>ERZ773014.2603-NODE-2603-length-10287-cov-5.861024_pt1 | contig 10287 bp, 8 predicted proteins | sample MGYA00580841_ERZ773014 | MGnify/ENA primary metagenome ERZ773014 (study PRJEB29015, sample SAMEA2737989) | human oral metagenome | biome: human oral; feature: human-associated habitat; material: dental | place: China | collected 2067 ...
TGCATTAAGACGAGAGCAGCAGGCACTCTTCGAGCTCATGGAGCTGTCGTCAGAAAGCACCGAGCGCCAAAAGGTGCATTAAGACCCATCGGACCCACGATGCCACGGTGATTGTGGTCGCGTGTCAGAAAGCACCGAGCGCCAAACGGTGCATTAAGACGAGAGGCCATTGATACCCCTTTCTGAATATACGAGGATGTATGTGTCAGAAAGCACCGAGCGCCCGAAAATATCGCACGTAATTCCCCTAAGGTCCATCACCGATAGACACCAGAAACCGCGAAATATCAACGATCTGCATTCAAACATTGATAGATCAGCGCCGGAATTACGTGCGACAATTTCAAACAACCATCGACAGCCTGTAGCGAGAGGCACACAGATGTCTTCGAGCAGACACAGTCAACAGAGCTCTAGATGTCTCAGCGCCGGAAGTTACCGAGCGCCAAAAGGTGCATTAAGACCCCGCGACGCAACCGCAGGGACACTCTTATTTCCCGGTCAGAAAGCACGGAGCGCCTGAGCACGAACACAAAATGCCCACTCACGCCACACCGCACACGTGAACCGCCCAGCGCAAAGCCAACTCCACACCCGCAGCAGACACGAGACACCACGCCCGACCACACCCAAACCGATCGACCCACCCGCTAAACGAACAAACCATCGAACCCTATCAGTCGATTACACAGCCTGGGGTTAGGCTTGTGTTGTTGACACTTCGTTAAGCGGGTGTGTGTGCCTGCGGAAAGTGAGGTGCCTGTTATGGGAACTCGTCGTCGTTTTACGCCGGAGTATCGTCGTGATGTTGCGTCTTTGGTGTTGGATACGGGTTTACGATCGCGTCTGTGGCTCGGAATTGAGGGCTGGGTGAATCGGTGGTGGGCCGGTGGGTCACACTCGAGTGCGGGCGGCGCCAGGCTGTGCGTGAGGGCAGCCCTGATCCACGCGAGATGGAAGCTGAGATTACTGCTCTGCGTCGGCGGGTGCGCCAGCTGGAGAAGGAGAACGAGTTTTTGGGAGAAGCCAGCGCCTTCTTCGCCTCCGGGCACCAAAACACCAGCGCTTTGAACTGATGGACGCGCAGGCCCAGCCTGTTGAAAAGATCATGCTACTGTACATCGAGAGTGAGCGGTACGGAAAGCAAGTGTTCGTTGCCTTTGACAAGCACCTGTCGTACACCGCTGCAACCCAAGCGACGGTTGACAGCCACACGGTTATCGAGCTTGGCGAGGTCACGGCATCACTGTACGCGTGGGCATGGAACACGAAGGACGAAAGGGGCGAGGAATGAAGCTCCGCTGCAACAAGCTTTGGAAACTGTTGATCAACAAAGGGATGAACAAGACCCAGCTCCAGACCAAGGCAAAGATCTCGCGATCGACCATGGCGAAGCTCGGGCGAGGCGGCAACGTACAGACTGATGTGCTCGTGCGAATCTGCGAGACCCTTGTTTGCGACATCGCAGACATCGTCGAGGTTGTTGAAGGCGAAGGAGCCTAGATTATGGCACGAATGCGGACTTTTGATGAGGCGACCAGGGTGCAGATGCCAGCGATGGTTCATCTGACCAGACTGGGGTACACCTACTTCGGTAAGGTCACCGAGGACATGGCCGGTGACGTATATGACCCGGATACGAACATCTTCATCGAAGTGTTCAAGTCTCAGTTCGAGAAGCTCAACCCCGAGCATGCGGGCCGCGCCGATGAGGTGCTTCGTAGCATCCGACAGGAACTCGACAATGACGACCTGGGTCGGAGCTTCTACAACCGTCTGGTCAGTTCAAGCCCAGTGAGGTTGGTTGACTTCGACAATCCCGCGAATAACACGTTTCATTTCACTGCTGAGTTCACGTGTAAGAACGGGCAGGATGAGTTCCGCCCGGACATCACCCTTTTTGTGAATGGTCTCCCTCTGTCTTTTGTGGAGGTGAAGAAGCCAAACAATCGGGGCGGAATGGTTGCTGAGAGCACGCGCATGAACCGTGGGCGTTTCCCAAATCGCAAGTTCCGCCGATTCATCAACATCACGCAGTTGATGATTTTCTCCAACAACATGGAGTACGACGCGGAGGGAGGCATCACCCCGATCCAGGGTGTTTTCTACTGCACGGGCGCGCGCGGTTATGCGAAGTTCTCTACATTCCGTGAAGACAACCCAGCAGGGTCAGCCGAGGCACCCTTCCATGCACAATTCCCCTACGCAAAGGTCGACGACGACGTTGAGCGACAGATCTTGGATGACTACAATGTTCAAGTCATTCGCACCACCCCTGAGTACGCCACGAATCTGAAAGAGAACACGCCAACGAACCGGGTGCTCACTTCGATGGTGTCCCCAGAGCGGCTGCTGTTCCTCATCAAGTACGGGATCGCCTACGTGCGAATCGACCGTGAGGTTGACGGAAAGATCGAATCCACCGATCAAAAGCACATCATGCGCTATCAACAGTTGTTCGCGTCCTTGGCGGTACGTCAACGGCTCAATGAGGGCGTCACTTCTGGGGTCATTTGGCATACGCAAGGTAGTGGCAAGACGGCTTTGTCCTACTACTTGAACAACGTGCTGACCGACTATTACGCAGCGCATAACAAAGTGGCGAAGTTCTACTTCATCGTTGACCGTCTCGACCTTCTAGAGCAAGCATCGCAAGAGTTCGAGGCGCGCGGCTTGGAAGTGAAGACCGCGAACTCACGTGTAGAACTGATGGAACAGTTCCGCACGAATCAATCACTTGAGGGTGACTCGGGACGGCGCGAAGTGACCGTTGTGAACATCCAACGGTTCGACGAGGACAAAACCAAGATCGATGCATCTGCCTATGCGACGAACCTGCAACGAGTGTTCATCATCGATGAGGCGCACCGAGGCTACAACCCGAAAGGTAGCTTCCTGGCAAACATGCTCGAATCTGACCCCAACTCGGTTAAGATCGCGCTGACTGGCACGCCGCTACTCAAAGACGAGCGTGCATCCTGGAAAGTCTTCGGCGATTACCTGCACACCTACTACTACGACAAGTCAATCCAAGACGGCTACACCCTCAAGATCATCCGCGAGGACATCGAGACCGCCTACCGGGACAAGCTCTCTGAGATCTACGACAGCCTCGACCATCTGGTACTCAAGAAAGAGGTCAGTAAGAAGGAAATCGTCGAACACGAGCACTACGTCAAAGAACTGCTTCGCTACGTCATCACCGACTTCAAGCGCTTCCGTACGATCAACGGTGACGACAGCCTTGGCGGCATGGTGATCTGCGAGACCAGCCAACAAGCTCGGAACATCGCCGCGTACTTCGATGAAATCCAGGCAGAACTCAACGCGACGAGCAGTAACCCGTCGAAGCTGCGCGCTGGCCTGATCCTATTCGACAGCGATGACAAAGACACCCAAAAGCAGATCATCAAAGACTTCAAGAAGAACTACACCGTAGACATCCTGATCGTTTTCAACATGCTTCTTACCGGGTTCGACGCACCCCGACTCAAACGTCTGTACCTCGGTCGAAAACTCAAAGACCACAACCTGCTCCAAGCGCTGACGCGCGTCAACCGCCCCTACAAAGACCACAAGTACGGGTACGTAGTGGACTTTGCAGACATCAAACAGAACTTTGACGAAACCAACGCGGCCTACCTCAAGGAACTCAACAAGTTCAATGACCCAGAAGAAACGGGAGAGGGCGGGCGCGCCGCGATTGAACAAGTAATTGAGGATCCCGCCGCGCTCGTCGCTCAAGTACGCGAGGCCAGGAACATCCTCTTCACTTACGATCTCGATAATGCTGAAGAATTCAGCCGACAGATAGCAGGGATCGACGAGAAAGAGACACTCGTTGAACTCCGGAAGGCCCTGCAGTCAATCCGGGAAGGCATTAACCTCGCACGTGCCTTCGGCGACGATGATCTCAAGGCCGCGATGGAGCGAATGAACATTGAGAAGCTCCCTTCCCTGCTTTCCGAAGTTGAGAACGCCATCGGTATCCTCAACCAGAAAGAAGCGTTCACAAGCACCGATGAAACCCGACGGTTCATCAACGAGGCGATGCTCGACATTGAGTTCAAGTTCCGTCTGAAGAACGAAGAGGAACTGAATATCCTCGCCGGTGCAGGCGACAAGTTCCAAGCGAAGTGGAGGCGCGCGATCCGCGAGTTCACAGCGAACATAGACCAAGAAGACCCCGAGTTCGTTACCCTCCGCGACGCCTTCATGCATCGGTTCAAAGAGCGTGGCTTCGTCATCGACTCGATGAGCGCCTTCGACGAAGAAGACCGCGCCCTCGACCAAGTCATGGATCGCCTCATCGAGATCAAGCGACGCAACAATGCCTTGCTGCGTCGATACAACGGCGACCCGAAGTTTGTGCGCGTTCACAAACGAATTCGGGAGGAAAGCGAACAGCGCCGCAGATCAGGGCAGCCACATATGGGGTTCGAATATGACGAGGAACTCGTCGAGCTCCTTACTATCGTGAAGAAAGAGATTGACTACAAGATATCCGAACGAGCCGACATTCTGAGAACCGATGGGTACTTCTCCCAGGTCGTGATGCAGACTCTGGCTTTAGGTTTAGCAGAACTCAACCTCAACGGCACCCGAGCCGACAAAACATTCATGCAAGAACGCATCATCCGTCAATACCGCGACCAGTACACCGGCGCACACACGATTGCATGATGAAAGGATCAAACTTCGTGAGCCAAGACATCAAGAGGGACACCGCTGAACTCATCGACACCCTCAAAGCAACCTGCCAAACGTACGGTCTGGGTAACGACGGCAACGAGTACAAGATCATCACACAGGTGTTCTTGTACAAGTTCCTCAATGACAAATTCGGCTACGAGGTCAAGAAGCTCAGCCCGGCGCTCGCCGATGCTGACCAGTGGGAAGTCGCCTACGCTCATATGGGCGAGGACGAGCGGCTCGATCTGCTTGATCTGCTCTCCCCTGACGTTCCACGTCTGAAGCCTGAACACCTTATAGCGAACCTGTGGAACCAACAAGCCAAGGGCGAGTTTGACGCGATCTTCGACGCAATCATGCTGGACATCGCAAATGACAACATCGAAATCTTCTCGACCCAAACCACTGAGCGCACCAAGATCCCCTTGTTTGAGCGGCTCACTATCTACGTCACCGATGATGCACAACGCGCGGCTTTCGCCAGAGCGCTTATAGATAAGCTGGTGAACTTCTCGTTCGAGGATTCTTTCAAAGAGCACTACGACTTCTTCGCCGCAGTGTTCGAATACCTGATCAAGGACTACAACACCGCCGGTGGAGGCAAGTACGCCGAGTACTACACACCGCACGCCATCGCCACCATCATGGCCAGGCTACTCGTTGGAGACGAACACGACCTCCACAACGTCGAGTGCTACGACCCGTCAGCCGGAACCGGAACGCTCCTCATGGCGCTCAGCCACGCAATCGGTGAAGACAGATGCACGATCTTTGCCCAAGACATCTCCCAGCGCAGCAACAAGATGCTCAAGCTGAACCTCATCCTCAACTCGCTGGTCTCGTCACTGGATCACGCGGTTCAAGGCGACACACTCACCCAGCCGTATCACAAGAGCGACGACGGATCCGAGCTTCGACAGTTCGACTATGTGGTATCGAACCCACCCTTCAAAATGGACTTCTCGGACACTCAAGAGAGACTGTCCGCGATGCCTGAACGTTTCTGGGGCGGCGTACCGAAGGTTCCCGCGAAGAACAAAGACAAGATGGCGATCTATCCGCTATTTGTCCAGCACGTCATCAACTCCCTCAAATCAGAGGGCAAAGGCGCAATCGTCGTACCCACAGGTTTCCTGACCGCCAAAACCGGCGTCGAGAAGAACGTGCTACACCGCCTGATCGACGATAGAATCGTCTACGGCGCAGTCAGCATGCCATCCAACGTGTTTGCCAACACCGGCACCAACGTCTCCGTACTGTTCTTCGACAAATCGGGTGACAGTGACAACGTCACCTTGATAGATGCATCCAAACTCGGTGAACTCTACAAAGAAGGCCGTATCCAGAAACGTCGCCTCCGCGCAGAGGAGATCGATCAGATCGTCGAGACGTTCACCAAACAAGAAGCTGTGGACGACTTCTCCGTAATCGTCAGCTACGACGACATCAAAGAAAAGAACTACTCCCTCGCAGCAGGCCAATACTTCGACGTCAAGATCGAGTACGTCGACCTCACCCCCGAAGAGTTCCAAGCCCAAATGGCCGAATACCAAGCCACGCTCCAAGACCTCTTCACCAAGAGCGCGAACTTGCAAGACGAAATCATGACCCAACTCAGCACGGTGAGCTATGAGTGAGTTCAAGCGGCACCGCCTTGCAGATCTCTATGAAATCAGCTCTGGGATCTCAACTACGAAGGATCAAGCTGGCCACGGCGCTCCCTTCGTAGCCTTCAAAGACATCTACAACAACTACTTCATCCCAGAGCGCCTAACTGAACTTATGGACACTACCCCTGAGCAACAGGAGAAGTTCTCGGTTCGGGAAGGCGACGTGTTTCTGACAAGAACCAGCGAGACCCTCGACGAACTCGCAATGAGTAGCGTCGCCCTCCAAGACCATCCAAACGCAACATTCAGTGGCTTCGCCAAGCGACTACGTCCGCGCGATCCGTCAAACCCAGACCCACGGTTCATGGGCTTCTTTCTGCGCAGCGAGTACTTCAGAAGAATCATCAACAGCGTCACGACGATGACAACCCGAGCAAGCTTCAACGAAGCAATCTTCTCGCATGTCGAAGTTGATCTACCTGATCTAGACTCCCAAGTTCAGATCGGCGACTTACTGTACTCAATCGAACAACAGATCGAACTGAACAATCAGGTAAACGATAATTTATCTGAACTCGCCACCGTCGCCTGACCGTTCATCAGCATTGGCAATAACCAGTCGCGTAGCTCTTGCAATCGCTTGTTCTCAACGATGCTGGCATTGAAGCGGCTGAGCGTCGATGATGCCAACTGGCTGAAGCGTCTCAGCGTCTCAGCATCAGGTATGGGCAAAAGTATGTTCTCAAGATCAGTGTTGTTGACTGCCTGCTGCGTCGCGCCGTGCGCATGCAGATCTTTGAGCGGTTCAAATTGTTCGCTGGCTATGAACGATGCGATGTATTCGAATGCAACGGGCTCACACTTCAGGCCAACGAATCCGGTAGAGAGGATCGTCTCGCTTATCAACGATGCACAGGCCTCGTTCAAGAACAGATGCTTGACACTACCTTTCATCTTTGCGAACCAGACCGAGTGCAGGACAGGCTCCATGTTCGCCCGTCCCTCCCGCGTCTCGTACCGGATTCGGCTTCCGTCCTTGATTGTTGTGCCCACGACGTCGGCGGTTGCCAGATAAGTCTTCTCAGAGAACGGTGCGACACCGGGCTTGAGCGGCTCGCACAACGGGTTGGAAACGAGCGATGCGACTCGCCATCCTGCAGGTATCTCGCGCTTGAGCTGGCTGTTCCAAACCATTCGTCCGCCGGACGCACGGTATGGTCGCCCGTTCTCGTCTGGGAAGTTGAACTGCAAGAACCAGTACCCGTAGAGCGTCTGCAACATGGCCTGTAAATTATCGTTTATCTGAGTATTAAGAGCAACCTGATCTTCAACTCTGCTCAAGAATGCGGCTACTGCATTCTGCGTTTCCGGGTCAGGAAGTCGAACATGAATGCCAGCTAAGATGTCGGTGTTCAGCGACGCCATGGTGGAGCCAACTGCCGAGTTGTTGACCTGCTCTTTGACTGCGTCTAGCTTGAGCCAGTGGGAGATGAACCTGCTGTTGACTCCGTGCTTGCACTGAACCCGAATACAGTCAGATCCCTGAATCCACCCCGCTTCGTTAGCGCTTACGTATGCATGCCGGTCGACTGATCCCTTTCGTGCGAAGACGATATCGCCTTCCACCAGTGTGTGAGCTGCCAAACGATCCCGAACCGAATCAGGAACGTAGTCCAGATCATCTCGTAGCACTACACCGTGGCCAATGCTCTTGACGTTTAGGATGGGAGTCCCCGTCGCTGAATACTCACTCGCACTGAACTGTGTGCCGAATGGGCCTGTCTTCAGATTGGCGATGCTACCCAGAGTCACTGTTTCGGCCACTTGCAGTCCTCTCGTTGTGTATTCATCTATCCGATGTATCGCCTGTGGGCGTTCTTCACGTTCGTCTGTCTTACCATCGCATACTGTAGCGTGGTGTCGATGCGTTGATGCCCGAGTAGGTGTTGCAGCTGTTCCACCGGCATGCCCTTGTCGATGGCCTTCGTCGCGAGCGTCCTGCGGAACTTGTGCGGGTGAACTTTCTCGATGTTCAGCGCTGTCCCCAATTGTCTCAACCTTGCTTCGATTGCGCCAATGCTTAGCCGTCGGTGTGGCGCGTACAGACTAACGAACAGTGCGGGGTTATCGTCGTCGCGTCGGTCGAGGTACTCACTCAGATGGATCTTGGTTCGGGCGTCGAAATAGGCGACGCGTTCCTTGTTACCCTTGCCCTGCACAACACATTCGCGTTCTCCGAAGTCGATGTCTGCCGTGTTCAGTTTGACCAGTTCACCCACGCGCATGCCGGTGGAGGCCAGCATGTCGATCATCGCAAGATCACGCGCTGTTGGGCATCGGTCGCGCATCGTCTCCAGCTCCTCATCGGTGTAGGTCTCTTTGACTCTGATGGCCGCTTTGACCTTGTGGATTCGCCGTACGGGGCTCTTTACGATGTGGTCTTCAGCTTCGAGCCATGCGAAGAAGCTCGAGAGGATGCGCCGAATGTTGTCGATAGTAATCCGACTTGAGCCGCGTTCCTGCTGGTACGTGGTCAAATAGGCACGTAGATCCTCGGTTCGTATCCTTGTCGCTGAGATCGAAACACTGTTGAGCATCGCTGTGATCGTGCGCTCGTAGTAGATGAGCGTCTTCTCAGAACAGCCTTCCAAGCGCTTAGCGGCAATGAAGGCGTCGAGCAGACCATCGTCATTGTCTCGCTTCTGTTGGCCTGACTCCACTTCGTAGTCTTCAATCACGCGATACAGGGTGGATTCGAGTTGCTTGAGCTGGGCGTTGTCGAGCACGTTGAGCATGCCCTGTAGAACGTCCGCGATGAGTTGTTGCTTCATGTCGTCCTCCGCCAATGGGGAGAACGCGGGTCGGCGGCTGCTCCCGGTTTGGGTTGCCCCGCCGCCGATGGGAGCACCTCGCTGCAAACGATAATTTATCTGAACTCGCCACCGTCGCCTGACCGTTCATCAGCATTGGCAATAACCAATCACGTAGCTCTTGCAGCCGTCGGTTCTCACGCAGATTCTCTGAGATCATCGTCATTGCGGGCACGACAACGGCGTTGAATGCCCTCAGCTCAGAGACTGATGGGATGTAGATCGGGCGCTTCTTCAACAGCGGCTTCTGTAGATGCCGTAGACCGGTTCCCAGGAAGTACTTCTGGTCAAGTTCCGGCGAAATCGCCTGCAACAATAGATAGGCATAGTCCGCGAGACCGTCGCGAGCGGTTACCGCCCAAGTGTCCGTGGAGTAGGCCATATCGCCGACGTAGAACTTCACATCTGCATTTCCACCAGTATTGAGTAGTAGGTTGCGACCACCGGCCAGCGGCTTATCCCAACGCAAGACCGAAGCGCCGCTCGTGAAGAACGGGTAGCGACCGGCTATATCCTTCGCATCTCTCACCTGCACTTGAGACTTTGGCAGCTCGATCAATACATCAGACAGTTCGCCGTTCGGATCCTTGCGGAAGAACTGGTGCATGAACTGCGACAGCGCCACCGCCTGTAAATTATCGTTTTGCGTCGACCGCACGACCACCCTCCCGGCAGACAACGCGCAATGCAAAGTACAATTCGATGCCATGCTGTACCTTTTGACGGAGTCACCGCGCATCAACCTCCGGGGGCACATGCGCACCTCCAGTAGCGGGTTGACCGAACGACGGCGCAAGGTTCGGTGGTGCATCGACTCATCGGATCAGAACGATGATCCCCTGGCAAAGTCCCACTTCGCCGTGCTACCGCGCGAAATCAGGTCGCGAGCGCATACTCCGACACACTGCAGTCACGTATCAATAGCCACATCCACTCTTTCATGACGATGACCGTGATCGTCGAGTCCTTCTCCGCCTTTGCGCGCTCGTTGTTGGCCGCCAGGCCCTCGAAGTCCTCGGTGATCGTGCCGTTGACCTCGTGGAGTTGGAAGATGTCCGTTAGGGTCATGCCCGGGAACTCGACGTAGCCCTCGTCCACGCCCTGCTCGGCGCGCA
>ERZ773014.2605-NODE-2605-length-10286-cov-2.602092_pt1 | contig 10286 bp, 9 predicted proteins | sample MGYA00580841_ERZ773014 | MGnify/ENA primary metagenome ERZ773014 (study PRJEB29015, sample SAMEA2737989) | human oral metagenome | biome: human oral; feature: human-associated habitat; material: dental | place: China | collected 2067 ...
TATAAAATGGGGAATAGTTTCGCTTATAATCGGTGTAATTGTGGGGATTGCAGGCTCAAGCTTCGGGCATGCTATAGATTTTGCCACAGGAATTTGGAAAACTCACAGCTATACACTTTATCTTATGCCGGTATTAGGACTTATAATCGCAGGACTTTATCATTTTATAAATGCGGACAATCCAAGAGGAACGAATTATGTAATTGATTCGATATCATCAGGAGAAAGACTACCGCTAAAGATGGCACCTGCAATATATATATCTTCGTTTCTTACCCATTTGGCGTCGGGAAGTGCCGGAAGAGAGGGTGCGGCATTGCAGATTGGAGGAAGTATCGGAAGCTTTATCGGAAGAATGCTAAAGCTTGGAGAAAGCAGATTTTCAGATAAAGCCGATATAAATATTGCGGTAATGTGCGGAATGGCGGCATGTTTTTCGGCGCTTTTCGGTACACCGATTACATCATCCATATTCAGTATGGAATTATTCAGTGTGGGTGTAATGTAGCACTTATACCATGTCTGCTCTCATCATATATTGCCGTATATGTGGCAGGGATTTTACATACACCTGAGGAGAAATTTATATTGCAAAGTGCACCGGAGTGGAGTCTTAGAATGGTTTTATTTATGATATTACTTGCGGCTCTTAGTGCAACGGTGGCAATATTATTTTCTGTAGCAATGCATGAAAGTGCGGATCTTTATAAAAAATATTTTAAAAATCATTATATTAGGATTGTAGTTGCATCAATTTTATTTATAATATTAACTATACTCTCAGGAAGCAGAGACTACAACGGCGGAGGCTTTTGGCTGATTGAAAAAAGCATGAGCGGAAATGTCAGATATGAGGCATTTCTTATGAAGATTCTTTTTACTGCGGTAGTAATGGGAGGAGGCTTCAAAGGAGGAGAGATAGTTCCTACATTCGTTATAGGTGCGACTTTCGGAGGTGCTTTTGCCAGATTTTTCGGACTGCCATATGAATTATGTACCGCATGCGGTATGATTGCCTGTTTTGTAGGAGTTACAAACTGTCCTATAGCCTCTATCTTTATGGGTATTGAATTTTGTGGTAGCCTTGGGATTAACTATTATGCTATAGTAGTAGGAGTAAGTTTTGTATTGTCAGGCTATTATGGACTGTACAGTTCACAAAAGTTTGCGTATTCAAAAACTGAGGCAAGATATGTCGGCTCGGATGCAGTGAGTATTAGAAAGAAAAGACAAAATAGTTAGGAGGATTTTATGGCTATATTTGAAGGAGCAGGTGTTGCACTTGTTACACCTATGAATGAGGATCTAAGCGTAAATTATAATAAACTGGAAGAAATACTTGAGGAGCAAATCGCAGGGGGTACAGATGCAATTATATCCTGCGGTACTACAGGAGAGGCATCTACTCTTACAGTTGAAGAGCATTTGGATGTAATAAAGAAAACAATTGATATAGTGAATAAGAGAATTCCGGTAGTTGCAGGCACAGGTTCAAATTCCACAGAGACGGCGATAGAGTTTTCAAAGGAGGCAAAAAAGTATGGTGCAGACGGTGTATTGGTAGTTTCACCATATTATAATAAGGCAACACAAAACGGTCTTATTAAGCACTTCAGTTCTATTGCACAGGCAATTGATATTCCTGTTATTCTTTACAATATACCGGGCAGAACAGGAGTGAATATTGAGCCGGATACTATTGCCTATCTGGTAAATAATGTAGAGAATATAGTAGGCGTAAAAGAGGCAAGCGGCAATTTCTCAAATGCAATAAAGACTTTAAGACTTTGTCCGCAGATAGATATGTATTCAGGAAATGACGACCAGGTGGTCGCGCTTATGAGTATAGGTGCAAAGGGAGTTATATCGGTACTGTCAAATGTGGCACCGAGACAGACTCATGAAATGTGCCAAGCCGCACTTGACGGAGATATATTTAAAGCAAGAAAGATGCAAATAGAGGCACTTGATGTTATTATCAATTTGTTTACAGAGGTGAACCCTATACCTGTAAAGGCCGCTATGAATCTTCAGGGAAAGAATGTAGGACCGCTAAGGCTTCCGCTTACACAAATGGAGAAAGCACATGAAGAAGTTTTGGCTAAGGCTATGAAGGAGTACGGTATTTTATAATGATTAAGGTTATATTAAACGGTGCAAACGGCGCTATGGGTAAGGTGGTAGCCGAACTTGTAGCGTCAGATGAAAATATGGAGATAGTTGCGGGTGTAGATCTAAATACCGATACAAAATCAGGTTTTCCGATATTTGATGATATAAGAAAGATTGATATAGAGGCAGATGCCGTTATTGACTTTGCTTCTGTAAAAGCTGTTGACAACCTGCTTGATTTTATAGAGGAAAAAAAGATTCCGGCAGTAATCTGTACTACAGGACTTAGTGATGCACAGATTGACAGAATAAAAGGACTTTCATCGGCAGCTCCTATTCTTCGCTCTGCAAACATGTCACTTGGAATCAATATATTGTCAAAGGTGTTGGCTGATATAGCTCCGACACTAAGGAAAGCAGGCTTTGATATAGAGATAGTGGAGGTACATCACAGAAGAAAACTTGATGCGCCGAGCGGAACCGCAATTTTGCTTGCAGATGCTGTAAATAAAAATATGGATGAAAAGCTTGAATATACTTATGACAGAAGCAAAAGACATGAGCCGAGAAAAGATGATGAAATAGGTCTGTCATCTGTAAGAGGCGGTACAATAGTAGGTGACCATGATGTTATCTTTGCAGGTGAAGATGAAGTGATTTCATTTAACCATAGAGCGTACTCCAGAAAGATTTTTGCAAACGGTGCAATATCCGCCGCCAAATTCTTAGTCGAAAAGTCAAAAGGGCTGTATGATATGAGTGATGTAATTAAATAAAATTCCGTCATTTTGACAGCTGTTTCAGGTAATCACTAATCCGATTGCCGTATTTAGAGGTGAATATGAAGATTTTAGGGATTATTGCGGAATATAATCCTTTTCATATGGGACATAGATATCAAATAAAAAGAGCTAAGGAAGTTTCAGGTGCGGACTATGTAATAGCAATAATGAGCGGTAACTATGTGCAAAGGGGCGCTCCGGCTGTTTTTGAAAAGAGCGTAAGAACAAGGACGGCACTGAATGCCGGCATAGATGCGGTCTTTGAAATCCCGAGTTTTTTTAGCGGAGCAAGTGCACCTGACTTTGCACAGTTTGGTATAAGTCTGCTTGATATATTGGGAGTTGACTATATATCATTTGGTGCGGAAAATGATAACCATAAGCTTTTAGATACGGTATCGGATATTTTACTTGAAAAACAAACAGAACTGTCTATAAAAAAATACATAAAATCCGGATTAAACTATGCCAAGGCAAGGCATAGTGCAATAATGGACGGTGGATTTGGTGATGTAATTCAAGACGGGCAAAAAGTATTTCAGATAAAAGAGATACTTTCATCTCCCAATAATATACTTGCAGTAGAATATCTTAAAAATATAAAGCTTATAAACTCAAATATAAAGCCGATAATAATAGGTAGAAGCGGGAGCGGATATCATAAAAAAGATGTGGAAAAGGACAAATTCGCTTCCGCCACAGCTATAAGAAATGAACTGTTTAAAGCAAGAGAAAGTAGTAATTATAATATATTTTGTAATGATAAATTTGTAAACTTGATACCTAAAGAAAATATAGATATTCTAAATTCCACCGGGGCAATATTTGAAGATGATTTTTTGTTTACGGTACAAAGGAATTTTTTGGATAAAATATATACCGGAGAGGAGCTGAATTCATACTGTGATGTATCGAATGAACTGGCAAATACAATAAAACAAAATATAAATGAGATTAAAAGCAAGAGTTTTGAAGATTTTATTTTAAGCTTAAAGAGTAAGAATTTTACTTATACAAGGTTAAGCAGGGCAATCTTTCATATCCTTTTAAATCATAAAAAGAAGGAACTTAAAGAGATTAAAATGGAGAGTGATATAGCTGCTTACCCGGTACTGCTCGGTTTTAAAAAGTCCGCTGCCGGGCTTTTATCTGAATTAAAACTAAGAAGTAGAAAGCCTGTTATCAGCAAAATGAGCAGTGCAAAAAAACTCTTAAGTGAAATAAGTCTTAAAATATTTGAAAATAATATATATTGTGACTTCTTATATAACTCAATATATTTTGAAAAGTATGGTGAGAACCCTTATAATCCATATAGAAGGAGAATTGTCATTTTATAATTTTAACTTGCCAAAATTACTGTCTGATGTTAAAGTATCATTTAGTAAAACAGACGGTCGCACAAATGTGAGGAAAGTCCGGGCTTTATAGGGCAGGATGCCGGATAACATCCGGTAGAGGCGACTCTAAGGAAAGTGCAACAGAAAATAACCGCCGAAAGGTAAGGGTGAAAAGGTGGTGTAAGAGACCACCGCTTGTATGGTAACATAAAAGGCAGTGTAAACCCCATCCGAAGCAAGACCGAAGCGAATAGGGCTGCCCGTCCGATATTCAGGTAGGTTGCTAGAGCCTTGTGGTAACATAAGGACCAGATAGATGACCGTTTAATACATAACCCGGCTTATGTTTTGCTTAGGCTCCGCTTCGGAGTCTATTTTATTGCAAAAACACCGGTTGTATATTGATTGCATAAAGAAAAGATGCATATTATAATATAAGAAACGGCGTGAGTGTAGAATATTAAATTTACAATATTTTGACATATTAGACCGGATGCTTTATATGATGAGAAAATAAGTCTTATTGTCTGTCATATAAGGGTAATTGTGGGAGGAAAATTGTATAAAAAGTTAATGATTTTTATATGTATGGTTCCTGTACTTATATCATGCAACAAGGTTTCAGATTCCAATATATCAAACAAAGATATTATTTCATATTGTACAGGAGATATAGACTCTGACGGAGCCTACGAATTGATAGCTGTAAATGACGGCGGAGAGAGAAAAAAACTGCCTACAAAAGAGGCTTATGGGAAATTTGTTGAAATATATAAAGAATTTACTGTAGATGACGGTAAGGTAATATTGGGGAGCGAACCGGATTACAGTTTTGATTTTTCAAATATGAAACCGTCAAAAGTGCAACTTGGAGATGTTGACGGAGACGGTAAATTAGATATAAGTATTGTGATGTATAAAAAAGTAAAGTTTCATAATGCATTAGCTAAGAGACCTTTTTTTTATAATTTTAAGTCCGGAAAACTGGTACCGCTTTGGTTGGGGTCAAGACTCTCAAGACCGTTTGATGACTTTAAATTAGCAGATATCGATAATGACAAAGTATCGGAGATTATTTCAATAGAAGAACTTGAAGACAAGAACAGAGTTTTGGCAGTATATAAATGGAACGGATTCGGCTTTGATTTATTTGTACAAAGCCATGAAGAATTTAAAAAACTTATGTTTGATAACACTGTCACAGAGATAAAACTGATTGCCGACGGAAAAGAAAGAGAGGTGAAGCTTATAGATGGAAAAATATTGATTGAATAGTGTTTGAATATAAATGCAAGGGAGAAATGTATGAAGAAAGAAGTTTTATCAATGGTGATAGCCATGGGACTGATTGTAACTTCCTGTGGATATACCATAAAAGTTAAAATAAACAACAGTGATGATAAAGTAAAAGTTGCAACGGGAAATAAGGACGACACAGATGATAAAAACAGTGATAAAGCTTTGGCAAAAAGTTTGGGATATGAGTTGCCGAAGCTTGAGTTTTACTCAGGAAACAGAGAGTATACTCCGCTTGAGGTAAGGGCAAATGTTCCCGATATAAAGGTAGAGAGTAATCTGTCCAATATAGAAAACATTGATAAATTCGGAAATTTGAATGCTACACAAAGAGCGATGATTGAAAAAAACGGTTTTGTCGTAAATCCTACAGACAGCGGACAGCTGTTTTATATATATGAGAGCAATACATACAATAAGATACCGAGCTTTATAAGTACAGATTCAGTGTTACAATTATATCATATATTCTATGACTATACGCTTAGAGAAACTGAGGAAGAAAAACTATATGCAGAGCTGAAGCAACTTAATACAAATATGGTAAATATTCTGTCTCAAAAGTATAATGAGGCGGATAAAGCTGATGAAAAGACGGTTGTGGGAAGAACATTGGCATATTTTGCACTATGTGAAAAACTCTTAAAACAAGACAGAAGTGATTTGCCCGAGGAAATAGAAAGTATTGTAGAGAAAGAATATTCAAATATAAAGTCGGAAGCTAAAAATCACTCAGATATATCAGGTACAGATGTTGATTATAGCCTTTTTAAGGTGAGAGGACATTATACAAGAACCGATACATTAAAGGAATATTTTGAAGCAATGAGTGTGTATGGAGTTGTACCTTTTGTCCTTTATGATTCCGACGGGAAAAGAGATGAGGAAGGTGCATATATGTCAATTATATCCACCAAAGCATTACAAGAGCTGCCAAAGGAAAAAGGAACGGATTTATGGGAAGATATATATGCTATAACGGAGTTTTTTGTCGGAAGCACAAATGATATAAATCCGCTTGAGTTTGGTGAAATTATCAAACAGGCTTATGGGAAAATGCCTGAAGTTTCGGATATAGCTGCCGGAATGGATAAACTGTATGATGAACTTAATAAGGTAAAGGTTGCAAGAATAAAAAATCCTTCTATAGGACTGTGCTTCAGATTTATGGGACAAAGATATATTCCCGACTCCGAGATACTTGGCAGACTTTCAAATGAAAAGAGACCTTTTCCAAGCGGACTTGATGTAATGGCTGTACTTGGTTCAGAGAGAGCTGATGAAATATTGGATTCAATGTATCATCCATCAAAAGAATGGCCGGGATACAAAGAAGAATATAATAAAATAAAATCAGAGTTTGATGCAAGAACAATTAAAGACAAAACTGAAAATATATATAATACATGGTTATTTACATTGGAGAGTCTGAATCAAAGATTTTCTGACGGATATCCGAATTTTATGAGAAGCAGTGCTTGGGAGGATAAATCACTTTCTACGGCACTTGGAAGTTGGGCGGAACTTAGGCATGATACTATATTATACGGTGCCCAAAGCGGTGTTGAATGTGGCGGAGAAGAAGAGGAGCCGCCTGAGATTATGGGATATGTTGAGCCGAATCCTGAATTCTATAACAGACTTATTTGGCTTACAAATCAAACTATGGACGGACTGTCACAGAGAAAAGGTATCAGTGAAAGTATGAAATATAAATGTCAAAATATACTTGATTTGCTTGAGTTTTTGAAAAAATGCTCTATAAAAGAGCTTAACGGTGAGAAACTTACATTTGAAGAGTATGACACATTGATGACATATGGAGGAACACTGGAGTATCTAAGCAGCAGTATTGCGGAAGTTCAGGATTGGTATCAGATAAAATCGGAGACGGATAAACATATGGCACAGATAGCGGACATACATTCTGCAATGTCCGACAGGGAGGCGGGATACCTTGAGGTAGGTGTAGGAAATGCGGCGGAGATGTATGTGGCAGTACCTATAGAAGGAAAGTTATATTTGACAAGAGGTGCGGTATTTGACTACTTCGAGTTTGTAAATGATGAAAGATTGACAGATGAAGAGTGGCAGAGTAATATTAATAATAATTTACCTAAGAGGCCGCCTTTTGTAAGTGACTACATGCAAGAGGAGAAAGGTGAGGAGCTGATAACTCCTGATAATCCTTACAGTTCAGGATGTTAAAGACCAAAAAATATATTATTGTATTTGCAGTATTTATAATATGCATATCAGCAGCAACTCAAATATACATTAATGTTATAAAAAAAAGAGGCAGTATAGAGCTTAGTATAGTAGGTGATATTATGCTCTCAAGAGGTGTGGACAGCTATATAAGTAAAAACGGATACAGCTATCCTTATGAAAATCTGAAAAATATATTTTTGGCAGATGATCTTACAATAGTGAATCTTGAATGTCCGATAACGGAGTATGGCAGAGGTGCAAATAAACCCGAGCGTTTTGTATTCAAAGCAAAAACTGAAAATGCAAATGCTATGAAAGAGGCAGGTATCGACTTGTGTAATCTTGCAAATAATCATACTATGGATTACAGATCCGAGGGACTTAAAGATACTATGGAAAATCTGTCAAAAGCAGGTATATCATATGTCGGAGCAGGTGCAAATGCAAATACGGATATGAGCTATATATTTGAAAAAGACGGGTTTAAAATAGGAATTTTAGCATACAGCATATTTCCTCCTGAAGGATTTGTGTATGATGAAAACAGTCCCGGTATAAACTATCTGGTTGATCATGAAGACTTAAAATCGGACAGAATCAGAGAAGATCTTAAAAACCTTAAGGCGGATTTTAAGATAATATACTTTCATTGGGGTATCGAGTATGAACCTTTTTCCGGTATAAGGCAAAAGGAGTTGGCAAGAATTGCTATAGACAGCGGTGCGGACTTCATTGTAGGAGCACATCCGCATGTAATACAGGATAAAGAGGTCTACAAGGGTAAATACATCTATTACAGCCTTGGAAATTGTATATTTGATAAACAAATACCTAAGGGCAGTGATGAGGGGCTTTTGTTAAGTCTTAGTATTGATAAGTTTAAAAATATCAATATAAAAGAAAAGAGATTTAAGATAAAATTGGGTCAACCAAATTTTAATTAAATGAATTTTTAAATATGGAATAGAATAAAAGGAGATTATATGAAGAAATTATTTGTTTTCAGTATGGCGGTTATGATGGCAGGGGCGATAAGCGCTTGTAATGCAGGCGGTAAAGTTGCTACCGATGCATCTACAAGCACAGAGTCACAGGCTGATTCAAAGCAGACGGCTGCCGGAAAATCAGAAGAGTCAAAAAAGGAAGATGTAAAGTTTCCGGAATTTAATGCAAAGACTGTAGAGGGTGATGAGATCGGCAGTGATGTATTTAAAGACAGTAAGCTTACAGTTGTCAATGTATGGGGAAGCTGGTGCGGACCATGTGTACAGGAGATACCGGAGTTACAAAAGCTTTCAGAGAATATGAAGGACAAGAATGTAAAAGTTATCGGAATGGCACAGGATGCAGGAAGCGATTTTCAGGCTGTAAAGGAGATACTTGATAAGAACAAAGTGACATATCAAAATATTATTCCTTCAGGTACAACAGAGGAATTTGTTATGAGTCTTCAAGCTTTTCCGACCACCTTCTTTGTAGATTCAGAAGGAAAGATACTGTATGCAATACAGGGATCTAAAAATCTTGAAGGATTTACACAGATAATAGAAGATTTATTAGCTAAAATGTAATATTAACAGAGGAATGGGGACTAACCGGCTACAGTATACCCCATTCCTCTGTTTGTTTTTATAGCATCACTTCCAAGTTTTCTTCTGATAGCCGCGATATGCACCTTAATAACATTTGATGCATCATTTCCGTTCATATCAATATTGTGTTCAAGCAGTTCACCGGCAGAAACCAGCCTTCCTTTATTAAGGCAAAGATACTCAAATATGGCATATTCCTTTGGAGTGAGTGAAATGACTTTGCCATCCTTTTCAACCTGCTTTTTATTGAGGCAGAGTATTATGTTTTGAGAGTCAAGTCTTATACAGTCATCATTCTTATTATATGAAGTGCGAAACAATGCCCTTATCCTTGCTTCAAGTTCTTTAAAGTGAAACGGCTTTACAAGGTAGTCGTTGGCACCGAGGTCAAGCCCAAGCACTTTATCATTCAGTGTATCTCTGGCAGATAAAATAATAACCTTACTGTCCGCATCATCCTCTCTGATAGCCTTTAAGACTTCAAGTCCGTCAAGTTTAGGCATATTCAGATCAAGTATCACAAGATCATACTTTGATTCAAAATAAAGCGAAAGAGCTTCCTCTCCGTCCATTGCGGTATCCACATAGTAGTTCAGCTTGCGAAGTCCCTTTGCAAGCCCGTTTAAGATATCTTCTTCATCTTCACATATTAAAATTCGCATAATACCTCCCCGGTGTAAATAAACAAGTCACTATATATTTCAGCTTCCGGTTAAGTATATCAATTAAACGAACCAATCTCAATACCCATATTTATATCTTAGTATCTTATTCTTACAAAATTTTTGAAAGAAAAAATCAGTATAATATCATATAATTGAAAAAAGTACATTAAACAGGTATCAGATATGATGTAAAAAAGAAAGTGATGAAACTAAAAACAAATATTTAAATATAAAATACAAAAACATTAACATATACTTAAAATGTATCAAAGTTTTGATTGCATAAAT
>ERZ773014.2607-NODE-2607-length-10282-cov-15.664124_pt1 | contig 10282 bp, 8 predicted proteins | sample MGYA00580841_ERZ773014 | MGnify/ENA primary metagenome ERZ773014 (study PRJEB29015, sample SAMEA2737989) | human oral metagenome | biome: human oral; feature: human-associated habitat; material: dental | place: China | collected 2067 ...
CGAGGCTGTCTGCTTTTGTTTTGGTTTGGGCAGGGTGATGAAGGCCGTGGCGGCGACGACGGTCAGCAGGATCATGTAGAGCCCGCGGTCCTCGCGTGCAAGATTGCACGCGGCGGTGACATTAAGACGAGCTTCCGCTCTGTCTTTCTCGTTGTCAATAGTGTATTTAGCGGCAAATTCGTCCATCATGTCGCCATCCTCGATGTCGAAGAAGCCGTACATTCCGTAAGGCGTTCCGAGATAGTTCCATGCAACTGGCTGACACTTAAAGTCGCTAAGACCAGGGTTAATTGATGGTCTGCTGAGGAAAAGCCACCCGAGGACAAACAGGGTGAAAGCGACGATGAGGACGCGGATTGTGACGAAGGCTTTCTTTGTCATGGGGTTCTCCGAATGTAGATGTATATGTAGGGTAGGGTGTACATGTTTTCAATCGCGATCTTGCCAAGGGTCGGGACCTTTGTGATTGTCGATTGTATTTCCCATGTTGTCAAGTTCTGATTTTGCCTTGTAATCCTCAGTTTTGATATATTCTATTGCTAGTTCAAAATTTTTAAATGAATTATCTATTTCTTCAGTTAGTCTGCCTACAAGGTCGTGTAAAAGCCATTTGAAATGATGAAAAGCAACAGAGAATCCAGTTGCGCCAATACCGACCATAGAATTTCGACGGATGACTGGCGTTATGTCAACACTTAAGAACCTCCCTTTTGCTAATTCTAGTTGTTTAGTTATGCTTGGTTTTGCATTGTGTAAAATACTGTTAACTTTACTTTCATTTATATAAAGTTTATCTTCTGAAGTTTTAATTTCAGAAGATTTTAATGCTTTTAATTCTAGGTCATAGGATTCTTTGTCTTCTTGCATTTTCCCATAGTTATCTATAAGGTTTCTCTGGATAGCATTTTCTGTATTGTATAGCGATTTATTAATTTCATTAAAAAACGAGATTAAGCTAGAAACTCCTTCGTCGTACGTATTCGATGTTTTTGTAGTTGATTTGGCGTCTTTGAGATTATCTATTGCTTTGAGTCCGAGACCAATAGAATCTAAAGCCGCGCCGACGACTTTAGTGCCAACGGAAAAAATCTTGAAACCATCCACTGCAAACTCGGCAATTTTCAAAGCAATCTTCATTTTTCCGCTAGTGTTGTTTGCGATTGCATTGAAGGTTTCTATGCCCTGCTTGACTGCACTTACTACGGACTCGCGCGCTTTCTTAAATGCTCCGTACTCGGAGCCAAGTGTCGCTCCCCAAAATGTTGTTGCAACCGAAAGATTGCCAACTATTCCGTCAAGGTTTTCAACGATATTGGACTTGAATGTCTCGATGGTGGCTCCGCCCATTTGCGTAAGATTGTCATATATTGATTTTATTTTAGTGTGAATCTTTCCGCTGGGAACAATTTTCACTCCTTGAACACTTGCTTTCTCCGCAAGTAAAGAAACAATTCTCCTGCAGTCGTCCATTTCTTCATTAATTCGTTCGGGTTTGGGCAGGTCAATCCAGGGTTCGAGAATCTTTTTGATTTCTTCTCGAACTGATTCAAATTCTGAAGTGAAGTCGCCGTCGTCACATTGCGTCTGTCCAAAGTTTGTCGTTATCGTTGACGCTTTTCCGCCTCCTTCACCGTCTGAGTTTGGGCGTGTGATTCGTGTCGTTGATCCTCCGCCTGCGCCTGAATTAACAGTTATCAGGTAGTGGTCTTCGGCGAGTGTGAAAAACGCCGGAGGTGGTGCTAACTTGTCGCGCACATAGGCGTCTATTGCTGCTCTTTTGAGGCTGCCGATCAACTCTGGAAGGTCGTCGTAGGTCGCGTCGGGAATGTTGAACATATATGGATCGTCGAACCACTTTCTGTAGGCCGACTTGTCATTGTCCTTGTCGTCAGAGGCCATTGTTTTCTCCTTAAGGCTATTGCGTGAATGCGCGGGTGTGAATGAGTTTCTTTCGGGTGTAAATTTTAGATAAGGCTTTGTTTGGCCGGCGCATCGTCAAACGAAGCGAGACGATTCAATTACGGGGACCGCGGACGCCTGGTTGATCGTTGTGATCGAGTGGCGTCGCAGCACTAAGTGAAGGCGTGGCATGCGGAAACTACAGCGCCGGGCCGATTGGCTTCAGCAAGTAAAATCCGCGAGTTTTCAGTTGTGTGAATCGACATTATGGGTTGTGCTGATGTGAGCTTGCGACTCCCGTTCGTGGGATTCGTTCGCCCGACGGTCACTAGCCTATGGTGCGGAAAGAATCGACGCAAGCCCTTTCTTTAGTTATGAGTTGTTTCACTTTAGATTAGGGGCGGTAGCCGTCTGGCGGCTGTCCGTTCCGGGGTCCGTGCCTTGGCGCGCATTCGCCCTTAGGCGGGCGACATCCCCTCAGCCAAACGTCGAGGAATCGTGCCCGATTGGCGTAGGAGCCGGGTTGAGCTCGGCCCTTTCAGCGGGATTGAGGGGGTCTGCGGTCAGACGCCGTCGCTGATTGGCTTGCTGCGTGGGAAGCACTTTAGCGACGCCAGAAAAGCTTCCGCCTGCTGTCTTTCGCTCGGCCTGAGTTTACGTGCGCTTTAGACTGTTTGCGTGCTACTTGGATTTTTTGGCGTGCGGGCTGGTTCGCACCGTCCAAGTCGCTGTCCAAGTGGAAGTGTTCCGCAAGCTGGGCCTGGTCTGTTTGCGTGGAGGCCAGTTCCAACGCAGAGCCTCCGTGAGGGAGTAAGTAACGCCTGGCCTGTTTGCATGGAGGCTAGTCAATCGCCTCGTTCCGCTCAGCCTTCAGCCGCGACGACGCGGACCTCGATCCGCCTTCCGTTCGGCAGGTCCATCGCCACGACGTCGCCGTCGCTCAGCCTGTGGCCCCGCCGGGTTTCGACGACGCCGTTGACGACGATCTCTCCAGCTCTCACCAGCTCGGTGGCCTCAGCGCCGCTTCCTGCAAGAGAGGCGTACTTGACAAACTGCCCGAGTCTGATCGGCAGATTGACTTCGACGTCTTCCATCGTTCCTCCTGTGTGACGGTGTCGGGCACTCGAAGAGCAGGTTCTCCTCGGCGCCGCGCGGGCGGCTTGGCAGGCTGAAAGCCTCCGGGCTCAAAGGTTAGGTCCCCGCGTCGGCCGGGGCGTTCCCGAACCCGAACGGCAGGATCTCGAACCCGGTTGGCGGGCTCATGGGCCTGGGCTGCAGGGCTCCAGACAACGCGCCCACAAACCCCGTCGGCGGGCTCTTTCGGACCAGGGCGACTGGCCTTTAAACCTGGGCGGTTGGCTCCACCGGATCGTCCTCGGGTTCGCAGCCGCGACGCTTTTTCCTTCTGCGGGAAAGGATACAGCCCGCGGCCGCGGCAAGCGCCAAAGCGCAGAAGACGGCGATTCCCGCGGGGGAGCCCGCCGCTGCGGCCACGGCGGCGTTCCACACGGCAAAGCCGACGGTCGAATAGATGAGCGCCCAGGCCAGCCACCCGGGGAATGCAGCCAGATTGTATTTGGGCCAGGAAAGCCCGACGACCCCCGCCGCGACGTTGACGACCGTCTGAATCCCAATCGTCAGGTAGGCCAGGGAAATGACGATCCACCCGCGTTTCTTGATGTTGTCCATTGCCCGCTGCGTTCGCTTTGCGTTGGCCCACTGCCACGCTCGGCGTCGAAAGCCGCCCGACGGCTCTCTGCCGGAGATCGTCACCCGTCTGCCGTAGCGTCCGATTCCGTAGACGAGGTTCGATCGCGACGCAACGAGCAGCGTCAGCGTGAGGAAGACGAGGGGGAACGGCCCCGTCGACGTGAATTCGCCGATGCTCTTGAACATGTCCAGATTGTAACCCAAACGTCTTTGCGACACTATCGTGAGGGTGCCGGACTAAACGTTGCAGTTGCAGAAGAATCTATGCGACGCCTTCAAGCTTCGCCTCCTGTTTCCCAGCGGAATCATTGCGGTAGGGCGTGCTCATTGCCTTGAACGGCCGTCTCGCTTCGCGGTTGGCGTTGACGGTCTTGACGCAGGCGCCCGACGCATGCGCAGACGCCCGCCGCTTGGTCCGCAGGCGCCTGCCGCCCCGCTCAGCGGCGTTTCGTCCCGCTTGGGTCAGCGGCGCTTCTCCCCGCCTGCGCACGTCGAGCACGTTCCCATGAGCTCGAGGGTGTGCTCGACGTCCACGAAGTCCGCCTCGGCGGCGATCTGCCTCGCCCACGCCTCGATTTGAGGGCCGGCCACTTCGACCGTTCTCCCGCATATTCTGCAAACCAGATGGTGGTGATGCTCGGTGGAGTCGCAGGAGCGGTAGAGGAGCTCAGAATCGGTGCGCAGAACATCGACTTCCCCCTCGTCCAAGAGGACCTGGAGGGTGCGGTAGACGGTCGCCAATCCGATCCTGGAGCCCGACTTCGCGAGGTCGTCGTGCAACTGCTGCGCGGAAACGAAAGAGGAAAGCTCCTCCAGGCGTTTTGCTATCGCCTGGCGCTGGGCTGTGTTTCGTGTTCGTCCCATGTGACTGCTTTCTTCGGCCTGCGGCGGATGCAGAGCGCGAGAACGGCGCGGCCTGTCGCGACAATTGTATATGTTCCGATAAGCAGGGTCACGATCGTCGCTCCGGGCGCGAGCCTGACGAAATAGGTGGTTGCGAGCCCGACGACGCAGGCGAGCACCCCCAAGGCCATGGCGATCCCCATCGTTTTGTTGAACGACGAGGAAAGCAGCTGCGCGATGGCGACGGGAACGATCATGATCGCCGAGACCAGGAGCACGCCGACCACACGCATGGCCACCGAAACCGTCAGAGCCGCGACCACAGCGACGAGGATGTTGAGCGTTCTCACGCGCAGGCCGCAGGCCTTCGCAAAGTCTTCGTCGTGCGAAAGGGAGAAAAGGGGGCCGCGCAGGCCCAGCCCGAAAAGCAGGACGAAGGCCGAGAGAACCGCGGTGTAGAGGACCTCGTCGGGGGAGACGGTCGCGATCGAGCCGAAAAGGTAGCTCGTCAGCTTCTCCGTATTCCCGCCGGCCAGCGAGATGATGATGACGCCCAGGGCGATTCCCCCGTAAAAGAGCATCGCGAGGGCGACGTCGCCGCCCGTGCGCCCTTGGGCGCGCACAACCTCGATGAGAACTGCGCCGATGACCGACGCCGCGATAGCCCCCGGTATGGCCAAGGAGTCTTTCGGGTCGAGGCCGAAGACGCTCGCCGCCAGCCAGCCGACGGCCACCCCCGTCAAGGCGACGTGCCCGATCCCGTCGCCCATGAGGGCCATCCCGCGCTGAACGAGGTAGGTGCCGACCACCGGCGCGGAGACCCCCACCAGTATGGCGACGACGAAGGCCCGCTGCATGAACGGCGCCTCGAGCATCTCTCGGATCGTTTCAAGCGTCACGATGGATCCATCCTCAGAGTCGGTGCGTGGTGTGCCTGCCAATCGGCGGAGTCGTGCGGGTGGACGTGGTCGTGCTCAGGATGGTCGTGGCCCGGAGGCGGCGGGGGAGGCGCGCCGTCGTGAACGACGCGCCCGCCCTCCAACACGACGGCCCGCTCGACTATCGGCTCCAATTCGCCCATCTCGTGGAGCACGGTGACCAGCGTCGTGCCGCGCTCGCGAAGCTCGGAGAGGATCGAGGCGAGTGCCCGCCTCGAATCACGGTCGATTCCCGCCAGGGGCTCGTCCAGAAAGAGCAGATCGGGCTCGCGCACGAGCGCTCTGGCGATGAGCACCCTTTGCGCCTGGCCTCCGGAGAAAACCTGGACGTGGTCGCGGGCCCTGTCCTCGAGGCCGACGGCGGAGAGGGCCTCCAACGCCTTGCGCTTGGCCCTCGGGCCGACGTCGGCCCACAGGCGGCCCCGCCCGAGCAGCCCCGAGCGGACGACCTCCAGGGCCGTCGCCGGCACGCCAGATGAAGCGGTCACCCGTTGAGGGACGTACCCAATCCGAGACCAGGGCACGGACCTTCTAAGAGCGACGCTCTCCCCGAAAAGCTCGACGTTTCCGGCGGAGGCCGGAACGATGCCGAGAATGGCGCGCACCAGCGTCGATTTGCCCGAGCCGTTGGCCCCCAGGAAGGCGACGGATTCGCCTGAGGAGACGCTCAGGGCCACGTCGTCGAGGATGCGCGAGCCGCCCAAATGGACGGCGAGGCCCTCCACAGCCACGGGAATGGCGTTCATCGTTCTCCTGTCTGCGCGCCGATCATGCGTCCGTCGGCACGGCGATCCTATGCTCTGCGGGCACGGCAATCATATGTCCATCCGCATGTCCGTCGGCGCCCCGGTCACACGCCCGTCTGCGTGCCGACCGTGCGCCACCGGCCTCGCGCGGTCACCTGGTCACTTGCAGGCGAGGGCCTTCTTGAGCGCCGTCAGGTTGTCCGTCATAGCCGCCTCGTAGTCGCCCTTCTCGGGCTTGGACTCGAGCGGGCTGAGAACGGCGGTGACGGTTTTGGTCTCCTTCGCGAGAGTCTCGGCGGGCTTGCCGCTGACGAGCTCCTCGGTGAAAATCGTCGTGGTCCCGTTCTCTTGAACGTACTTCTTGACCTTGGCCAGCGTGGCCGGGCTCGGCTCGGACTCCGGGTCGATTCCGGACAGGCCCACTTGGGAAAGCTTGTAACGGTCCGCCAAGTAGCCGAAAGCGGTGTGCGTCGTGACGATCGAGCGGCGTTCGCAGGTGGCCAGGCCGGTCTGGAAAGACTTGTCGAGCCCGTCGAGCTTCTTCTGAAGAGCCTCGTTGTTCTTCTTGTAGGCGTCGGCGTGGCCGGGGTCCTTCTTCGAAAGCTCGGCCGCGATCGCATCGGCGGCGCGCTTCATCCGAGCGGGGTCGAGCCAGAAATGAGGGTCGGCGGCGTCGTCGCCGTGGTCGTGGCCCTCCGCGTGGTTGTGTTTTTTCCCGTCTTCGTGGCCCTTTTCTCCGTCCTCCTTCTTGGCTTCGCCGTCTTTCTTGTCGCCGTGCTCGTGCTCGAGGAGGCCTTCGTGGTGGACCAGGTTGACGTTTTTCGTCAGATCGACCGCCGACACATCGCTCAGGGAGCCGACGGCGTCGTCAAGAGACGGCTGGAATCCCTTGACGTAAAAGAGCGCCTTTGTTTTGTTCAGCTCGGCGATCTGCTTCGTGCTGATTTCGAAGTCGTGCGGCTCGGCGCCCGCGGGGGTGACGGAAGAGACGTCGACGTGGTCGCCGCCGATCTGCTGCGTGAGCCACTGGATCGGATAGAAAGAGGCGGCCACTTTCAGTTTCCCGGAGGATCCGCCCTTCGAACCGTCGGAGGAATCCGAGCAGGAGGCAAGCCCGAGGGCGAGGGTCAGCGCGGACATGGCCGCGACAATGCGTGTACGATGTCTATTAAACATGAGAACCATTATCAACCTTGCCTTGAAATGCTGTCAAAAGATGCCTCTTGTTTGCCGACGGTCTGCGTTGTCTGAAGCAATTTTCTAACTGCGGAAGCGGTTATACGGCCGATCCGGCGGTTTGCCCTTGGGCGTTCTCCGATCGGCAAGGCTCCGATCAGGGAATTGCGGGCTGTGTGGAAAACCCCATCCTCGGCCGGCGTCGCGCGGGCGATCGCCGGTAGAATCGAGAGGACTCCGCGTCATCCAGGCGCGGCAACGAAAGGAGCGCAGCTCTATGGCCAAGCAGGCCCCCTCGAAACTCGACAGCGTCATCGCCCTGGCGAAGCGGCGCGGCTTCGTCTTCCCTTGCGGCGAGATATACGGCGGCACGAGATCCGCGTGGGACTACGGCCCGCTGGGCGTCGAGTTGAAGGAGAACATCAAGCGGCAGTGGTGGCGGCACATGGTCATGTCGCGCGACGACGTCGTCGGCCTCGACTCGTCAATCATTCTTCCCCGCGAGGTGTGGGTCGCTTCAGGCCATGTCGGCGTCTTCAACGATCCCCTCACCGAGTGCCTTTCGTGTCACAAGCGCTTCCGCGTCGATCAGATGCAGGAGGAATTCGCCGCGAAGAAAGGGATCGAAGACCCCGATTCGGTGGAGCTCGCCGAGATCGCCTGCGGCAATTGCGGCACGCGCGGCCAATGGACGGAGCCCCGCGACTTCAACATGATGCTCAAGACCCACCTGGGGCCGGTCGAGGATGAATCGGGCCTCCACTATCTGCGACCCGAGACGGCGCAGGGCATTTTCGTCGATTTCCAGAATGTCATGACGTCGGCCCGCAAGCGCCCCCCGTTTGGAATCGGTCAGATCGGAAAGTCCTTCCGCAACGAGATCACGCCCGGAAATTTCATTTTCCGCACGCGCGAGTTCGAGCAAATGGAAATGGAATTTTTTGTCAAGCCCGGAACCGACGAGGAATGGCACCAGTATTGGATCGACGAGCGGCGCAACTGGTACGTCGGCCTGGGAATCGACCCCGAGAATCTTCGGCTGTACGAGCACCCGCAGGAGAAGCTCTCCCATTATTCCAAGCGGACGGTCGACATCGAGTACCGTTTCGGCTTCCGCGGATCCGATTGGGGCGAGCTCGAAGGGATCGCCAATCGCACGGACTTCGACCTGTCGACGCACACCAAGCATTCCGGCAAAGACCTGTCCTATTTTGACCAAGCCAGCGGCGAACGTTGGATTCCCTACGTCATTGAGCCCGCGGCCGGTCTGACTCGCTCCCTCATGGCCTTCCTCGTCGAGGCCTACGCGGAGGACGAGGCCCCCAACGCCAAGGGCGGGGTCGACAAGCGCGTGGTGCTCCGGCTCGACCCGCGCCTCTCGCCAGTCAAGGCGGCCGTTCTTCCGCTCTCGCGCGACGAGCGGCTTTCGCCGTTGGCGCGCGAGCTGGCGGCTGCGCTCCGCAAGAACTGGAACGTCGATTTCGACGACGCCGGCGCCGTCGGCCGCCGCTATCGCCGCCAGGACGAGATCGGCACGCCTTTCTGCATCACCGTCGACTTCGACTCCCTCGAAGACCGTTCCGTGACCATTCGCGACCGCGACACGATGGAGCAAGTCCGCCTTCCGATCTCCGACGTCGAGGGATGCCTCGCCGGTAAGCTGGTTGGGTGTTGACGGGCCACGGCCATTCGCATTCGGGCCCCCTGGACATCGCCCCGGGGGCTCGCAGGCGCGTTTCGGCGATTCTGGCCGCCGTCGTCCTGCCGTTGGCTATAGCCACAGCCGTTCTGCTCGTGGCCCTGTGGCCGAAGGGGGAGACGCCCGTCGGCTCGCGGCCCCTGTACTCCAACGGCGCGCAAGCCGTGACGGGCGAGGTCACGTCGGTCGGCAAAGTCGATTCCTCTGGCCAGACGCCCGTGAAGATGAAGGTCGACGGCGTGGACGTGCCCGTCCACGTCCCGCCGGAGATCATTGCCAACGGGCTCGACGTCGGCGACGAGATTCGGGCGATCTTCAATCCCGCCGCCCTCGAAAGCGGCACGGCCTACGTTTTCACCGATTTCGTCCGCACCCATCAGATGCTGTGGCTGTTGGCCGTGTACGTCGCAGTGGTTTTGGCGGTGGCGCGGTGGAAAGGCGCCATGGCCCTCGCCGGCCTCGGCGTGTCCCTCGCCGTCGTCGGGGCGTTCATGGTGCCCGCGCTGACGGTCAGCGAGCATCCGGTGCTCGTCATACTGGTCGGCGCCGCGGCGATGATGTTTGCCTCGATCTACTTGGCCCACGGGATTTCGATTCGAACGACGACGGCCGTCATCGGCACCTTCGCGGGACTGGTCATCACGACGGGCGTGGCGTGGTGGGCCGTCGGGGCGGCCAATCTCACGGGCGCCCTTTCCGACGACGCGCGCATCCTGGCCGGCGAGCTGCCCAACGTCCAGCTCCAGGCGATTCTGCTCGGCGGGGTCATCCTCGCCGGACTCGGCGCGCTCAACGACGTGACGATCACGCAGGTCTCCACCGTGTGGGAGCTCCACACGGCGAACCCGCGCCTGACGCGCCGAAGGCTCGTCAGCCAGGGAATGGCCGTCGGACGCGATCACATCGCCTCAACCGTCTACACGCTCGCCTTCGCCTATGTCGGCACGGCTCTCACGCTGCTCGTCGCCGCGGCGCTCATGCAACGGCCCGCCGCCGACCTCGTCCAGCTCGGCGAAATCGCCGAAGAGATTGTGCGCACTTTGGCCGCCTCCATCGGCTTGGTGCTCGCCATTCCGCTCACGACGGCCGTCGCCGCCGTCCTCGCTCCCGTCGCTCCGACCGCCGCACGGTCAGCCGACGACGATCCCGAAGGCGATTCGGGCGACGGCGAGGCGGAGGAAACAGCCGACGCGCAGGAGGCCTGGAACGATGCCGACGGAATCTGGGACGAGGACGAGGAAGCCTGGGACGGCGAGCCGGCTGGCGGCCGG
>ERZ773014.2608-NODE-2608-length-10278-cov-15.827350_pt1 | contig 10278 bp, 8 predicted proteins | sample MGYA00580841_ERZ773014 | MGnify/ENA primary metagenome ERZ773014 (study PRJEB29015, sample SAMEA2737989) | human oral metagenome | biome: human oral; feature: human-associated habitat; material: dental | place: China | collected 2067 ...
AAGAAACGCCCCCACGGGCCGGATTTTGGTTTTATCCCCATCCAAACTACGCCCCGCAGACCGGATTTTGGCTCCAAACCGCGAGAGAAAATGCGCCGCAGACGCCGTTTGCAGCCCCGATTCGCCCTAACTTTGCGCCCGTACATTAGAATTTGACTCCAAACCCTATGCATTTACCTGCGCTTATTGTCGATTTGGTCGTTATTCTCATTGCTGCGGGCCTGACCACCCTGCTTTTCAAATGGCTCAAACAGCCGCTCGTATTGGGCTACCTGTTGGCGGGCGTGCTGGCGGGGCCGGCCGTCAAGGTGCTGCCGACGGTGCGCGAAGTGTCCAGCATCGACACATGGGGCGAGATCGGCGTCATCTTCCTGCTCTTCAACCTCGGGCTGGACTTCAGCGTCAAGAAGCTGATGAAGGTCGGCGGCACGGCCACGGTGGGCGCCGCCACGGTGCTCATCGGCATGATGTTCGTCGGCTATACGGTGGGCTCGGCCCTCGGGCTGGATCGAATGAACTGCATCTTCCTCGGCGCCATGCTGTCCATGTCGTCCACGACGATCATCTTCAAAGCCTTCGACGAGATGGGGCTGCGCAACCGGCAGTTTACGGGCGTCGTCTTCGGGATCCTGATCGTGGAGGACATCTTCGCCGTGCTCATGCTCGTGTTGCTCTCCACGCTGGCCGTCAGCCGCTCGTTCGAGGGCGAGGAGCTGCTGATGAACATCGGCCGACTGGTGCTTTTCCTGGTGGGCTGCTTCGTGTTTGGCATCTATTTCATCCCCACGATCCTCCGGGCGATACGGAAATACCTGACCGACGAGATGCTACTCATCGTCAGCATCGGGCTTTGCTTCGGGCTGGTGTATATCGCCAACGCGATGGGCTTCTCGTCGGCCCTGGGCGCGTTCATGATGGGCGCCATCCTGGCCGAAACGGTCGAGGCGGAGCATATCGAGGGGCTGGTCAAACCGGTGAAAGACCTCTTCGGGGCCATCTTCTTCGTCTCCGTGGGCATGCTGATCGACCTCGAGGTGTTGTGGGAATATAAGTGGTACGTGGCCATCCTCACGGCGGTCGTCATGGTCGGTCAGCTGGTGTTCGGCACATGCGGCGTGCTGCTCTCGGGCCGACCGCTCAAGACGGCCATCCAGAGCGGTTTCTCGCTGACGCAGATCGGTGAGTTCGCCTTCATCCTCGCCTCGCTGGGCATCGCGCTGAAGGTGATGCAGCCCTATATGTACCCCGTCATCGTGGCCGTTTCCGTGGTCACCACCTTCTTCACGCCTTACATGATCCGCCTGGCCGATCCGGCTTATGCCCGCCTGGAGCGCGGCCTGCCCGCCAGCTGGATCCGCTTCTTGGACCGCTACGCATCGGGCTCGAACACCATCCGCCAGCAGAGCGAATGGCGACAGTTCCTGCACGCCGTCAGTCGGTTTGTGGGCGTCTACTTGGCCGTGACGCTTGTGCTGCTCTTCGTCTGGCTACAATTCGCTGTGCCGCTCATCTGCCGCCTGCTCCCGGGGCTCAACGGCCGACTGGTATCGCTTGTGGCGCTGCTCCTGCTCATGGCGCCGCTGCTGCGGGCCATTATGATGAAGAAGAATCGCTCCGAGGCCTTCCAGCGGCTCTGGAGCGACAACAAATACAACCGCGGTCCGCTCGTTTCGCTCATTGCGCTGCGCATTGTCCTGGCGCTGGCCTTGGTGCAGGTGCCTACGGCCATGCTGCTGCACACCAATCCGCTGTGGGAGGCCGCCATCACGGTGGGCGTCGTGCTCGTCATCCTGTTTTCGAAGGGCGTCCAGGCGCGGTCGATCCTCATTGAGCAACATTTCGTCAGCAACCTCTCGGCGCGTGAGGCCGAGAAGGATCGGCGTGCCCCCGTGCGGCGCGACTTTGCCAACCACCTCCTGGAGCGCGATCTCCACCTGACGGATATTGAGATCCGCCCCGACTCGCCCAGCGTAGGGCTGACGCTGAAAGAGCTGGACTTCCGTCGGAAGTGCAACGTGAATGTCGTGACCATCATCCGCGGCGGTCGGCGGATCAATATCCCCGGCGGTGAAGAGCGCCTCTACCCGTCGGACAAGGTGGTCGTGGTCGGCTCCGATGCCGACATCCAGCGCTTCCTGCAATACGTGACCGACCGCTACAACAAGGCTGCCGAGGCACGCCGTAAACAGAAGCGGAAGGAGATGAACATCGAGCAGTTCATCGTCGTGGAGGGCTCGCGACTGGTGGGCCGCTCGATCCGTGAGTCCGGCATCCGCGACAAATCGCAGTGCCTCGTGATCGGTATCGAGCGCGGCGACACGTCGCTCAAGAATCCGCCGCCCTCCACCGTCTTCGAGCCGGGCGACATCGTCTGGATCGTGGGCGAACACGAGAAGGCCATCCAGCTGAGCGAGGGCAAGACGTTGTGATGGCGAATTGTCTGTGATTAGATCGGCTCCCGATAGCCTCCCTTTGATTCATCCGAAGATTTCAAACCCATTTTATACTACACACATGATGAAAAACTACTACTCGTCTCGGCCGTCGGCCGACGTGCCTCGTAGGGCTGCTTGTCCTACTGGCCCTCGTCACCCCTTCGGTGGCGCACGCGCAGCTTGGGCGCCCCACAGAGGCGCATGATCACGACCACGAAGGGCGGATTTTCGCCGGTGGTGCACTGACCTATTGGCGTAACACGAAGGAGCGAACGACCACCTTCGACTTTAGTCCCGAGATCGGCTATCTCTTCAACGACACCTGGGGCACAGGCCTCCTTATCGGCTATGAGCACGGGTCGGCAGGCGAAGGCCCTGCTCGCAGCGTAGAGAATGCCTTCAAGATCTCTCCTTTCGTGCGCTGCTACTACATGCATCGGGGGCCTTTCAACCTGTTCATGGATGGCGGCGCGGGAGTCAACTTTGCCGAGGAGCGCAAGGGCGGATCGGTGGAGCGTCGCAACGGCTTTGAGGTCGGTATCCGCCCCGGTGGCTGTGTCGATCTGACCGAGGGGCTGTGCCTCTGCCTCCGGTTCGGTTTTCTCGGCTACCGCAGCGGCTACTTCTCCGGTGAAGAGCCAGGCCTCGGGCACGACGGCTTCGGTATACGCTTCGCTCCCGAAGAGCTAATGGTCGGGCTGGAGCTGGAGTTCTGACCATTTCGGCCCTGAGATGCAAATACGGAAAGGGGGTATGTCCTTCATTGGGACATACCCCCTTCTTCTGTGCTGTCGGACGCAGCGAGAGCGGGATCAGTGCGCGGCAATGACCTCGATCTCCACGAGACCGCCCTTCGGCAACTTGCACACGTCGATGGCCGACCGTGCGGGACAGTCCATGCCGGCAAACTGCGCGGCATAGACCTCGTTGACGACGGCGAAGTCGTTCATGTCGACCAGAAAGACGGTGGCTTTCACCACGTCGGCCAGCGTGTATCCGGCTTCGGTGAGGATAGCGCGGAGGTTACGGAAGGCCTGTTCGGCCTGTTCGCGGACACCGCCCGGAACAAAGTCGCCCGTAGCCGGGTCGAGACCCAGCTGACCGGACACAAACAGCAGGTTGCCCGCCTCTACAGCCTGACTGTAGGGCCCAATGGCCGCGGGCGCTTGGTTGGTTGCAATTACTCTTTTCATTTCAGTATAGGGTTAGGGATGAATTTATGCCTGATTGACGGCGCGAATCACAGCGTCTACCTCCTCGTCGGTGAGGGTAGGATACATCGGTAGGCTGAGGATCGCGTCGGCGAAGTCGTCTGTCGAGGTACGGGGCATGTCCTTATGCGGGCCGTGGTAAGCACCTTGCCGACGGATGGGGATGGGGTAATGGATGAGTGTGCCGACTCCCTCTCGTGCCAGTCGCTCGGAGAGTGCGGTGCGGTCCTTGGCCCGGACGACAAAGAGGTGGTAGTTCGGCAGACCGTACGTGTGTTCCGTAAGGCATTCCACAGTCGTCAGTCCAGCGCGATAGCGTGCTGCAATGGCGCGCCGACGGGCGTTCCAGGCGTCGAGATGGTGCAGCTTGATGCGCAGGATGGCCGCTTGCATCTCGTCTAACCGGCTGTTGATGCCCTCGTATTCGTGGTGGTAGCGCACCGTCTGTCCGTAGTTGCGGAGCGAGCGAAGGCGTTCGGCTGTAGCGTCGTCGTTGGTCGTGATCGCGCCGCCGTCGCCATAGGCGCCGAGGTTCTTGGTGGGGTAAAAGGAGTAGGCTGCGCAGTCGCCCCAGCCTCCCGCCTTACGGTCGTGATAGGTCGTGCCTGCCGCTTGTGCACAGTCCTCCATCACCTTCAGGCCGTGCGCCTGCGCGATACGGAGGATGGCGTCCATGTCGCAGCTCTGCCCGTAGAGGTGGACGGGGACAATGCACTTGGTGCGTGGGGTGATCTGTGCCTCGATGAGGCGTTCGTCCATGAGGCCATCCTCCGGACGGATGTCGACGACGACGGGGGTAGCGCCGGCTTGTACGATGCCGGTGACGGTGGCGAAGGCGGTCATGTCGGTGGTGATCACCTCGTCGCCGGGGCCAATATCCATGCCGCGCAAGGCCAGGGCGATGGCCTCGGTACCGTTGGCCACGCCCACACAATGGCGAACGCCGAGGTAGTCGGCAAACTCACGTTCGAAGGCCTCGCCTTCTTTCCCGAGGATGTACCAGCCGGAGTCGAGCACACGGCGCAGGGCCGCGTCGATCTCGGTGCGGATAGCCTCGTATTCCCGCTTGAATTCGTTGAATAGGATCATTTTATCAGAATCGTTATCGGCCTTTGGCCGGGTAGTAATTAGAGAATTGTTCGATGTCGGGGCGGCCCATCTGTCCGCCTGTTGTTTGACAGAGGGAGCGCTCCATGTAACCTGAAGCCTCGGCAGAATGTCTGCCGGCGTCACCACACCCCATGAGAGCCTCGGCAGAATGTCTGCCGGCGTTACCACACCCCATGATAGCCCTGGCGACAGTGTCGCCGGCGTTACCACACCCCATGGTGGCCCTGGCGACAGTGTCGCCGGCGTTACCACACCCCATGGTAGCCCTGGCGACAGTGTCGCCGGCGTCACCACACCCCATAGTAGCCCTGGCGACAGTGTCGCCGACGTCACCACACCCCATGGTAGCCCTGGCGACAGTGTCGCCGGCGTTATCACACCCCATCCGATGGTTGTGCACACGTGCCTCCTTCATACTTCTGGCTGTTGTTTCGGCTGCTCCTCCTTGACGATGCCGAAGGGCGTGCGGGTCTGTCGTTGGGTACGTGTTTCGCGGCGCAGGGCACGGTTGAAGCGGAGGGTGTCGGGTGTGACGTAGCCGCGCGAATGGTCGAGATGGATGCAGATGGCGGAGTAGCGGATCTGTCGGCCACGGATGCCCGCGTTCTCGAGGCGTTCGCCCAGCTCGCGGTCCTCGCCGCCATAGGCCATGCGTTCGTCGAAACCGTTCGCTGCCAAGATGTCGAGGAGCCAGCCCGAGGCGTTGTGCCCGTTCCATGTCGGGCGCGTGGGGGTGAAGGCGTTCAGCAGACGCTCCTTGAGGCCGAAGGCGGTGAGCTTGTTGTTCTTGAACGACCGCGGCATGCCGTGCGACTTGAGCCACGGGCTGCGGAAGCACCGGCCGCTGAGGATGTCGTCTCGAGTGATGGCCTTCGACGTTGCCATCGGCAGCTTGTGGTAGCCGCCACTGAGGAAGCGTCCTGGTGCACGGCGTGCGAGGTGCACGGCCACGAAGTCGCAGCGCGGGATGCAGTCGCCGTCGCTGAAAAGCAGGTAGCCCGTCGTGGCCTCTGCGATGGCTCGGTTCAGGATCTCGCATTTGCGGAAGCCGTTGTCCGGGTGCCAGACGTGGCGGATGGGGAAGGTCACCTCGCGCTGCATGCGTTCGATCAGGCTTCGGGTGCGGTCGTCTGATCCGTCGTCGGCAATCACCATCTCGAAGCGCCGATCCGTCTGCGCCTCGTAACCCCAAAGCACTTTCTCGAGCCACTCGGGCTGGTTGTAGGTAGAAAGGATCACGGACAACTTCTTCCGGTGGCCCTCCGCCGCCACATCATCCAGGGCGATAGGCAGCGGGCGCTTATGGGCGAAGCGTCGCCAGAAGGCCTGTCGGGCTGACAGCATCCATGCTGTGCATTGCGCCATGTCTGCTCCGCGTGCCTCGGCATACGCTTCGGCCAATAGGCGGAACATCCGCTCCCCGCCCCACAGTCTGGCAAAGTTTGCACAGCCACGACGCACCGATACGGCGCCGAAGTGCATGCGGTTAATGTCAACTAAGCAGAAGTCTATGCCTTGGGCGCCCTTCCGGAAGAGGATGTTGCCGGGCGAATAGTCGGCGTGCAGGAACCCCGCCTCGTGCACCCGCGCTGTGAAGCGGGCGAAGGCGCGGAGGATGTCCTCCCGACCGTCGATGCCGCCGCGTCCGAACTCGTAGAAGTTGCGGTCGTGGGGCACTTGCTCGCTGACGAAGTAGCTGCGGCGGAGCAGTCCGCCCTGCCGTTCGATGAGGCAGGCCAGCGGTGTGGGCGTCTCGATGCCCGCTTGACGTAGGCGCAGTGCATAGTCGTAGGCGCGTCGAGCCTTGGGGGCACGGAAGAACGTGTAGACGAAACGTAGGGGGAGGGGTGGCACGCGGTAACGCTTCACGTTGATCTGGCGGCCGTCCGGGAGGTCAAACACACGGATCTCGTTGCGCTGGCGATAGATCACCCGGCCGCCCTGCTCGAAGGTCTCGGGCAGCGAATGGACGAAGCGGCGCAGCGACTCGTCGGCGTCGGGGGTGAGCGTCACGTCAATGCTTGAGGCCACGGAGTGTGCGTTGCGAGTTGTCGTTCAGCGTGAGGCGAATCAGGCAGACACCCGTGGGGAGTGTGCGCGTGCCGACCGTCGTGCCCGGGCGATCTTGCTTCAGCAGGAGTCGGCCGTCCGCACCGAAGATCTCAATCTGGCTGACGCGGTCGGCTGCTCGGAGGGAGAGGTGATCGCCAAAGGGATTCGGGTAGATGGCTGGCTCAGTGGCATCCACCTCGGCGTTGGCCGTCGGGGTGAAGGACACGACTGCGCTCGGTTCGCTCTCGCTGCGACCATAGACGGCTGCTACCTGATAGTTCACCGTCCGCGTCAGCGTTGAGGGGTCGGTGTAGCGCGTCGGTGTGGTGCCAACGGTGGCCAGCTTGGCGCGATCGCGATAGATGGTGTAACCCGTCACCTCGGGGAAGGCATAGGGCTGCATGCTGCGCAGCGCTGCACGTTCGCTGACGTCCTCCACCCGTGCACTGCGCAGGTGAGGCGTAACATCAGACGGGGGAAGCACTTGTGCCCGACGACAGTCTGCCTTCGTGCCGCATTCTTCCTGCACTCCCCTGCGCGAGCTGACCACGGCGGAGAGGAAGAAGTTGTAGTTGAATTTCGCCGCGTCCTTGCCCGTGTGCAGACGTTCCCAAGCGTGGCCGTCGAAGGAGTAGAGGTCGCCCTTGCCATCGATGGCGGGGCCCTCGTCACAGACGGCGGGGAAGTTGGTGGCGTCGGCCGTGAGGTGGGCCACATAGATGGCTACAGTGAGCGCTTCGGCACCGTCGATGGTGAAAGGCGTGGTGAGCGTCACGGTGTTTGTCACGCCGTAGGTGAAGGCCTGCGTGATGGCCTGTCGGTAGACACGGCGACCTTGTGAGATGTAGACTTCATACGTGTTGCCGCGTGTGGGGGAGAAGCGTACGGCGGTGATGGTGCGGAGGTTCAGGGGCGCGATGTCCGTAGGCTCCCAGCGTTGGCCGAAATAGAAGGGACGCGATTCGCCCGTATTGTTCACATTCACCTGATAGTGTGCCCGCGAGCCGCCCCAGTAGATGGATTGCTCGTACACGGGAGCCTCCCAGAGGATGGCTGCCCGGCCATTGGTGGTGCGTGTCACCTTCACGTTCGTCGGTGCCTTGAGGGCGACCTGTTCGAGGAGGGTCGTGCTGCCGTTCGACTCGTTGCCAGACGCATAGACGGCGGTCACGGCGTAGGCGAGCGTCCCCTGTCCCGGTGCCACATCGATGTAGGAGGTCGTGGTCGACTCGCCGATCTTCGTTTGGTTGCGATAGATGTAGTAGGTGCGGGGAGCGCCCGAAGTCGGGGCTGCCCACGTCAGGCGTACGCGCCCGTTATCCATGACAGCCTTCAATCCGCTCGGAGCACTGGCGCTGCGGTGATAACGTCCATCGAGCACCTCCACGCCGCTGTTCGTGGGGTCGAGGAAACGGTCGAAGTGCGTATCCGTGCCCGCCTGTTTGTTCCAGTGATAGCTGAGCTTGCCATAGAGGTTGTCGCCCTCGGGCTTTGTGCACGACGACGTGCCGCCCGTCAGCGAACCCACGATGCGGTGGCTGCTGTTGAAGAGCGGTGCACCCGACGAACCCACCTCGGTCACACCGTGGCCATTGTCGGTCTGGGCAAAGACGGCGTTCCAGTGGGCATTCGGCGCACCTTCCAAGCTACCCTCGCCGTAGAACGTAGCCGAGGTCAGGGGGCGGGTATAGGTCGAGATCTTCATGTAGTCGCCCTGCGGGTGATGGAGCGAGATGCCCCAGGCCGAGGCCTGCTCGCTGCGATCCCAGCCGTTATAGTAGACGTTGTAATCCTCCGGGATGCTCTGCCGGAGCAACAGCAGGAGTCCGTCCGATCCGCCGTGGGTAGGCGTGGAGGCCAGGCGGGTGCAGCCCACCATGCTGCGCGTGGGCGTCGTTTGCCCGTCGCTGCGGCAGGTGCTGTACGCCTTATGGAAGATGAACTGCCACTGGCGCAGCTCCTCGTCGGTAGCCTTGACGCCTGTGGCATCTTGTCCGCAATGGGTGGCGGTGAGGATGTAGGGCTTCAGGTCCTGAGCCGTATTGTTCAGCAGGGCGCCGGTGCAGACGTAGCCGCGGTCGTTGATCCGTTGGATCATTTGGCAGACGCCCCGCTTCTCGTTTTGCCAGGAGTCGCCCTCGGAGCAGTTCACGTTCACCTCGCACGAGGCCGCTGTTCGTCGGAGCTGCGCCCCTTGTCGCCACGTACGGTCGCCCTCGGGCAGGTTGTAGCCGTAGCCCACGGCCTCGATCTCCAGTCGTGGCTGACGGCCGTCCGGGCCCGGAGCGTATTCCAGCGTGATGGCATCGCCCGAGATGAAACCCGTGGCGAAGCGTCCGCCGTCGGGGTTGGTGGCGTGGGTATAGGCCCCCAACAGCTCCGATTTGTCCTGATTATATAGGTAGAGGCGCCCACCTTCGGGGATGAGGAAGTCGGCGTAATAGAGCATCAGGGCCTGTGCGCCCTCGGCCTCGATCTCCAGCTGCCAGATGGTCTGGCCGTCGGGGAGGGTGGTCCATGCTCCGGCGTTCTGGGGGTTCATCTGGACATCGATGAGTCGGGAGACGCACCGCGGCGCCAATCCCTCGCTCTCGCGCCAGCTGCCGACCAGCTTTTCGTCGGCTATGCTGAAGTTCACGGCCACCTTTTCGGCCGCGGCTCGACTGCGCAGCGTCTGTTCATAGCGAAAGCTGGGAGGTGTGCCCCCCAGACTTATCTGCGCCTTAGCGCCCCAGGCCATTCCCCAGGCCAGGCACCCCGCCAGTGCGGCGCGCAGGATCGTTGATTGAATAGGAGTCATAATAGCAATAGTTACGGCTCGCAAGTGGAGGCGAGCGGCGCAAAAGTAGGCCGATTTCGACGATCGAGGGGGGGCGTGAACCGACGCTCCGGGGGTGGGCCGTCCTGCCTCGCGGCCGGTCGGACTTGGGGAGGCGGCCACCCATAGCCCGGGGCGGAATGCAGGCCTTGTCGTATATTGCGCCCACAAAAACAAAAGGTTATGTGTATGCAAAAGGAAAAGTTCCATATCGAGTACATCTTCGACAAGGTGTCGAACCACAGCTTGTGGAATCATCTGACTACGCCGCGCGGACTCTCGTCCTGGTTTGCTGACGACGTCAATATCCATTCACAGACCTACACCTTCACTTGGCGGAAAGTGCAGGAGCAGGCGGTCGTCATCAAGTTAGAGCCCGAGGTCTGCATCCGTTTCCATTGGGTGGACGACGAGGAGGCGGCGAGCTATTTCGAGTTCATCATACACCACATTGAGCTGACCGGCGCCACGGCGCTCGAGATAACCGACTTTGCCACGCCGGACGAGAGGGCGGACGCGATCGAGCTTTGGGACACCCAGGTGGCTGAGCTTCGTCGCACGCTGGGGATCTGACTCCCCCCGAAATCACCCCACAAGGAAAGGAAGGCGCTTCACCCTCGGAACGAACAGAGGGGAGGCGCCTTCCTTTTTT
>ERZ773014.2611-NODE-2611-length-10275-cov-2.223483_pt1 | contig 10275 bp, 9 predicted proteins | sample MGYA00580841_ERZ773014 | MGnify/ENA primary metagenome ERZ773014 (study PRJEB29015, sample SAMEA2737989) | human oral metagenome | biome: human oral; feature: human-associated habitat; material: dental | place: China | collected 2067 ...
AATTTAATTAAATTTCAAATTAACAAAAAAGAGAAAACCAGTTACAATATAATCCCCCAATCCTATTGAAAGGTGGTTTCCTCTATGATCAAAATATCAAATTTTTATTCACTTGTAAAGACTTTTTTTAAAATATTTTTTCCTTCAAACTTTCATTTGAGTATTCATTTAAACTATTTGTCGTAAAGGCTTTTGAAACACTGTTTAGAGTTATGTCAAAAAAGTTGAGGAAGTGTCGGAGTATGTGCTTAACTACCTTGAAAAAAGATACAGTATGGATAAAAAGAAACCGATTGTGAACTCTGATGGCGGAAAATGGATAGACAGGTTTGTAGGAGAACTTAGAATTTACAATCCTATACACATCTATGACAAGTTCCATCTGGTAAAAGCCATAGGCGAGATTTCTAAAAGGAATAAGGAAATATCGCAAAGCAAAAGTTCATAAATACAGGATTTTTATTAAAAATCAAAAAAATTTAAGAAAATCGTAAAGATAGGAGATTTATATATGTTAAAAGAAAAATTGAATAATAAAAATTTAGGTGATATGATATGGAAAGAAATTTTTAAAGTTGATAGTAAAGACTTTGAAAAAATAGAAAAGAAGTTGGGAATAACATTTCCTGAAAATGATATAAAATATTTGAAAGTTTTTAACTGTGGAAAAAGTGTAAATGTAATTTTTAATATTGAAAATGAAAAATTTTATTTAAAATTTGATACTTTGGAATATAAATATTTTTCTGAAAATTTAAAATATTTTCATAGACTGACAGGAAATTATTTTGAAAATAGAAAAATCATTCCTATAATATCTAATACTAAGTTTTTAACTCAACCAAGTGAATTAAAGGAGTTTGTTATTGCATATGATTTTACAAATAATATTAATAATCCTGAAATAATCTTTATAACTTATAAAGCTAAAGATACTGGTAAAAGTTATGAAAGATATAGATATATAGAAGATAGTGTTACAGAAAAAAAATTAGGAAATGATAGTTTGGCAATACTGGATTATTTATATTTAACAGATGACAAACCAGAAGAGATAAAACCAGGATGGCTATTTGAGGAATTTTCAACAAAAGAGGAGATAGAGGAGTTTCAGAAAGAGATTGGTTTAAAGTTTCCAGAAAAATATTTGAATTTTTTGTATAAGGCAATTGATGAAAATGGAATAAGAATATATCCTGAAAAGTATAAAAAAGAATATAAAGAAAAATTAGAACAAACGAATTTTAAAAATGGGGCTTATATGATGTTAGATCAAGTAAAAGAAGATTATCAATTTTTACTGGATGAATTTAAGCCATATCCGAAGAAATTAATTCCAATATTTGACTGCCTGTATGAACGTTACATCTGCCTTGACTACAGAGGAAAACTGAATACGACATTGAAAGAACCGAGAATAACGTATTTTAATTCAGAAGAAGAGGGGAATAGAAGGTTTGTGCCGATAGCGGACAGTTATGAGGCATTCTTGGATATGATAGAAATTGATGAGAAGAAGGTTGAAAGTGAAAAGAGGACGATGAAGGAGAGATATTTGTATGGTTATCAGATATTGGAGATGATAAGGGAGGAAGAATAGGAAGGTTTTATTTATTATAAAATGAAAATAGGACAATGTTAAGGAAAGGGAGTGTTAAAATGTTAATGACAGGAGATCAGTACATTGAGTCATTGAGAAAGCTTAAGACAAGGGTTTACATGTTCGGTAAACAGGTTGAAAATTGGGTGGACAATCCAATTATAAGACCGTCTATAAACTCTGTTGCGGCAACTTATGATTTGGCTCAGGATCCTCAGTATAAGGATCTTATGACGGCAAAATCAAATCTTACAGGAGAAACTGTAAACAGGTTTGCTCATCTTCATCAGAGTCCTGAGGATCTTAAGAAGAAGGTTAAGATGCAGAGATTGCTAGGACAAAAGACGGCATCGTGCTTCCAGAGATGTGTAGGTATGGATGCGTTTAATGCAGTGTATTCAACAACATTCGAAACGGACAAGAAATTCGGAACAAACTATCATAAGAACTTCGTTAATTATTTAAAGTATATTCAGGAAAACGATCTTGTAGTAGATGGAGCTATGACCGATCCTAAGGGTGACAGAGGTCTTATGCCGTCTAAGCAAAGAGATAAGGATCTATTCCTTAGAATCGTAGAAAAGAGAGACGACGGAATCGTCGTAAGAGGTTCAAAGGCTCACCAGACAGGTTCAATAAACTCTCACGAGCATATAATAATGCCTACCATCACTATGACAGAAGATGATAAGGATTATGCCGTATCATTTGCATGTCCATCAGATGCTGAAGGTCTATTCATGATTTACGGAAGACAGTCATGTGATACAAGAAAGACGGAAGAATTCAACTAGATAGATGTTGGTAACAAGAAGTTCGGCGGACAGGAAGCTTTAGTAGTATTTGACGATGTATTCATTCCTAACGACAGGATCTTCCTATGCGGAGAGTATGAGTTCTCAGGAATGATGGTAGAAAGGTTTGCAGGATACCATAGACAGTCATACGGCGGATGTAAAGTAGGTGTAGGTGATGTGCTTATCGGAGCTGCAGCGGTTATAGCTGAGTACAACGGTGCTGCTAAGGCTTCTCACATCAAGGATAAGCTGATTGAGATGACACATCTTAATGAAACACTTTATTGCTGCGGAATCGCATGTTCTACTGAAGGTTGGGCTACAGAATCAGGAAATTACATGGTAGACCTGCTTCTTGCAAACGTATGTAAGCAGAACGTTACAAGGCTTCCTTATGAAATCACAAGGCTTGCTGAAGACATAGCCGGCGGTCTTATGGTTACAATGCCTGCAGAATCCGATTTCAAATCAGATCTTAAGGTAACTAAGGACGGACAAACCATAGGAGATATGTGTCAGAAGTACTTTGCAGCTTCACCTGCTTGTACTACTGAAGAGCGTCAGAGGATGCTAAGACTTATAGAAAATATGTGTCTAGGTACTGCCGCTGTAGGATACAGAACTGAATCCATGCACGGTGCAGGTTCTCCTCAGGCACAGAGAATCATGATTTCAAGGCAAGGTAATATCGCAGCTAAGAAGGAATTGGCTAAGAAGATTGCCGGTATCGAAAGTTAATATTGTAAACAGACGCCTGTTCGTGCTCCTTGCAGGAGTGCGGGCAGGTATTGCATTTTATCTCATCTAAGTCGGTTAATAATAGGCATTTAAGGGTATACAGTAGATAGTGAGTTAGAGGAGATAAAATGAAATTCAGAGCAAAGTTTTGTGGAGGTTGCAATCCACGTTACGATAGAGGAAAAGCTTACAATACGTTAAAGGAGAGACTTAAGGAAAAAGGTATTGATCTTGAGCTTGCAAATGAAGATGAAAAGGCTACGATGTTACTTCTTATAGGCGGATGCTCAAATTGTTGCCCGAGTTATAAGGAGTTTAAGCTCAAAAAAGGTGTTATCAAGATGTGGGACGAGTCTCACATAGATAAGGTTATAGATAAAGTTTTTGAAGAGAAGAAATCAGAGGAGGGCAGCTAAGTGGATTGGAAAAAGATTTATGAAGAGAAAAAATGCACTGCAAAGGAAGCCGTGCAGAGCATCAAGAGCAACGACAGGGTGGTGCTTGCCCATGCGGTTGCAGAACCTACATCACTTGTGGATGCTATGGTAGAAAACAAGGAAGCTTATGAGAACGTGACGGTATCACACATGTTTTCATTCGGTAAGGGTGAGTATTCTCTGCCTGAAAACAGCAAGCATTTCAGATACGAAGGTTGGTTTAACAGCCCGAACACCAGAAAATCCACTGAGCTTGGTCATGGAGACTACGTTCCTGCGTTCTTCCATCAAGTGCCTTCACTTATAAGGCGTGGAGTGCTTCCGGTGGATGTTGTTATGGTTTCACTTTCAAAGCCTGATGCGCATGGATATTGTAGCACCGGTGTTTCATCGGACTATACCATGCAGGCGATAAAATCAGCTAAATTGGTTTTAGCAGAGATCAACGATCAGGTACCGAAGACGTTCGGAGAGTCATTTGTTCACGTTAGCGAGATCGATAAGCTTGTAGAGCATTCGCATCCGCTATTTGAGTTGGGTCTTCCAAAGATAGGCGAAGTTGAAGAAGCTATAGGTAAGCATTGCGCAAGCCTGATAGAAGACGGAGCTACTTTGCAGCTTGGAATCGGAGCTATACCTGATGCGGTTCTCGCTCAGTTAAAGCATAAGAAAGATCTCGGTATTCATTCCGAGATGATTTCAGACGGCGCTGTAGAGCTGTTTGAAGCGGGTGTTATAAACAACAGCAAAAAATCTATAGATAAAGGTAAGATGGTGGTCACCTTCCTTATGGGAACGAAGAGGCTGTATGATTTTGTAAACGAAAATCCTGCTGTAGAGCTTAGACCTGTTGACTATGTAAACCATCCGGAGGTAATTGCCAAATCATCCAATTTGGTGTGCATAAATGCCTGCCTTCAGGTGGACTTTATGGGACAGGTTGTATCTGATACCATTGGAACCAGACAGTTCTCAGGCGTGGGCGGACAGGTAGACTTCGTACGAGGCGCAGCTATGGCGCACGATGAGAAGGCCAAGGCTATCATAGCGATGCCATCTGTAGCCGTTAAGAAAGACGGTACCAAGATATCTAAAATCGTGCCTTTCATAGACCATGGAGCGGCGGTTACCACCTCGAGACATGATACGGACTACATAGTGACAGAATACGGAATTGCCGAGATGGTAGGTAAGACGATGAAGGATAGAGCCAGAAGTTTGATCAATATTGCACATCCTGATTTCAGAGATGAGCTTAAGGCTGAGTTTGAAAAGAGATTCAACGTTAAGTTTTAGTCATCGGGATGGTGTTTTAGTATAAGAAAGTAAGGGAGGAAATTATGCAAGCATTAAGAGTAGCGCCGAAGATTCACTACTTCGACACATTTAAGGAATTCAACGAGGAGTTCAAGTTAGGTAAGAACGATTTGCTCGTTACAAATGAGTTTATCTACGAGCCTTATGTAAAGCCTCTTGGAATCGAAACAAACGTTATTTTTCAAGAAAAATTCGGACAGGGAGAGCCTTCCGATGAGATGATCGATAATATGAAAAAGGAAATGGACAAGTTTTCTTTCGATAGAATCGTTGCATTCGGTGGTGGAACTATAGTTGATATCTGTAAGATTTTGGCTTTGGATGTACCGCCGCAGTCATATAAGCTTTTCACAGGGGAAGTACCACCTAAGAAGATCAAGAAGTTGGTTGTAATTCCTACTACCTGCGGTACAGGTTCTGAGGTTACAATGTAGCTATTTCTGAATTAAAGCCTCTCAATACCAAGAAGGGTATAGCGGTAGAAGAGACTTATGCGGACGAGGCCGTGCTTATTCCCGAGCCTGTTACGGGACTTCCTTTCAAGTTCTTTGTAACAAGTTCAATCGATGCGCTTATCCACGCTATAGAGTCTTTCCTTTCTCCAAAGGCTACTCCGTTTACGGAAATGTATTCTATCCAGGCTATTAAAATGATTATGGCAGGATATAAGGAGATTGTAGAGAAGGGTGAGGAAGAGAGAAAGAAACATCTTAAGGAGTTCTTGCTTGCATCTAACTATGCAGGTATTGCGTTTGGTAATGCCGGCTGCGCAGCGGTTCACGCTCTTTCTTATTCAATCGGTGCAAAATACCACGTTCCTCATGGTGAGGCAAACTATCAGTTCTTCACTGAGGTATTTAAGATGTACATGAGAAAGGATCCTGAAGGCAAGATCCAAAGAGCTAACAAGATCTTTGCAGATATTTTAGGTTGCAAGGCGGATGTTACAGTATATGATGAGCTTGAGAAGTTCCTAGGAAAGCTGATCAAAAAGCAACCTCTTAAGGAATATGGTATGAAGGAAGCGGAAATCGACGAGTTCACAAAGCTTACTGTGGACAATCAGCAAAGACTTTTGGCAAACAACTATGTTTTCCTAGAGGATTCTGAAATCCGTGAAATCTTCGCAAATCTATGGTAGGTTTGTGAGAACCTTGTAGCAATTGCGTAAGCTTTAAGATTATTAGCTGTGTAAGCTATAAAGTTAATGAATGAAATAAAAAGCCCCCTCCGGGGGCTTTCGCCATCTATGATTAAATTTTATTGTTTAGTTGGGGAGACTGCAACGTCAGCCCGGCATTTATAAAAATAAACTTATTTTCTAAGAGAGAAAAAATATAGTTTTATGCACTTTGAGATATGAGTAGTGCGCATTCGCAGCGCACACTGCGATTACATTAAAAGCATATTGAATAATTTTAATATGGTATTGCATATATGAAATGTATGCGCTACGCAGCGCACACTGCGTTGGACTTAAATCATAATGCGTCTCATATATGTTTGTCTACGTTAGACGTATTTAAGGGGAAATGGGTTAAAATTGACATTGCTCAGTTAAAGGTGATAAAATAATTAAGTATATATTTTAGAAATGGAAAGGATGTGTTTTATGTATAAAAGGCTCTTTAGGATGATATTTGCAGTCCTTGGAGCGGCGATAGGAGTTGGTTGTTTTACTGTTTTAAAGCTTAATGTACTAACTTGGCTGGGAGATTTTACAGCGGTTAAAAGAGGTCTTATAGCAGGTGGATTTGGATTGGTATTTGCAATTATTTTTATGTTATTGTTTCCGCTTGTAGACAAACGCATTTCAAAGATTTCAAAGGTAATTGTAGAAGACCTTAAGAATGTACCTACAAGAGACGTACTTGCAGGCACGGCAGGGCTTTTAGTGGGACTTTTAATAGCATTTTTACTGACAAGACTTTATCAACCTATCACCATTGCAGCGCTATATGTAGCAGCCAGTATTTTTACGTATCTAGTGCTCGGTTACTTGGGATTTTTCATTGCTACGCAAAAAGCCAAGGACTTGGCAAGGGTGTTCACAAGGGCAGGTGGCGATGAAGGCACAAAGAAGGTAAAAAAGGCTTCTAAAAATGCAGCACCTAAGGTGTTTGACACCAGTGTAATAATTGACGGAAGGGTGCTTGGAATATTGAGGACAGGTTTTTTAGAAGGTAAAATAATAATCCCGGATTTTGTGCTTCTTGAGCTCCAACAGATATCTGATTCAGATAATAACTTAAAAAGAGTAAGAGGTAGACGAGGGCTCGATATTTTGGCGGGCATTCAGAGTGAATTTGATGTGGATATCTATGATTCCCGAAACAAGAAGGTTCTTGTAGGCATAGAAGAAGTGGATACGAAGTTATTAAAGTTAAGTCATATGCTTGATGCAAAGCTGGTTACAAACGACTATAACCTCAATAAAGTAGCCAAGATTCAGGAAGTGGATATCTTAAACATAAATGAACTTGCAAATACATTAAAACCTGTAGTGATACCGGGCGAAACCATGGAAGTAAAGCTGGTAGCGGTAGGAAAGGAACGAAGTCAGGCACTCGCATACCTTGATGACGGTACGATGATCGTAGTAGAACGAGGAAAAAATCTAATCGGAAAAACCGTAACGGTAGAGGTGACGAGCCAGCTACAGACGGCAGCAGGCAGAATGATATTTGCGGATATTAAAGATTAGCGAGGAAGGGATGCAGAGCATTAGAACCGGAATAGGATATGATGTGCACAAACTTGTACCCGGGAGTGAAATAATACTTGGAGGCATTAAGATACCTTGCGAGTTTTCTATCGAGGCACATTCCGATGGAGATGTACTATGCCACAGCATAATGGATGCAATGCTGGGAGCCGCAGGGCTTGGCGATATTGGAGAGCATTTTCCGGATACGGATGAAAAATTCAAGGGGGCAGACAGCATAGAACTCCTTAAAGAGGTTCGAGAAATTCTTGATAAAGCCGGTATGGACATTGTAAATGTAGATGCGGTGGTTATACTCGAAAAACCGAAAATTTCTGATAAAAAAGGTGAAATGAGGGAAAACATTGCCAATGCTTTAAAGCTCAGTTGTAAAGACGTAAACATAAAGGCTACAACCACTGAAAAATTAGGATTTATCGGAAGAAGCGAGGGCATAGCCTCAGAGGCTGTGGTCACGCTTATGAAAAGAAGTGAGTTATGACATACAGTAATTAAGAAGAGGTAATTTTATGAGACTTAGTAAATCGTATTTTAAAACACTTAGAGAAGTTCCTGCGGAAGCGGAGCTTAAAAGTCATATTCTTTTACTGAGAGCGGGGATGATAAGAAAACTTGCATCGGGCGTATACGGTTACATGCCCATGGGGCTTAAGGCGCTTAAAAACATAATAAGAAATGAAATGGACGCCGAAGGATGTCAGGAAATTTTGATGTCTGCCTTGCAGCCTGCTGAATTGTGGAAGGAATCCGGAAGGTGGAACGCCTACGGCCCTGAAATGTGGCGAGTTTGCGATAGACATGATAGAGAATTTTGCTTGGGTCCCACTCATGAAGAAGTATTTACGGATATAATCAGAAACGATGTGGATTCGCACAGAAAGCTTCCGATAAACCTGTACCAAATTCAAACGAAATATAGAGATGAAGCGAGACCTCGCTTCGGGCTCATGCGAAGCCGTGAATTCATAATGAAGGACAGCTATTCATTCGATAAGGATGAAGAAGGTCTTGATGTAAGTTATGAAAACATGTATAAACGTTATGAAAACGTGTTCAAGCGTATGGAGCTTGATGTAATGCCTGTAGAGGCTGATACCGGCGCAATGGGAGGCAACGGTTCACATGAATTTATAGCCAAGGCGGATGCGGGAGAAAGTGAGATAGCATTTTGTCCGTCCTGTAAGATGGCAGCGACGGTTGAAAGGGCTGTATGCGGAAAAGTAAAACCTTCCTCAGAAGCTGAGTTACCGATGAACAAGGTTCATACACCGGGCACTAAAACAATAGAATCGGTATGCGAATATTTAAATAAGCCTACGGATAAATCCATAAAGGCAATCTTCCTTAAAGTTATACCGGTGGAAGGAGATGAACAGCTGGTAGCGGCATTCCTTAGGGGGGACAGACAGCTTAACATGATAAAGGCTGTGAATGCGCTTGGGATTGCAGAGCATGAGCTCGTGTTTGCAGATGAGAGCGAAGCTGCCGACATAGGATCGGTATGCGGATTTATAGGGCCTCATGGGCTTAAACCGGGCACCAAGGTAATAGTGGATGAAGAGCTTGTGAGCCTCAAAAACCTTTTAGCAGGCGCAAACGAAGAGGACTATCATATAGAAAATTTAAACTACGGAAGGGATTATGAGGCGGATATAGTGGCTGACATAAAACAACTTTTAGAAGGAGATCCTTGTCCTGTATGCGGAGAAAAAATTTTATACACAAGAGGGATAGAAGTAGGACAGTTATTTAAGCTCGGTACAAAGTACAGTGAACCTATGAAGGCCATATATAAAGATGAAGATATGAACGAAAGACTCATGTATATGGGATCTTACGGAATAGGAGTGAGCAGAACGCTGGCGGCTGTGATAGAGCAAAACAGCGATGAAAACGGAATAATTTGGCCACTCCCGGTTGCTCCGTATCATGTAATCATCACCCTTATAAATCCGAGTGATAAGGATCAGACGGCGCTTGCAGAAGACATATATGAGAAACTGAGAAAATCAAATATAGATGTGATTTTAGACGATAGAGATGAAAGACCCGGCGTTAAATTCAAGGATGCAGACCTCATAGGAATACCTTTCAGAATCAACGTAGGCAGGGATGCGGCAGATGGCAAGGTTGAGTTTAAGGTGAGAGGAAGCAATTACGGAATGGATATGAAAAAAGGAGAAACCGTCGTTATAGACAGCAACGAAGCGGTTAAAAATATCATATCCGTGGTATCAGAGAATTCGTGAGTCTTGTAGGCAAATAAGTGTTATAATGATACGAATGGTACGACTTATAGTGGAGGGTTAGACAATGAGTATATTGGAAAAAATATTTGGAGATCTTAATAAAAAGGAAGTAAAAAAGCTCGAAAAGCAGGCTGATGAAATAGAGGCTCTCGATGATGAAATGAGTGAAAAGACAGATGAAGAGCTCAGAGCATACACGGAGAGGTTTAAAGAAAGGCTCAAAGAAGGAGAGACGTTAGACGACATATTGGTAGAGGCGTTTGCCGTGTGTAGGGAAGCTGCCAGCAGGTCTGTAGGGCTTAAGCACTTTAGAGTGCAGCTACTGGGCGGTATAGCTCTTCACCAAGGAAGAATTGCCGAGATGAAAACAGGTGAAGGTAAGACCTTGGTTGCAACGCTTCCTGCGTATTTG
>ERZ773014.2612-NODE-2612-length-10274-cov-8.726783_pt1 | contig 10274 bp, 10 predicted proteins | sample MGYA00580841_ERZ773014 | MGnify/ENA primary metagenome ERZ773014 (study PRJEB29015, sample SAMEA2737989) | human oral metagenome | biome: human oral; feature: human-associated habitat; material: dental | place: China | collected 2067 ...
ATTTCTCTATTAAGTCTTGCGACACCTATTCTCTGTATTCGTTGTTCTAAGTCCACTATAGTGTAAAAATATACACAAAGTCAATGAACATAACAGTTAATCATAAGTAGTAAATTTTAGGTTATAACTAATGCATATATAAAATGATGAAAATGCATAGATGTAATTTTTGAGAATTAACTAAGTTATTTGAAGTTGCTACGCTACCATCATGATATAATATGTCTACTAGTAGGAGGTCGCATCATGAATGATATAAATAAAAAAGGTCTCAGCACCACATTGCTGTGCTGTTTAATTTGGGGTTTACTGCCCCTCTATTGGGCGCTTTTAAACCAAGTATCATCCTTTTCCGTACTATCGCACCGCATCATCTGGTCCGGATTTTGGATGTTCTTCCTCGTCATCGCCACAGGGCGCCAACAACTGCGTATGGACATACAACTTTTACGCACCCACCTTACGCAATTAGGTCTACTATTACTGGCTGCTATACTTATCAGCATCAACTGGTTCACCTACATTTGGGCCGTTACAAACCAACACGTACTCGACACGAGCCTTGGCTATTACATCAATCCATTGCTCAATGTATTGCTGGGTATCCTAATCTATAAAGAAAGATTACTTTGGCCACAAAAGCTAAGTATTGCCATCGCATTCTTAGGTGTGGCCATCATGACTGTTCAACTAGGTACATTGCCCATCGTCTCTATCATCCTAGCCGTATCCTTTAGCCTATACGGGGCCGTAAAAAAACGTCTCACCATCCATCCATTTTCGAGCATCGCCTTCGAGGCATGGCTCGTCACACCAATGGCATTGTGGTATTTAGCGGTTATGGACACCACCTCGTGGGCCTTTATCGAAAACCTAACACCGACCGGTCTCCTCCTCATCGGTGCCGGACTTACCACATCGATTCCGCTCATCCTCTTTTCATACGGTGCCCACCTATTGCCACTGAACATACTCGGCTTTTTACAATACCTGTCCCCTACCATGGGCTTCTTCTTGGCCATCTTCTACTTTGGTGAAAGCTTTGGTACAGCCCAACTCATAGCCTTCGGCTGTATCTGGGTGGCACTCGTATTGTTCACCCTATCCAATCAAATGACGACACGTATTAAGATAAAAAAATAGAATACATTACAAAAAGCTGTATCAAATGAAATTCTCATTTAATACAGCTTTTTATGTGTTCGTTTTACACGTGTCTAACGTAAATAAACTCAGATCTTATTAATCTAACTCATTCATATTGGTCGTATTCATATTAGAAATATAATGGTTATAGGCCTCAATCATACGATTATAGTCATTATCTTGTTTTGATCCCATATAGGTACGGATTGCACCAATCGTAGAGTTCACAGAAGTCTTAACAGAATCATACTTAGGACTAGCAATACCATTTGATACATCACCAATAGATTGCAACTCTTGATTGATAGCATTTACATCTAGCTGTTTTTCACTATCGATCTTTTCTAGGACCGCAGTAAGTCGCAAATGAACCTCTTGTGCTGCAGCTGCATTTTTCTTGCCAGCATCACGCAATTGTTGTAACCGTTGTTGCAAGCGGTCCGTATTGATTTTATGCATAACATTATCAAAGTCAGCATAAATAGGAACAAATTGTTCATACAATTGGACATATTTAGGACCTAATTGTTGCTCCTTAGCATAGTTATCTGTGGTATACCCTTTAGATTTATAGTATGCATCGAGCTCTTCGGCCACCGGTGTAATTTCATTCAATTTTGAAAGCAGCTTATCTAAAGGCTCCTTCATTTCATCATAAGGAATACCTGCTTGCTTAGCCTCTTCTAATTCTTTTTGTAGCTGCTTAAAGTTCGGTGCATTAAATACAGTTAAATGCTGCCCAGCTTTTAACTCATTAAGAGTTGGCGTATCCGCATAATCAAACATTACAGCCATGCGATTATATCGGCTTACAGCTTTCACATATTGATTAAATAACTGCACCTGATCTTGCTCAGACCGTTGCGCAATTTCCTTACGACTCTGTTCAGTACCCTGCCATAACTCTGACATACTACAACCGCTCAACAATAAGGGTGATGTTAATGTCGCCACACATAAAACAGCCATTGCTACCCTTTTACCGAATGGTTTCATGATGAATCCTCTCCTTTCATCAATACACAACCTAATTTATACATATTAATTATATCCTAATATGATTTTTATGAATAGGATTAATATATAAAGATCATATTTGATAACTAAAATGAATAGGTAGTGCTAGGTGCCGTTGAAGCTTGGCTTTTGACACCGCTAGCCTTACTATACACAACTGTCTTCGATACTACCTCTTGGTCTTATTTTGGCACAGACTGGTACACTGCTTTGCTCCTCATGGGCTGTGGTTTAACTACAGCAATTCCTTTTATCCTTTTCTCCTACGGAGCTCAACTATTACCACTCAACCTACTAGGCTTTCTTCAATATTTAGCTCCTACAATTATATTTTTACTATCTATTTTCTATTTTGAAGAAAGCTTTGATATACCAAACATCATTGCCTTCTCCTGTATTTGGATAGCACTTGCCATATACACCATGTCCAATCAACCAAAGCAAACGAAATAATTAGCTATACAAAAAGCTGTATCAAATAACATTACTATTTGATACAGCTTTTTTACACACTAATATTACACTTATTTAATTTACCTCTTAGCCCTATTTATTCAATTCATGCTATTCATTATACAAAACTATATTGTCAAGTGACTAATAGGAATATAGGTGACCAATAGTCACCACTATAACGATACAAACGATGCTAGACTACAAATGAATAAACTATACGCCTATCCATTGTTTAACACGTATATACGTGTTATAGTAAAAGGGGAACCTATGAAGGATAAAGATTTGCTTAAACTACTTCTACAAAATGGTTGGAAGGATGTACGGCAACGCGGTAGTCATCATCGTTTGAAAAAAGATGATCAAGTGGAAGTCATTGCCGTACACGGAAAAGATGTTCCTACAGGTTTATTACATGCTATTCTAAAACGAACAGGACTAAAATAAGGAGGCCCTATGAAATTTATATACCCTGCTATAATCCATGACGATGCCGATGGTTTCTGGGCTGAATTTCCCGATCTCGAATACACTAGCAGCACCGGCTCAACACTAACAGAATTAATAACCAATGCACAAGAGGCTATGGAACTCTATATATTAGGCGCTTTAGAAGATGGACAAACTCTACCTACCCCCACATCTATTCGCAGCTTACCATGTACCGAAACAACATATCCTACATTAGTTCAAACAGATATTGATTTAGCTAAAAACAGTAAATCCGTAAAGAAAACCCTAACGATTCCTGCCTGGCTAAACGATAGGGCATTAGCTAAAGGAATTAACTTTTCTCAACTTTTACAAGAAGCATTAGTAGAGAAAACAATGTAATTTACATCATCAATTGCTCAGCAAAAATAGAGCTACTGTCCATAAAATAACTGGTAAAGTGAGGTACATGATGCAAAGCATCCACAGAATCGTTACGAAATAGAGCAATAATTTTAGTACATATAACACATCAAACCATACGCTATGACAATCCTCTAATGTTGCCATATATACGGAGAGATGCTTCACAAAAAATGGAGCTTTCACATCCATATCTATAATCCGACCAATGTTTTAAATCGCCTATTATTGTGAAAGCGTTCAAAATGGTCTTGTTCGGCTGCAACAGCTTTTACAGAAGGATCAATTTTTATAGCCTTTTCTAGCCAATCAAGGGCCTTAGTATCATCCCCTTGGTCTGCATAAATAGTAGCAATACCATACACAGACCAGGTGTTACTAGGGTCCTTTTCCAATACCTTTTCAAACCATTGTTTAGAATCGTTTAACTGACCTTGCAACTTATAGACCATGGCCATGTTATAGTAATTAGCCACATTGTTAGGATCTAAATCATAAGCCTTCTTAGTATCTGTCAAACCTTTAGCTGCATCACCATTTAATGCTGTTGCAAAGCCACGTACAGAATAGGCTTCTCCGTTGTTAGCATCTTGTTTAATAGACGCAGTGGCTTCTTCTATGGCTTTCGCATACTCACCAGCAGATAAGGCTTGCTTTGCTGTAATTAGATGGTCATCTTGCTTAACAGCTTTACTATTTTCCGCACCAGATGTAGAGGAGCCTGTTGCAGTAGCGGAACTAATTGCATTTGATTCTGTTTTATTGCCATTCCCATTGTTACTACTCGTATTTTGATTCAATCCACATCCTGTAAGGGCTGTTATTAAAAGAAAGAAAAGTATAATTTTCTTCATTCAGAATTCTCCATTCTTAAATCCTATGCAAGTCTCCATATTTAAATCATATGTAAGACTCGATATTTAATCATATACAAGACTCCATAGCACGATGATATAATATAAAATACCTCCCGAAAGGAGGTGGTATATTGCAGGAGCTGTTTTATGCACTCTGGGGCGCCTTGCTTGCCCCTATTATTGTTACCTTAGTTGTAACTACCTACAGCTACTGGCTCAACAATAAGAACAAAAAATAAGCAAGAAAAAGGACGAGCTGCCACTCGTCCTTTTTTTTGGTTATATTGCAGGTAATTTCATACACTCTACTACCTACGTTTAGTATACCACATTTCTTAGAAAAATAAAGAATTAACGGTAAATCTCATAAAACTCCTAAAAAACTGCTAGTAACTGCAACATAAACTACCAGTTACTTTAACGTAAACTACTAATTACTTTAACGCAAATAGCAACAGGTATACAAGACCTAGTTCTTAGCCTTAGAGCAACGATCTAGTAGGAATGCAACGCCAACGAATGGGATGCCACCGCTTTCACCAAGACCAATTTCACAAGTAGAACTGGAGCTTACGCCTAATGTTACACCGTATTCAGCGATTTCACTAGCGAGGTCTTTCGTAGCCGATTTATTGAGTTCTGGAGTAAAGAACCCTTTTTGGCCAGCAAAGCCGTCACATGCGAAGGATTTAATGTTGAATACGTGGTCTGTACAGAGGCGAGCCAAGTCTTCGATGTACTGAGATTTATTCAAGGATTTGATCTTACATTGTTTATGCACGATTACGCGTTCATCGCATTTTTCAATATCGAGATGCGGCACAACATATTTGCACAAGAATTCAGAAATATCGTTGATTTCTAAGTCTGGCATATGTTTGAAAGCGTGATTGAAGCATGCACTATGGTCGATTACGATTGGGTATTTACCATTTTGAGATGCTTTCATCAACGCATCGTGTAAATCTTTTACAGCCCGTTCATGTACGTCATCGTAGTTTTCAAAGCTCAAGCCACAGCAGAGGTTTTCGATATGTTCAGGATAGATAATATCGATTTGAGCCTTATTGCAGAGGCTTTCAACAACTTGTTGCAAACTGCGTTGATCATCATAACCTTGGTTTTGACGGAACGCACGGTTCGCACAAGTACTGAAGTATACAACCTTTTCAAAGTTAGTAGGTTTAATGCGGTTTTTCAATTTATAGCGATTAGCCTTAGGTGTTGTTTTAGGTACATAAGGTGTTACGCCAGTTACGCCATGTAAACCTTCAGTGATTTTAGAAATTGCTTTTTGTGTGATAATAGCACCAGCAATGCCTTCAAGGCTTACGCCGGCACGGCACATTTCAAGAGTACTGGAGAAGTTATCGTAAATTTTCTTAGCCAAACCAGGTGCTGGTGGATCAATGCGACGCATGGATAATGCGATTTGTGCAGTATCGATGCTAAGTGGGCAAAGACCTTTACACATAGAACATGCAGCACAAGTTTCAACACCGAAATATTCGTAACCTTTTTTAAGTTCATTTGCAACAGCGAAATTACCTTCATTTTCAAGGCGTTTAGTTTCGCGCAACAATGCGATACGTTGGCGTGGTGTCAATGTCAAATTACGGCTAGGGCAGTTCTTTTCACAGAAACCACATTCCATACAGATTGTGAAAGCATCATCGATAACACATTGTGCTTTAAGATTTTTCTTGTACACATCTGGATCATCAGTGATGATAACATCAGGGTTCAAGATGCGTTCAGGGTCAAAGATAGCTTTGATGCGACGGTTAATTTCATACGCTTTTTTACCCCATTCCATTTCGATGAAAGGTGCTACCATGCGACCTGTACCATGTTCAGCTTTCAAAGAACCGCCGAAACCAGATACACGTTCGGACATTTCTTTTACTAAATCGCCGAAGTTCTTAGTATCTTTAGGGTCGCTGAAGTCAGGAGTGATGTTAAAGTGAACGTTACCGGACAAGGCATGACCGAAGATTACGCCACCGTCTACGAAATCGTATTTGTAGAATAATTCAGTAAGCATTTCGATGCCTTTAGTGAAGTCTTCAATTTGGAAGCAAACATCCTCTGTAATAACAGTGGTGCCTTTTCTACGTTGACCACCAACAATTGGCAAGATACCTTTACGAATAGCCCACCAAGAATCGTATTCTTTAGGATCTTGAGAATAAAGACTTGGAATAGCTGTTGGAATGTCTTTCAATTGTTCTTTAATGAAAGCCAAGTTTTCATCTACTGTTTCTTTGGAATAGCTTTCAGTTTGGAACAAGATAGCACTCGTACCTTCAGGCACTTCACGAACAAAGTCAGGTACATTTTCAAGGCGTTGAACAGCGCGCAAGGACTGATAATCCATCATTTCCGCAGCCACAACCTTTTCACGACCCATATTAGCCAATGCTACAACCGCAAGAGATGCATCGTTCAATGTGCTGAAGAACATAAGACCACAACCTTTATGAGGTACGTCTTCAACAGTGTTGTACACGATTTCAGATACGAAGCCCAATGTGCCTTCAGAGCCAATGAACAAGTGATTGATGATATCGATAATATCTTCAAAGTCTACAAGGGAGTTTAAACCGTAGCCTGTAGTGTTTTTAATTTTGTATTTGTGATGAATCAAATGAGTCAATTCTTCATCGGCTAAGATTTCTTTGCGCAATTGCAAGATATCTTCTACCATTTGAGGTTTCTCTTTGAGGAATTGGTCGATGCTCTTTTGATCGGATGTATCAAGAATAGAGCCATCTAATAAAACAACGCGAATGGAGCGAATTGTTTTATAAGAGTTTTGCGCCGTACCACAGCACATACCGGAGGAGTTATTATTTAAAATACCGCCTACTAATGCTGTTGCAAGCGTTGCAGGATCTGGACCAATTTTACGATTGTACGGTTTCAATAAATCGTTCGCGTCGGAACCAATAACACCGCACTCACATTTTAAGGCTTTGCCATCGTCGATAACTTCCATTTTCTTGAAGCCATCATTACATACGATGAGCACGTCTTCACTGGAGCACTGACCAGACAAAGAAGAACCAGCCGCACGGAATGTAAATGGTGTGCCGCATTGTTGACATAAACGAATAAGGCGTCTTACCTCTTGTTCATCCTCTGCCTTTACAACCACCTTTGGTAAATAACTATAACAGGATGCATCTACACCATATGCATAACGACGTAAATAATCCGTATACACACGATCTTTGCAAATCATTTTTGCCTCTTTAGCAAAGCGTTCGTAATCTCTAATAAGCGTACTCACTTGAATTTCCTCCAATCCTATCTTAAGGGTAAAATCTTGTATATTTAGTATACGCTCTTCTCATTTCAATCGCTACAATTATGCATAAGTTATATATGAAATATAAATTCTATAGTTTCATCATATAAATCTATATCTAGTTGAAATCCACTTTCAGTTTCTTGGTTCTTCATTTGTACTTTAACTAAAAAATATCAATAAAAATATATCTATATCATTCTTTTCAGCTACATATACCTGTCTCAAAAATCTAGAGATTCCTAAGAGAATACGCCTATTTTTATAAGATAGTAACAAGGAAGTGCATTTTTATATTTATACATTTTTAAATAGTATTCTGCATAAATTATATTAAAAATTATCAATATAATTTATATATGCATTTTAGTTATAGCAAAATAATACCAGAAACAATAATGAGCCGCACAGCCAAGCCAAAGATACCGATACTCATAAGAGCCAAGATGGCCTTTGCCTTGAGGCGTTTTGAAATTTGAGCGCCTGCTTGAGCACCAAACACGGCACCAATACTAGCAGGAATGGCGATGCTAAACACAATATGGTTCTCTAAGAGATGGGTAATAACGCCTACTGCGGTGGATACCGCCAAGATGGCATGGCTCGTAGCCGTCGCCAAGTGAGTAGGAAATCCCATGATGTAGATGAGGGCCGGCACATGGATTAAACCACCACCAATACCTAAGATACTGGAAATGAATCCAACGATGATACTAATGCCGATACCTACAGGCTTATTATAGCTTACTTGATCCATCGAAAGGGATTCTTCCTTGCGTTCCCCCTTCTTACCAAAGTTCTTAAAGCCAATCAAGAAGGATGCAAACAACAGGAAACAGCCAAAGGCAAATTTGAATCCCGGTCCAGAAAACCCATCGGACATTTGAGCCCCTAAGATGGCCCCCGGAAAGGTTGCCACACTAAAAATGAGGGCCGCACTAATGTATACCTTTTTCTGTTTAAGATAGGCAATCGATCCCGAAATGGCATTACACATAACAGAAAATAGAGAGGTACCTACAATCATAGATGGGCTCCACTCAGGGAACCAGTACATGAATAGCGGCACAAATATAATGCCACCGCCGGCACCAATAATAGTGCCAAGCATAGCCGTAAAAAATCCGACTACGATAAAAAATAGATAGAATAAAACTATATTATCAGTCATAAGAATACTCCTACTCTACAATCACTGTAGACCCATTAGGAATGATGGTAATCGATGCATCTTCGCCCATAATACCTCGTGCAATGCCCAATGCTTCCTCTAATGTTGATGCAGGAGTCATATGCATATCGCGGATGACTTGATGGTCACAATCTTCGGTAACAACGATAACCTTAAAATGATTCAAGATACGAGCTAAGATTTGAATTTTCCATTGGTATGGCTTAGTTTCATTACGCGGTACACCGTGGATATCGTTCAAGATTTGTTGAGGGCTTTCCATATTTTTAATAGCTTCATACAAAGCCTCGCCACCATGGCCTTCCTTGCAGGATGCAGCAATAATAATCACACCACCATCTTTACAAGATGCTTCGCCAGCAGTCATACCCTTAACAGATTGATATAGGTTTTGATCCGATGGGTATCCACCATTGCTAGTAATAACGATATCTGCAGGCATAGCTTTTACAGAAGACAAAGAGCGAATAAATTCATAGCCCGCCTTATGCGCATCTACACAATCGCCTGCTACAGCCTTGATAATTTCCTTTTTGCTGTCGATGACAACATTCAAAATAAATTGTAAATTCGCTGTTCGTGCAGCATACAACATATCCTTATGAATTGGATTTTCGTCGATTTTACCGGTCCGAGAATGCTCGCTTTCAATAAACTCAGCACAATGATTTGCAAGCACTGTAACCTTGGATGCAACGCCCGGCAACACGGATTTGCGACCGCCAGAGAATCCTGCGAAGAAATGAGGGTTAATTAGACCTTCGGAAATGAGTAATTCTGTTTCCACTGCTAAACGATTGATGACGCACTTGCCGCCAGATGGCAATGTACCAATTTCCACCATATTCGCTGCATCTTCAGAATCATGGTTAATGATGTTTTCAGTCTTAACGAGATCTTCGCCAAAACGATTTACCATCTCTTCGTGAGACATCGGTCTGTGAAAGCCTGTGGCAATTAAAATCGTAATATCAATCGTAGGGTTTACTGCACGAATGCGACGAAGCAAAATCGGCAACGTCACCTTACTAGGCATAGGACGCGTATGGTCACTCGTAATGATAACCATATTGCGTTTTCCCTTAACCAATTCTTCAAGAGACGGACTGTTAATCGGATGATCAAGAGCCTCCTCTACAAGCTCAGCGGGACTCTTCTCAGCTACATACGCCGCCGCATTAGACACAAGAACCCCCTGCACAAACCGCTCATCAATAGACACATCTACACTTTTATAATCATATGGAAAAGAATACGTCTTCATATCGACACCTCCTGTTGTATATATAGTAAGTATAACAGAAAAACTAAAGAGAGATAAGAGTAAGGGGGTGCTAAAAGCTCCACCGGCCAGGTCTGACTACGCCCTTCGGGCTCCGCAGGGCCAAAGTCGCATAGAAGTCATGCTCAGCTTTTCTTATTAAATACAATAGGCTAAATG
>ERZ773014.2613-NODE-2613-length-10274-cov-3.228300_pt1 | contig 10274 bp, 8 predicted proteins | sample MGYA00580841_ERZ773014 | MGnify/ENA primary metagenome ERZ773014 (study PRJEB29015, sample SAMEA2737989) | human oral metagenome | biome: human oral; feature: human-associated habitat; material: dental | place: China | collected 2067 ...
TATCTTTACTTAAAAAATAATTCAGAAATGCAACGGGCTTATAAATTCTTAAAAGAAGTTAAAGGTTGGATTCCTGGTCTGGGTTAAAAAAAGTTTTTACAGTTTTGAAAGCCAGTTCATTATTTATAAATCGCCTGTTTAAAGAAAATTTATAATCAAAATACTGTCTTAAACTTTTCCATTCCTTTTCAGTCAAACCATCAACTGATTTAAGAATGGCTTTTATTTTTTCATCTGACATAATTATCCTTTCTTTTTTTTTCTCGTTCCAACCAGCATTTTTTTAGATGTTTGCAATACTCATCGTTTTAAAAAAATGTTTATTTTAACTAAACCGTAGGAGTAAAAAAATAAGAAGGTATATCTTTTCTCTCAATTTCCAAAATTTGACAAATTTTTTCAATTTCATCTTGCGTGAAGTCAGTTTCGTTATTCAGTTTCTTGCTTATCGTAGCTTTTGAACATCTCATTTTTTTAGCTAAAACATACTCATTTTTTAATCGTTCCTTTATTCTACCTCTTAACATAGAGTAATCTCTCTTTTTCATAATCACCTCCTGTTGCAATTTAGTTTATTTTAACTAAACATATAATACCACAACATTTTAAAGATGTCAATACTTTTTTTTACTTAAAATAAACTTTTTTATCAAATTGTTGATTTTTTCTAAACTATAGGGTATAATGTATTATCAAATTTTAGAAAGGAATTTTAAAATGGGAAGAAAAGAGGAATGCCACATTCGTATAAAAAAGGCAATGAATCTGCGAGGGTTGACCCAGTCTGATATAGTTGAAAAAACAAATATAAAAAAAATAAGGAAGTGATTGAAATGGAAAATATTAAAATAGAAGAAAGAAAAATTTTAGGAGAAAATATTAAGAAAAGAAGAATTGAATTAGGTTTATCTCAAAAGAAGTTAGCTAGTCAATTAAATATAAGTAATGCTTCTTTATGTCAATATGAAGTAGGAGATATAAATGTTCCTTTAACAACCTTAACTGAAATGGCTACTATACTAAATACAACAGTAGGAAAGCTATTAGGGAAACAAATTGATATTGAATATACAACTGACAGAGAAACTCTTTTAAATAAAGCTATCAAGGAAACAACTACCTTAGCCATAGCAGTAGAAAAGGATATAGATAAGGTTGAAAATATCTTTGCACCTATTCTAAAAAATAGTTTAGATGATATTGTTATATTAGATATTGATGGGAAAGTTTACGAAGAAACAGTAAATTATAGGAGATTAGAAGAAAATAATTTTATTAGAAAAATAGATTTTAACTACAAACGAAATTTTGATACGATTTTTAATCCCTTTACTGAAATTTCTCTTTCTTCTTCTGTTGAAGAAATTAAAGTTATTACAAAATTTCTTTTAAATGAAGAAAATTCTGAAAAATTTGATTTTTTAAATTCAATCATTGCATATTTTTATCATTCAACTAGGTTAAAATTTAAAAAAAATAAACATATAGATGATGGAATTTCTCTTTCATATCTTTACTATTATTTAGCAAATTTAGACTATGATATAGTTAAAGAACTTACAAGAATAAGTGAACTTAATTATTTAGATTTTGAAGACTTGAATATTTTGTTAGGAAATAGCAATAATGAAATAGAATTATTAAAAAATAATGAAATTGATTTAAAAATTCCTGAATATCATTCTAAATTATTAAAATTAATTAAATTAGGAAATGAAAAATTAAATAAATTAAAAATTGAATTATTGAAAGACCTTTATTTTCTAAATAGTGATTTTGAATTTAAAGACAAAGAAATTGAAAAACAGATACCTAAAAAAAATGGAACTTATATTATTAGAGATAATTTTCGTCTTGATGATGAACTAAGTTTAAATGTTTTTAAACATTATGATTATTATGATGATTATATAGAATATTTAACATTTGAAAATAGAAAAAATGATTTATCAGAAAAGGAAATTAATCAATTAAAGTTAAGAAAAACTTATTATTTTGTAATTGATAAAAAAAGTTTCAATGATTTAAAACCACTTATAAATATGTTCTTTTATTTTTTGAAAAAAAATATAAAAACATATAATACTAATTACGAAAAGAATAAGAAAATAATGGCGATTAATCCTAGCAAAAACTTACTTATTATTATAGACAGATTTTCAGAACTTGATTTAGAACTTGAAGATTTAAGTAAAAATGGCGTCAAACAAATATTAGTATCAGATTTAGATAAAATAGATAAATCATATTTTAAAATAGAAAATGAGAATATGAAAGTAACTGAAAAGAAAATGGAATACCTTTATAAAGTAGAAAAAGATGGAGATATTAATTTCTATAAAGATATTTGTCCTGTATCAAAGCCTAAAAAAGTTTCAATAGAAGATGAATTAAGAATGTTTAAGAATTTATAAAGGATAAAAGAAAGGTGGAATTATGAAAAATATAGAAATTATAGAAATATTAGAAAGATTAAGAGGTTATGATTTTTTAAAAGAAATTGATTATACTAATGAATTTAAAGACAGATTAGAAAAATTTATAATATTTGCTGGTAGAACTAAAAAATACAAATTAGATAATGGTAATGAACTAAACTATACAACAATTAAGAAAATGTTAAAGAAAAAGAATATTGAGATAACAATAGACGAGAAAACTTTTTACAACTATAATTCAGAAGAATATGCTAAGATTAATATTGATAGTGTAAAATGGAGAATTTTAGATGATTTGAATGTTATATTTAAAAATGAAAATATAAAATTTGTTTTCAATAAAAATAGTAGTCTTTTTAATAAAAATCAAATCAATGAATTTTTTGAAGAAATAAAATTCATAAGAGAAAATAAAGAAAAAATTAACAAAATTTTAAATAATATACCACTTGATAATATAGAAAAATTAAAAAATACTATTGATATTGAAAAAGAAAAAGTTAAGATTGAAATTCCTGACGAAATTTTAAATATGAAATCTGAAACTGTTTTAAGTATCAGAGGGAATAGAGAACAATATAGAAAATTTAAAATGTTTGTAGCTAGTTTAGGTATTCCGTTGGTAGATTTTACAAATTATTTATTTTACTTCGCTATGAACAAAATGACAAAATAAATAAAGAAAAAATTTGTCCTGTATCAAAATAAAAAAGTTTTAATAGAAGATGAACTAAGAATGTTTAAGGAAATATAAGGAGTGATTGTATTATGGAAAACAATGAAATATTAGAAAGATTAAGAGGCTATAATTTTTTTAAAATTAATTTTAAGTATGAATATGAAGAAAGACTTGAAAAATTCTTGATATTAGCAAGTAAAACTAATAAATTTCAATTAGAAAATGGGAATTTACTAAATTATGAAATAATTAAAAAATTATTAAAAAAGAAAAATGTAAGAATGGTAAGAGATATTGAGGCTTTTAGAAAATTAAAATTACAGGAAATAGTAAAAGAAAATCTTGTTACTATTAAATGGAGAATTTTAGACGACCTGAATGCTATATTTAGAGAAGACAATCTTAAATTCTCTTTCAATAAAAATTCTTCAGATGAAATAATTGAAGAACAATCTAACAAGTTAGATAAAGCAAAAATTGAAAATCATCTTGAAATTCTTAGATATTATTATTTTAATAAAGTAAAAATAGGCTTAATTGAAGAATATGAAGATAGATTAGGAAGACTTTTATTATTAGCAAAAAAATCTAAAGCTATTAAATTTATAGATGAAGATAAAGAAGAAAAAGAATTAAATTATGAAACAGTAGTTTCTCTTATGGAGAGAAAAGGCTTGTCTTTACAAATGAGTAAAATTAAATTTAACCAAAATTCATCTTTATCTATGGATAGTTACCTTGCAACTTCTGAAAGTTATAGAAATCGTATAGCAAAAGATTTGAACAAAATTTTTGAAGACGAAAATATTACTTTTGAACTGATAAAGCAAGAAGAAGAAAAACCTGTAACTTTTGATAAATTAACTATCACAGAAAGACTTGAAAAATATAAAATTCCTGTTGATAGTACAGGAGTATTTGAAATATATAGAGAAACTCTTGAAAAGTTTTTGATTGGTGTAGCTAAAACTCATTTATTTATGTTAAAAAAGACAAAAGAAGAATTAACATATCCTATAATTAAAAATCTTCTTAGTAAGAAATGTTTAGTTATGAAAAGTGATAAATTTGATTTTAGCTTGAAGAAATTATCAAATATATCTCAATTTATGTCTAATAATTTAAACTCATTAAAAGAAGATATACTTAAAGACTTGAACATTATATTTGATAAAGAAGATATTGAATTTAGTATTATAGAAAAATCGGAAGAAAATGTTGAGAAAGAAATAAAAGAACAAAATGTAGTAGAAGAAAAATATAGTAACAAAGAATTAAAAAAAGAAAGTAATATTGTTGAAGAAAATAAATTAGAATATTTTGTTAGTTTACTTAAAAAATATCCTTTTAGAAATGTAAGAATGGGACTTAATAAAGAGTATGCAGATAGACTTGAAAAATTACTTATATTTTCAGGAAAAAGCAAAATGATAATGGTAAAAAATTTGAAACAATTAATAGATTACGAAGTTGCTTTATCTCTTTTAAAGAAAAAAGGATTGAAAATGCAATCAGATAAAAGAACATTTATTAATGGACATTTATCTGATAGTGGTTTAAACAGATTAAAAACACAAAAATATGATATAGTTAATGATTTGAATATCATCTATAAAAATGAAGATATTGAATTTTGTTTAGTTGATGAAATAGATAATTTTATTCCTAAAACTTTAAAAAATGAAATTAAAGATAAAAATGAATTAACTGAAAAAAGTAATATAGATTTAATTCAAGAAATAGCTTTATTAAAAGAAAGTATGAACGAAATAAAAGAATTGGTAAAAAACAAAGAAAATTCTTATGAACAAAGCGAGGATAATTTTACGAAAATAAATATTGAAATTCCTGATTTCATAAAAGAAATGGATAACTATAATGTAATAAGTATAAAAGGAAATAAAGAATATTATAATAAATTCAAAAGATTTGCAACATTACACGGAATACCTATATGCCATTTAATGAATTATTTATTTTACTATGCTATGGAAAAATTAGGAAGAGAATAAGAAAAAAGGAAGTTTGTTGACTTCCTTTTTCTTTTTGTCAAAATAAAAATTTTAATGAACGAAATGCTTTTATAAAGAAAAAAGTATTTGGTGGGTTTATACTCCCACATTTGTTACATTTCTAAAAAAGTAACTAATAGTTGTTTTTCCTATCCTCAAATACTACTTTTCTACAATATAATTTTATCATATTTTATAATTTTTGTAAATTGATTTCTTTTAAAAAACAATATTGTCCAAAAAACTTGACAAGTTAAAATCTATATGGTATAATACAACCAAGATAAATGATAACAATGTATAGAAAAAGTTATATTCTTATTTTCAATCTGATTTCAAATTTTATTTTCAAATATAGCTTTTAAATATAAGTTACATTTATTGTGAAAGTATTTCTTTAAAACTTTAAAATGTTTTTTTATTCAATTTTAATTCCAAAAAAAAGTATGTTTAGTTCTTGATGAATTAGATATACTTTTTTCTTTTATATGTTTTTATTAAGGGGAGTACCCCTTAACCCCCTTGCAAAAAAATTCATTCATTAGTTTTTAATCAGTTTCACTTCCATAAAAACATAATTCAGAATTTTCTCGCTATTAATAAACAAATTTAAAGTAGACTTATAAGTCCATTCTTAATTAGGACAATAATGTCTAATTTTAATGAAATTATATATATTTTATGGTATGATATAAATATCTTATATTTTTAGATTTAATATGGTATAATATAAAATAAAGAAATTGTTGCAAAGGGGAATGGAAATGAAAATATTGATGTCTATAAAAACAGACTATGCAAATAAGATTTTTGACAGAATAAAGTTATATGAACTAAGAAAAAAAACTTTAAAAGAAAATGTAGATACAATTATTGTTTATTCAAGTGGAAAGGCTAAAAAGGTTATAGGAGAGTTTAAAATAGAAAAAATTATTAAAGATATTCCTGACAATATTTGGAACTTAGGTGAAGAAGTTTTAGGGATAGATAAAAAGTCTTTCTATGATTATTTTAAAAATTCTGAATATGCTTATGCAATTAAAGTTAAAGATGTTATAAAATATAATCTACCAAAAGATTTAAGTGATTTTGGAATTAAAAAAGCACCTCAATCATTTTGTTATATAAAATAATATTAAAGAAAAAGAAAAGTTTATAAAAATAAATCATAAGGAAGAGGAAAATAAAAATGAAAGATAAAAAAAGAACAATAATAGTAAAAAAAATGTGCGAAATTAATCAGGATAATATTGCAAAATCAGTTAAAAACAGAAAAATAGCTATCAATGTAATTCAAAAAGTAAAAGATGAAAAAGGTTTTATTAATTATTGTCTTGCAGTTGACAATGAACAATTTTGTTGTGAGAAAATAACATTTGGTTATAAAAAAATAATTGATTTTGACGAAAATAATGTTTATGTTAATAAAATAGTTTCTAACATTTTTAGAAAATTCAATTATAAATCCTTGACTTATATATGCAAAATTTATGGAAAAATAAATGAAAATGATATTCGTAATAGGGTTATTGCTATTGCTTTTATTACAAACAAAGCTAATGCAGGTTGGTACTCACACACAATATATGAAAGTGAAAATGGAAAAATAGTTTACGAAACAGAATTATAAGGAGAAAAAATGTCAATTCTTAAAGATAAAGAGATAAAAGAAATTACAGAAAACATATTTAAAACCTTAATTAAAAAGAAAGAGTTAAGATACACAAATAGAATTTCGACAGGAGTTTTAAATATAGATACTTTTAATTGGTATACAAGAACAAAAAAATTGAAAGAAAGAGAAATAGAGAATTTAGTTCAATTTGAAAATGTTATGTCTAATATCTCTAAGTGCCATAGACTTATGGAAGTCTACAATGGTATGATTGAGAATGTTAATTCTAAAAATTACTTTGCTAATTTGCAATGGTATAAACATTTTAGACAATTTAGACAAGACTATCTATATGAATTTTCAAAAACAGACAAACTTAATAATGAATGGGTATTAAGACAACTTGTTATAGATAAAGATTTTTTAGAAAACTACAATATAATTTTAAAAGATAGAGGTTTAAAAGTTGTACTTGCTAAGGAAAGTAGATTATTTAATGGAGAAAAGAAAAATGAAAAATATAGAAAATATATTAATCAACTTATGCCTTTTGTAACTACTTTATCAGAAGAAAGTTTAAAAAAAGATGTGGCAACTTTAAAGATAACAACCAATGGAACTATTATACAAGTAGATAAAGCGTTTTTACAAAAAATAGTAGAAGCAGATACAGAAGAAAAAATAGCAGAGAACGAAGAAAAGATTTTGAATTTAGCACTAGAAAGTCAAAAAGAGGAAGAAAATGAAGAAGAAGAACATTTATCAGAAGTTAATCCAGGCGAAATAAAATTTAATAAGTATAATATTTTAATAAATTTATACGATTTAGAAGAAGTTATATTATTTGGAGAGTTTGATAACTTAGATAACATAACTAATCCTAGTCGTAGAGAACTTGATAAAATAAAAAAGATTTTAACTAAAAAGAACTTAATTAGTTTAATAGAAAATTCTATTGTTATTGATAATAAAAATGAGGACTTAGCTTTTGAAATAGATGAAAACAGGCTAAAAGTATCTAATAATGCAAAAGAAAATTTGAAAAATTATTTTCTTGAACTAAAAAAAAGTGAGGAAATAGATTACATAAAAAGAGTTGAAAAAATATTAGAAAATGCTACTCCTGAAAATATTTATAATTTCTTTGAGGAAGAAATCAATGTTAATTTTACCAATAAGATATATGATTTAGGAATTAGTGAAAAAATACTTATAGATGATATTAAAAAGACTTACACCGATAAGAACTTTGTTTATTTTTCAGTTAATAAAAATTTAAAAACTAAATATTTATTTTCTTCAAAGGTTGAATTAGTGTTCGTAAAAAATGTAATAGATAAACAAACTCTTAATGATGAAGATAATAAGTCTTTTTATCATACTAATTTATTGTATAAAGAAATTCAAAAGTTCTTTTACAAAAATAATTCATTATTCCCACTTAATACAATAGATTTTATTATAGCTTTTTTACATTTTAGTTTTATATCTAATCATATTTTAAGATTAAAATTAAAAGGATTAAATAATACAGATATTAAATTAAAGGAAGAAATAAATAAATTAAAACTTATTTTAAAACCTAATGAATTTAATATTTTCTTAGAACTTATGAAAGCAATATCTTATTTTACAGAAGAATACGATAGTGGAAAAGATATAGAAGATATTGATTTTAACAAAAGAATAACATTCTTTAAAAACAAAAAAAATAAGAATAGTTATAACAAAAGAGAAGTAATAGATTTTAAGGCTTTTTTCATAAATGTTATGAAGTTACAAAATGATTTTTTCAACTTATTTGATAATGAATTTTATGAATTTAAAAATAATGGAAATATTGAAACTACTCTTGCTACAACTCTTGAGGAATATTCAAGAGAAAATGAAAAGATATCAAATTTTATTTATAGATACTTTATTGTATTTACAATAGATACTTATATAAATTATCCAAATAAGAAAGAAAATTATAAAAACAATAGTTATATCAATCAAGATGAAGACTATTACAGTATTGTTATAAATAAACTTTCTAATTTAAGAACTCATATAAAAAGCACTGATGATATAAAGGAAGATATTAAATTTAAGTTGATGAAAGAGGAAGAAATAAAGAATGTTAATAAGGAATTTGAAGTTATATCTTCTCCATTCCTAGATTTTGATTATTCAATTTTTAATAAGAACACATATTCAAACAATAAAAATAGATTTAATATCGTAAAAGAAATTAATGCTTTTCTTAAAACTATTCCTAATATTTCAGAAAAAGAATTTAAAACAGAATTAAAATTGCTTTTAAAGAAAGATTTTCATTTAGAATTAAATAAAGAAGAATTAGAAATAGTTGAGAATAAAGCAGTTAGTTATTTGAAAGAAATTGCTTTATTTCATCTTAATTTAAAGAAAAAAAATAAAGTTCCAAGAAAGTTTATAGTTGAGGAAAAATTAATTGATGAAATTACAAAAGAAGAAAAGATACTACAAAAAGAAAAAATTGTTTTTGATACAATAGAAGAAAATTTCTATTTTGCCAATATTTATGATGTATGTTACTATCTATATTTACAAACACTTGTACTTGCAAATATGTTAAGAGTTGCGACAACGGGAGATTTAGGTTTTCATTTATTTAAAGTATCAAATATAAATAATTTCGAGTATGAGATTGTTTTTACTGATGAAATTAAATTAAAAAGGATTTTAAATTTAATTGAATTTTCTAAGATTATTTTAATCAAGTTAGGACTTATACAATTTAAAGATATAGCAAAAATAGATACTGAAATTACTGAACACTTTGAAAATATTAAATTAAAACCAGTAGTAAATGAACAAATAGAATTTAAAAATAAATTAATTGAGATTTGTAATAATCCTTTAAGTCCTTTCTCTAACTACATAGGACTAGATATAAAAGAAGTAAACGGAAATAAAATTTATAATTTTTCTTGTTCTGATTTACTCCTTATAAGTACAAAAAATTTAGAATTTTTTAGATATATTCTTAATATGAGTAATCTTACATTCAATCTAAATAAAGAAGTAGATACAGTGGAATTTTATTTAGCTACAAGTGATAAAGATAAAAAGAAAAAAACATTGGAGATAGTTATCAATAATAAATATGATTTTTATAAATATTCAAATCCATATTCTAAAAATTATCTAAATTTAAAAGAAAATTTAAAGAACGAAACAAGTGATAATTACTTCAAATACCTTGAAGAATATATAAAAGCAAATAATATAGATTATTTAAATGTAGAATATGATGATGTACAAAAATATATAGAAGAATTAAAAGAAGAAGGAAGAAAAGCATCAAGTATTTCAAGAAGACTTGCAACATTAAGATCTTTTTATCGGATACTTATTAAAAAATAAGATGATAAAAACAATTCCAACAAATAAAATTAGTACTCCAAAGGTTGAAAAGAAAGCACCTATGATACTTACATCAGATGAGGTTGAAATATTATTATCACAGCCTAAATCAGATGATTTAAAAGGAATAAGAGATAAAG
>ERZ773014.2615-NODE-2615-length-10272-cov-9.064109_pt1 | contig 10272 bp, 9 predicted proteins | sample MGYA00580841_ERZ773014 | MGnify/ENA primary metagenome ERZ773014 (study PRJEB29015, sample SAMEA2737989) | human oral metagenome | biome: human oral; feature: human-associated habitat; material: dental | place: China | collected 2067 ...
CTTTGTTTGCAAAGTCAACGATTCCTCCTCCCCCGATTAATCTCTGGTAGCAGACTCCTTGCAGAACGACTGCTAATTCCTCCTCACTCACACCCAACTCCAACAGGCGCTCATAAACACCTCGAATACTCTTGGCATGAATGGTTGAAAAGACTGTCGCACCTGTCAAACTAGCTCTAACTACTGCACGCGCCGTCTCGCTGTCTCGAATTTCTCCGATAATCAAAAGGTCAGGACGATGACGTAAGGAAAGCTTGATGAGATTTTCATACGTCAACCCAATTGCTTCGTTCAACTGCAACTGGAGCATGTCCTCCTGCTTGATTTCGACAGGATCTTCGATGGACATGACTTGCTGTCCTTTAAAGAGAGATTTAGCCAATTCGTGCATTAAGGTTGTCTTACCACTGCCGACTGGACCAGCAAAAAGATAGAGTCCCCGTTGCCTGTACTGCTTGCCCAGTTCTTCAATATCCTGAAACCAAAAATGCAAATCCTGCTCCTCATCATGCAACAAGCGAATAACTAAACTCTCATGCCCTCGATAATCGCCTACAGTAGATAAACGTAGGGACGCCATCTTCTGGTCATATTCATAATCACAGGAACCAAGTTGACTACGTCGCTTTTCTCCAACATTCATACCCGCCACAAACTTAAAGTGACTGATGACGGCCGCAAATTTTTCAAAATCATAACAACCGATTTTACAGCGCTCGTCTCCTATTCTCATATGAAGCTCATAGGCATCTAACTTAGGGACAAAATAAATATCTTGCGCTCCTTTTTTCCGGGCTGAACGAATGATTTCTTGTGCAATTTCTTGAACCATACTTACCTCCTCACCTATACTATTCGCAAAGATTTGGAAAAATAAAAAAAGCAACTCCAAAAAAGTTACTTTTTCTCTATTTTAATTTCATACGGCAAGAACGGTGCCTTTCCTTACCTGTTTGTTTTTCATAACCCGGACGTAATTTTTCGTCTGGGATAACCTGCTCATCCTGCAAAAGAGCCAAAGAATGGTATTGTTGTAAATACTCGTCACATTCATCACACCAGCGTTGGTCTTCTGGGTCCCAAAAAATGGTCATCAAGTCGCTTCTACTTTTATAAAGAGGGGATTCTTGTTCCAATCTAAACCAGCAAGTTTTGTAGTATTTGAGAGCATCATAATACTGGTCAAATTTCTTACTAGCTACAATATCTTCTTCCCAACCTTCTAAGAACCACCATGGTTCAAAATCTCCATACATTTCTATAACACGATACATATTCATTCAATTCCTTTGTATCGTATATTATAACTAATTCCATTAAACAAGAAAAGAAATATGCTCATTTCTTATTTTTCAGATAAAAAATTCAGCCATCTGATAAATGACTGAATTTATATTTGCTTATATGATTAAAGTCTTGCTGTTTCTTAAGCTTCAGAAATATCGTTTTCGATAATGACTTTGATTGCATGGTGGTCTGCTGCCTTACTGAAGACTTCATAGGCTTTTTCAATTTCACTTAGTTTGAAATAATGAGTTACCAATTTTTCTGGTTCAATCTTATGAGTTTCAAGAGCTTTCAACAACTGAGGTGTTGTATTTGTAGATACCAAACCAGTTGTTACATTGATGTTGCGAATCCAAAGTTTGTCCAAATCAAATTCAACTGGTTTACCATGCACACCACAGTTGGCAACTGTTCCGTCTATACCGATAATCTTTTGACAGAAATCAAATGTTGCAGGAATACCAACAGCTTCGATAGCAACATCTACACCACGACCATCTGTCAAATCATAAATTTCTTTAATCGCTTTTTCAGGGTCTGAAGAATTAACCTTATGAGTCGCACCAAATGATAAAGCAGTTTCCAAGCGGTTATCGTCTAAGTCCACCATAATCAATTTGGCTGGTGAGTAGAATTGGGCTGTCAAAAGAGCAGCCAATCCAACTGGACCTGAACCAATAATGGCTACGCTGCAACCAGGTTCTACTTTCCCTTTCAAGACACCAATTTCATATCCAGTAGGTAGAATGTCTGATAGCATAACCAAGGCTTCATCTGACAAGTTTTCTGGAGTGTGGTAAAGAGTGTTATCTGCATGAGGGACACGTAGATACTCAGCCTGCATACCGTCAATCAAGTGACCGAAAATCCAGCCCCCTTCGTCTTCACAGTGGGCATAAATTCCTTTTTTACAGTAGTAGCATTTACCACAGGCACAGACACAAGAAATCAAGACCTTGTCGCCTTTTTTGAAGTTCGAAACTCCTTCTCCAACTTCTTCAACAATCCCAATCCCTTCGTGACCAAGAATGGTACCACTTTGGCAAGCGGGAACATCCCCTTTGATAATATGGAGGTCTGTTCCACAAATAGTAGTTTTTACGATACGCACAATAGCGTCTGTTGGCTTGCGAATCACTGGTTTGTCTACATCAACAAAAGAGGCAAGTCCTGGTTTAACATAAGTATAGGCTTTCATAAAGCATTCCTCCGTTTTTTTATTTGTATTATTTATAATATAATTGTAAGCCTTTTCATTTATTTGTTCAAGTTTTTTTGTGATTTTTTTAACTTTTTTATTTACTGGTAAAGAAATATAGATAAAAAAGCAGAAGCTAATCCCTAACTTCTGCTTTCTCTCTTATGCTTGATAACGTTTCACACCATCTAGGTAGGTTGCTACCAATTCCAAATCTTTATCTAGTACGATAAAGTCAGCGTCATAACCTTCACGGATTTGACCACAGACATCATCGATGTGAACTGATTTAGCTGGGTTGAGGCTGGCCATCATGACCGCTTCATGCGGATTCGCAATGCCCCATTCGACCACATTTTTCAAACCATCTTTGAGTTTGAGGATAGAACCTGCCAAATTGCCTGTAGATTTGAGGCGAGCAGTTCCATTGGCAACTACTACCGGGAATTCTCCCAACATGTAGTCTCCATCTTCCAAGCCACCAGCTGTCATACAGTCTGTGATAAGGGCGATATTTTCAGTTCCCTTTTGCTTGAGCAAAATGTCACAGGCCTTTGGATCTACGTGGTGACCGTCACAAATCAATTCTGCGTAAGTATGTGGCAATTCATACATGGCTCCCACCATACCGAGCTCACGGTGAGTCAAACCACGCATTCCGTTGTAGGCATGTACCCAAACGCTTGCTCCAGCATCGACTGCTTTTTTAGCTTCATCAAAAGTCGCATTGGAGTGTCCAAGAGCAACCGTTACGCCTTCTCCAGTGATAGTTCGTACAAAGTCTTCTACACCTTCACGTTCTGGCGCAAGGGCAATTTTATTGAGCAAACCATTGGCTGCTTTTTGCCAAGCACGAAACTCATCCAAGCGAGGGTCTTTCATGTAGGCAGGGTTTTGAGCTCCCTTGTATTTCTCTGTGAAATAAGGCCCTTCAAAATAGATCCCACGAATCTTGGCTCCACTTGCTTCCTGGTAACGAGCACCGATATTTTCAGTTACCGCAAGCAACTGCTCGTAAGAGGAAGTCAACGTCGTTGGCAAGAAGCTGGTAACACCCGTGCTAAGTAGTCCTTCACTCATTGTATGAAGGGTACCTTCGATGTTATTATCCATGACATCCACACCGCCAAATCCATGAATGTGGGTATCCACAAGTCCTGGTGCAATGCTATAACCGGTATAGTCAATCACCTCAGCCCCTTCAGGAATTTGTTCTACATGCTTTCCAAACTTGCCATCCACAAGTTCCAAGTAGCCGCCACGACGAACTCCGTGTGGATAGAAAAACTGATCCGCTTTAATATAATTAGGCATAATGATAACCTCCTTGATAGATTGATTCTAGAATTTATTATGTCAATTACATTATAAACCTTTCTTTTTCATTTGTAAATGGTATAGACCTATTTTTCGTGGATATTTTAAAAGAGCTGGATATCTCCAACTCTTTGATTTTATTTTGATTTCACAGGTAGTTCTTGAGTGGCCTTAACAGCAGCTGCAATCGTCTCTGCGTAAAGTTTAGCACCTTCTTCAATCATGTTGCTATCATTTCCAAAGTGGACTTGGTCAGTTCCAGCCCAGATTTCAGGGTGTTCCTTAGCGACCTTATTCCAGTCAGCGATGCTCACATATGGATTCTTTTCAGCTAATTCTCTCGCATAAGCCGCATACTGCTCCACTGATGCATAAGTGTCCTTGCTCTTGTCTCCCTCATAAGGTGTCACCAGTATCAGATGGTGTCCTTTCGGTAGATTGTTCACGATGCTGTCCAAATCATTCTTATAGCCTTCAGGATTGTTGACCCCCGTTGCAATGACAACTGTTTTTAAAAGCGCCTTGTTCTGGCTATTATTGAGCATGATGTCATTGGCTTGCTTGGTCGTTCGACTAACCTGGGCATTGATATTTGCATCAGGAAGTGCTTCTTTTAAGGCTGTATTGGCACGTAAAGTCACTGAATCCCCAATCAGACTCGTTCCCTCAGAAATTCCCAGGCGACTGGCTTCAGCTTGTTCAGCAAGAGTCTTTGTTTGTCCTATATTGGTCTGAGCTTGCTTGAAACCATTGACCATCAAGTCTGTCTCAAAAGCTCCAACCTGAGGAGCTACAGCTATGATAATCAAGGTAAGTAAGGAAAGGACGCCCACAACACTAGCACTAATGGGTCTGATATAATGCAGTTTAGTGATTTTTCTAACCAAAGCATTGGTCTTACCGGCAATCAATGGCTCAATAATATAGAAGGATAAGATAGCGAAGAAATAGGAAAAGATAACGGTTAAAATAACAGCGGGCAGATTGCTCATCAACTGAGAAAAGATAATATAAAAAGGCCAGTGGAAGAGGTAAACCGCATAGCTGGTATCCGCTAAAAATGTGATGATCCGAGGTTCTTGTATCTCAGGCGTTTTCTCATGCAAGACACGCGCGGCAAAAATCATGGTCACGGCCGCTAAACTTGCCAGTAAGAAACCAAATAGATAAGCGAACAGGTAGGTAAACTTGACAAAGAAGGTCAAGAGTACTAATACCAAGAGGCCTGCAGCAAACACCAGTAGATTCTGACGAAGATCCCACGTCCGATCAAACTGCTTGACTAAATCGCTCGTCTGACGAACACCCACAACCGTCGCCAAAATACTTCCTAAAAAGAAGGGATAGACATGGGTTAAACTTGAAAAGTAGACAGACGAATGGGAACTAGCCATTAGACTACCAATAAACATGGAGAAAAAGCTAATGATGAAAGCTCCCGCAGAAAGGAGAAATACCATCCCTCTCAATTGACTACTAGATTTTGAACGTTTCGATAAGAACCAAACCGCTAAGCCCCAAAGGATATAGTAGTGAACCTCAACAGCTAGACTCCAGTTGTGAACAAAGAGATGCGGAATGAACTGGGATTCGTAACTTCCCCCTGTTAACATCTCATAGAAGTTGGTCATGAAACCAAAAACTCCCGCAATCTGACCGCCAATTCCAGCAACATAGTCTTGGCGAACTAAGAGGGTAAAGGGCATGGTCACCAAAACCATCAGAACCACAGGTGGTACGATGCGGTAAAACCGTCTCTTAAAAAAGCCCAGTAAATCAATCTGGCGTGCCTTCCCAAATTCTTCTAAAAGGAGAGAAGTGATTAAAAATCCTGAAAAAGTGAAAAAGACATCTACCCCAAAGAAGCCTCCAGGAAAGATTGTTTGAAAGAAGTGGTACAAGAGCACCAAAAGTAAACCTGTAATCCTAATCAAGGAAAACCATTTAATACGCATACGAGTTTATTCCCCACTCAATTAGATCGTAAAAACATCTAATTTTTATTCCATAATACACCTTATTTTATCAAAAAAAGAAGAAAAATCCTAAGAGAAAACTTAGGATTTCAGCATTCTATTTTTACACTTTAGAAATTGCGTCCTGACTTGTTGTAGCCATATTTTTCTACAAAATACTCACGAAATTCCAAGAGATTGTCATCCATGATGGCTTGGCGTACTTGCTTCATCAGGTTGAGCAAGAAGTAAAGGTTGTGATAGCTAGTCAAGCGGATGCCAAAGGTTTCGTCAGCCTTGAGCAAGTGACGAAGGTAGGCGCGTGTGTAGTTCTTGCATGTATAGCAATCACACTCAGGATCCAGTGGCGTAAAGTCTTCAGCGAATTGGGCATTTTTGACAACCAAACGACCTTGGCTGGTCATACAAGTTCCGTTACGAGCGATACGAGTCGGCAAGACACAGTCAAACATATCCACACCACGAATAACCCCATCAATCAAGCTATCTGGCGCTCCCACTCCCATCAAATAGCGAGGTTTGTTTTCAGGAAGGAGTTGGGTTGTGAAGTCCAAGACTGCATTCATCTCTTCGTGGGTTTCTCCCACTGCTAAACCACCGATAGAGTAGCCAGGAAAGTCCATGCTGACAAGGTCGTGAGCCGACTGACGACGAAGGTCTTCAAATCCTGCCCCCTGTACAATTCCAAACAAACCTTGGTCATGTGGACGACGGTGAGCCTTCAAACCACGTTCGGCCCAACGGCTAGTACGCTCGATGGATTTCTTAACGTAGTCGTATGGTTGGTAAAACTGAGGACATTCATCAAAAGACATCATGATGTCTGAGCCCAGATTATTCTGAATGGAGATGGCTTTTTCTGGGGATAGGAACATCTTGGAACCATTGAGATGGTTTTTAAAAGTTACTCCTTCTTCGGTGATATTTCGGCTATCTGCTAGGGAATAAACCTGGAAACCACCACTATCTGTCAAAATCGGCTGATCCCAATTCATGAACTTATGGAGACCACCTGCGCGTGCGATGAGTTCGTCCCCAGGGCGAAGCCAGAGATGATAAGTATTAGAGAGGATAATTCCTGATCCCATCTCCTTCAACTCTTCTGGTGACTGGGTTTTTACAGTAGCTTGGGTCCCAACCGGCATAAACATAGGCGTTGGAAAAGTACCGTGCGGGGTGATGATTTCTCCCAGACGAGCTCCTGTATGTTTTTCTTTCTTAATCAAACGGTATTTGATTGGTGAATCTGACATTTTTTACCTCCGAAGCTGGGAAAAACAGTCCCAGTTCATACTTTGTGCCCGAAGGCATACTGTATGATTTTATCAAAAAAAGCTGGAACTGTCACGAACTATGGTATAATGAAAGAATGAAATACCCAAAAATTGATTTAAAAACTATTCGTCTGCAGGCTAGGCAATTTCAGGCTGAAAATCCCCGCCTCCTTCTGGTCTATCTCCTTCCTAGTATGCTGGTCATCTTGTCAGGCTTTCTCAACCCCTTGGCTCGTCTCCAAGAAAGTGTTTTAGAGCAATCCTTTTTCAGCATGCTGACACAAGTGCTCCAAGCCTATCTCTTCCCGTTAGTGGTTTCTTTTATGAGCACGATTTTTCTAGCAGGTGCTGCTTTTGCGACACTCCGACTCCTCAAGGATCCTGATACGGAACTCTCAGTAAAGTCAAGCCTGGCCCTCTTTGCTGAAGAGCGCTTCTCGCAAACCTTCCTAACACTGCTCCTCAAACGTTTCTACCTTTTTTTATGGAGCATTCCAAACTTAGTAGGCGTTTATTTTCTCTTTTATAGCAATCTATTGGCTAGGAGATTTGTTGCCCTACATCCAGAATTTCCAAAACTAGACCTCTCATCCATTGAAACGGAGCAGTTCCTTCTGACATTTGGGCTCTACTTTTTCGCGAGCCTCATCTTGATGATTGTGGGCAATATCCTCTATATCCCGCAACATTACGCCTACTCGCAGGTAGAATTCCTCCTCTGCGACACTCTGGATTTAGGACAAGCCAAACCCAGTCAAATCCTGAAAACCAGTCGTTTCTTGATGAAAGGTTACAAATTCCAACGCTTTGTCCTCGACCTACAACTACTCCCTTGGTACTTCCTCAACTGGATTACCTTTGGAATTGCTAGTTTTTCAATCCTTCCCTATATCCAGAACAATCACATCTTCTTTTACAGAGCCCTACTAGCCCGTAAACGTCGAAATGGATAAGAACCTACAAAAACTAGTGTCCTGAAAGACGCTGGTTTTCTTATTTCAAAAGCAACATACTCAGTAGAGTCAAAATAGCAGGCCCACCTTGCTTCAGAATAATCTTCTTGTCTGCTGTCAGAGAACCGTAGGTCGCTGCACCAAGCACAAATAAAACAAAGATGGTCACCATTTCCAAACTTTGTGAGAAATAAATCCCGTACAAGAGAAAGACACCTATCAAGGCATTATAAATCCCTTGATTTTTAAATAATGAACTCACTGAAGGACGAGCCAGTTCTTCTTTATCCACATTAAATACGCGACTAGTAGTATCTGATTGCGTAGCCACACTTTCCAAATAAAAAATGTAAAAATGCTCTAAAGCAACGAGAGTTGCTAAAATAATTGTAAAAATAGACATATTCTTCTCCTTAAATTTCTATCTTTTCTAAGCCAGATATCAACTTTTCTAACAAGCGACTGAACTCTTCTCGCTCTCCTTTTGTAAGTACACTCTCCATCTGACTCTTTACATTTATATGGTGTTGGGGAGAGTTGGTTACTAGTTGTTCTCTCGCAAAGTCTGTCACTTCCACCAAAACCTCCCTCTGGTTTTGAGGATTCCGACGTCGATTAACCAAACCTTCCTTTTCCAAAATTTTAAAGTGCCGTGTCAAGGCAGCCTGATCAATTTTCAAACGCTCCTGAACTGCTATTTGATTACACGGTGACTGATCTATTAAGAAACATAAAATTTGATAACGAGTGAGACTAATTCCCAATTGTCGTTCGAATAGTTGTGTCATAGACTGATCTGCCAACCGTAGCTGATACAGTAAATCTTGGATTGCTACCATCATTCCCTCCAATATATATGATTTATCAATAATTGACTTATCAAGTATAGTGTAATCCAAAAAATAAATCAAGTAATATGCTTACATTCTCTTGAAATATTACTCACTTCCTCATATTTATCCCTTTTATTCTGAAGGAATGACACACAAAAAAGAAGCAGGAACTTAATCAGTTCCCAACTTCCATTTTAATGATTAGTTCATTGAAACGTGAACGTGGTCATAGTGGTTTTCGGTCACACTACCACGGTCTGGCATTGGATTCCATGTGTAGGCAGGCCCATATTTGCTATCGTACGGAGCGTAGAAACGTTGTTTCCAGATGATGTAGTTGATACCACGGCTAACCATGTTTTGGACTGCGTATTCTGCAATTTGGTCACCGAGTGCTGAACTCACTGGAACCATAAAGTCGATGGCCAAACCTTTTCCATGGTCACCACTGTCACCAGGACGGTAGCCACTAAAGGATGTGATGCCAAACAAGTTGGCGATTTCTTCTTTAAAGGCTGCCGTCTGTGGTTGAAGACCAGCATTCTCAGACTTGGCTACAGCAAGTCCTGCATAGTCAGGAGCTGCTGGAGCCGCATACGTTCTTGAAGGAGTTTGGCTTTGCTCTGCTTGATAAGTCGAAGTTGCAGTGTCAGAATTTGTTGTTGATTCTGTTGCACTTGTTCCTCTTGTATCAGCAGGCGTTTCTGTTACTGGTGCAGCTGCTACTGATGTTTCCGCTGCAGTCGTCGCTTCCGTTGCTTCGGTAGCTGAAGTCGCTACTTGAGGAGCTTCTTCAACTGGACTAGTAGTTTCTGCTGTTTCTTCTGCCACAGGTGCTTCTGTAGATGGTGTCTCTTCAGTAGTGGTCACTGTCTCAGAAACTTCTGAACTTGGCGCTACTTCTGTTGGTTTTTCAGTCTCTGTTGCACTTGGTACTTCCTCAATTGGTTGAGAAAGGTCTTCCACTTGAATCGTCTCTTCATCAACTGTTACTTGGTTGGTCGTCAAATCAGCTGTCGCAGTCGTCACTTCCTCACTAGAATCTGCTTGAGGAGTTTGGATTTCAACTTCTGTCACCTCTTCTGCCTCATTGACAGTTGTAGTGAGGACAGTCTCTGGGAAAATCAAGTCCATATTGGTGATTTTGTTCAAATTAGCAAGAACTGTCACATCTACTCCCAAAGCTTCTGCAATGGTGCTCAGAGTATCACCATACTGAACTGTATAGCTGTTTTTGTTCTCGTTTTTCGTCATGTCATTTTGGATTTGCTCAACGGTACGTGCTGTCCATGTGATTTCTTCCGCTTGAGTTGCCAACACAGGTGCAAATGACAAGGCTACTGTTGAGGCAAAAATAATTCTTTTCTTCATTCGTTCCTATTCCTTTCAAATGAGTACCTGTCTATCATAACACAAAAAAAGCAGAAAAAAAGC
>ERZ773014.2616-NODE-2616-length-10270-cov-3.297699_pt1 | contig 10270 bp, 10 predicted proteins | sample MGYA00580841_ERZ773014 | MGnify/ENA primary metagenome ERZ773014 (study PRJEB29015, sample SAMEA2737989) | human oral metagenome | biome: human oral; feature: human-associated habitat; material: dental | place: China | collected 2067 ...
CGGCGCACCGACCGGCGCCTGCGCAAGACAGATTTCTTCGCCGTTCTCCTCAAATACATAGATGGGATAGGTGGCGGAGACGGTGCGAAATTCGCAGCGTTTTTCCGCATGCTTTGCCTCGGCATAGCGGTGGATGGTATCGCCGAGGAAGGCAAAGAGGCACTTTTTCGGAAAGCGGCAGTCGCCGAATTCATGAGCGGGGGGAATTACTTCGGGAGAAGTCGCATCGTATTCAAAGAGCGGGATTTCGTGTCGTTCTATCATGGCAGCTCCGTTTCGTGTAAGAATTTTTAGCAGTCTAGCAAAGCGCCGATCTGCTGTCAATCCGGACGCGCGAAGGGCCCACTTTATGCTATGATTGCCTTTGAGGAGGCGCGAATATGATTGAGGCAATCAAGGCGCGGCGCAGCATACGGCATTTTTTGCCGACGCCGCTTATCAAAGAGCAATTGGAAGAGATTGTGCGGGCGGGCATGGCGGCGCCGTCCGCTAAAAATTTACAGCCCTGGCACTTTATCGTGACCGAGGGCAGAGCCAAGGAGAGAGTCTGCGCGGCCATGGAGGCGGGAATCGAGCGGGAGCGGCAGCGCTTATTCTGATCACGTCGCCGATTGCGCGGTCGCTCTCTGCGACCATGACGCTTGACCAGCGGGTCACGGAAATCTGCACGGCGCAGTCGGTCGGTGCGGCCATCGAGAATATGTGTCTGCAGGCGACGGCGCTCGGCGTCGGCAGTCTCTGGATTTGCGACAGTTTCTTTGCGCAGGCGGAGTTAAGAGCGGAGGCAGGCGGAGACGGTGAGCTCTACGCGCTGTTGGCGCTCGGCTATGCGGCGGAAGCACCGGCCGCCCGGCCGCGGCGCGCTCTTTCGGAGAGTTCGGAGTGGAGAACGGAATAACAGGTATCAAGAAGACAACTGTTTCGCCGGAGCTGTTGCGTTTTAAGGCACGGAGCGAGCTTGTTAGGCATTGCGGGTTGACTGTTTCGTTGAAGGCTTAATGGATAGCTTTGACAGATAAAAGGAGAGAATCATGCGGAAAATCTTAGTGGTTATTGACATGCAGCGCGACTTTATCGACGGCGCACTCGGAACGGCGGAGGCGCGTGCCATAGTCCCGGCGGTTATAGAGAAAATCAAAGGCTATGCGCCGGAGGATGTCTTTGCGACGCGGGATACGCACAGCGAGGACTATCTGAACACGCAGGAGGGGCGCTATCTTCCTGTGGAGCATTGTATACGCGGGACTGCGGGCTGGGAACTAAATCCGGAAATCGCGGCGCTGATTCCGAAAGACCATATCTTTGACAAGGGGACTTTTGCTTCGACGGGACTCGCAGCGGCCGTGAAAGAGCTTGCGGCGCGGGAGAGCGTGGAACTTGAGCTCATCGGCCTCTGCACGGATATCTGCGTGGTTTCGAACGCACTGCTCTTAAAGGCGTGGCTTCCGGAAGTGAAGATTTCCGTGGATCCCGCCTGCTGCGCCGGTGTGACGCCGGAAAAACATGCGGCGGCGCTGGAGACTCTGCGTTCCTGTCAGATTCAGCTAAGCTGAGTCCCGACAGTTCACGTTGTCGCTTCAGTTTAGGAGCGGAAGCGGTCAAAGTGCTCGCTTGTGTCAATAAAAGAACTGGTAGGAACGTTACGAGGGAAAGAAATGAGAGTCATTGATTTAAGCCATACTATTAAAGAAAACATGCCGGTGTATCCCGGCACGGAGACGCCGACTCTCATACCGGTGAGCACATATGAAAAAGATGGCTTTCGGGAGAGTCTTTTAAGGATGACCACACACACGGGCACGCATATGGACCCGCCGGCGCATCTCTTTCCGGGGCGCACCACGCTGGATGAATTCCCGGCGTCGCAGTTCATCGGCAAGGCACTTGTCATTGATTGCAGCAGCCTGAAGGAAGGGGAAGAGATTACGCTTGCCCACATCAACCGCTACGGGGAGAAGGCCGAGAAGGCGGACTTTCTGCTCTTTTATCTCGGTTGGGACAAGCGCTGGGGGAGCGAGCGCTATTTCGGCGACTACCCCTGCCTCAATGAAGAGGCGCTCGACTTGGTCATTCGGGGTGCGTATAAGGGCATCGGTTTTGATGTAATCGGCCTCGACCCGATTGCGGAAGCCGGGCTGCCGCGGCATAAGAAGCTGTTTCGCGAAAAGGACATCGTGAACATCGAGAATCTCAAGAATCTGGGGCTCTGCGGCGAAGAGCTCTTTTCCTTCAGTTGTTTCCCATTGAAGCTCGAAAACAGTGACGGTGCGCCGGTGCGGGCGGTCGCCTGGTTCGAGGACGAAACTTGACAAGAACGTATGTTTTGGCTACACTGGAATCAGAACATACATTCGGAGAAACGGGCTGTGCGACTGTCGGAACTCATTAGCTATGCGCGGGAGCGCCATCATATCGAAGAGCTGCACAAGTGGCGGGAGATGCCGGGACTCTCGGTCTTAGTCTCCCCGGCAAGCGGAAAGTGGATTGCGCTGCTCATGCGGGAGCGGGATGCGGGCGGAAGAATCCGGGAGCGCTGTGATTTAAAGTACAGCGCGTTTCGCGAGCTGCCTGCGCGGGACTATCTCACGCAGGGCTTTCGCATGCCGGGCTGGCTCGGTGTGCGCTTTGGTGCGGAAACGGAGCGAGCGTTCCTGTTACATGTGTTTGATCTTGCAGTGGAGGAAGAGGCAGAGAAGGTGGAAGGGTATTACCGTGAGACGGCCATACCGGGGCGCAGCGAGCTTCCGGCGCGGATAGAGGCAATCTACGCCTGTGAGGACTTTCTCTCTGCGGCGCGTGCCATGGAGGACTATGAGGACAATTGTCCCTTTGCGGGCACGGTCCCTCTCTATCAGCCGGAGTATCGCGATTTGACGCCGAACGAGCTCCGCGGTTATTTCACTTGGCGCGCGGCGCTACGGCGAGGAGAGGTCTCTGCACACTGCGATGCCTTTGTGTATCTCTATCTCAGCGAACTCATGCTGGGGGTCGGCGCGGCGACTGCTGCCGAGGCGCTTGATTGCATGGATGCCTTTGCGTCTTCCTATTTTTACGCGGGCCACGGGAGCGAGGCTCTGCAGCGGAATTTTAAAAATTGGCGCTTTGAATATGCGGTGTTAAACCGTGTTGATGCGGCGCGCGTGCGGGCGTATGAAAACCCCGCGCTCAGGCATTGGGACGAGGCGCTCACCGTGCTGCGGGAGCCGGAGAAGCAGAGCGATGAAGCCGTTTTTGCGGCACTTGCGGAGTTAGGCGGCAAGAAGCTAACGGAAGCGCGGAGCGTCAAGGGACTCGGGGACAAGGCAGCGTTTTACTATGCCGCAATCTGGAGAAGCTGTGCGCCGCTTTTATTTGCGGCCTGCTTCGGAAACTTGCGCATGCGCGCGTGGAAGCCCTTTTCGGATGCGCCGCGACTTAGGGCACTCTGTGAGAACGCGGGACAAGCGTTTTCCTATCAACTGAATGAGCTGCGCAGTTTCGCGGCGACGGGAAACGGCTTTACGGAATACAGCTACTTGCGGCAGCAGTTTGACAGCAAGCGCTTCTTTGCCTTCTTAAAAGAGGCGGATACAGCGCTTCGCGTTCGTTTTCTGCACGGCAAGGCTTCTAACAATATGTCTGCTGCGCAGGATATCGCGCTGCAAGAGTCCTTTTCGCGTGCCTTTGCAAGTTGTGAGGCTATGGAGGCGGCGCAAAAGCTTGCGGCGGTCCCCGTGCGGCGGGAAAAGCTCGCGGACATACGCGCGGCGGCCGCAGTCACGACGGCGGCGCTGCTCACCGAGGCAGAGACCGGGGCCGAGCGGGAAGAACTGCGGCGGCGGGAAGCGCAGAAGCTTCCTGCGGAGAAGGGCTCCGGCTTAGCGGAGCGTATGAACGGCGAGGATTGCAAGCAGACAGGCACCGCAGAGAGTAATGCGAGCGGAGAGGGCAAACAGGGACAACAAGGCGCATCGCGGCAGATAGAGGGGATTCGCCTTGCGGCGGCCGGTGCAAAGCTTGCGAACAGAAGCGAAACGAAGCAAAGAGACCAAGCGGAAAGAACAGAAATGTTGGATGCGCTCGAACGCCGCTGCCTTGCGGCCTTGCTTCGCGGGGAGAGCGTGCGCGCGGAACTGCGCGCGGCGCATTGTTTGACTAGCCTCTTTGCCGAGCGGGTCAACGAGAAGCTGTATGATTGTTTTCAAGATATTTGCCTTGCGTCCGAGGGAGAGGCGCTTTTCCTCGTGCCGGATTACCGGGAAGAACTGGAGACTTTATTGCGGGAGACAGAGAAATGAGTGAGACGGAACGCGCTGTGCCGCGGCGCATCGCACAGGCAATTTTAAATTCCCTGCAGAGCGGCGTGGTGCCGCGCGTCGGCTTGCCGTACATTGCGGTCGGGAGGAAGGAGGAGATTGCGGCGCTGCTTCGCGACACGGAACTTATTGCGGAGGGTGGCGCTTCGTTCCGTTTTCTGATCGGAAAGTACGGCGCAGGCAAGAGTTTCCTCTTGCAGACCATGCGAAACTATGTTTTTGAGCAGGGCTTTGTGGTTGCGGATGCGGATTTATCGCCCGAGCGGCGTTTGCAGGGCAGCAAGGGGCAGGGACTTGCGACCTACCGCGAACTGATTGCGAACCTTGCGACCAAGACCAAGCCGGAGGGCGGCGCGCTGCGCCTTATTTTAGACCGCTGGGTCTCTCAGGCAGAGCAGGAAGCCGCAGAGGAACAGGGCGACTTCCGGGAGGACAGCGCTTTCTTTGCGCTCGTTGAGAAAAAGATTGCGGCCGCGGTCGATGCGCTGCAAGACATGGTGCACGGCTTTGAGTTTGCCAAGCTACTGCGGGGCTATTATCTCGCGGGGGCGGAGGGCGACGATGAGAAAAAGGAGCTGATACTCAAGTGGTTTCGCGGGGAGTATGAGAACAAGCGCGAAGCGCGGGAGGCGCTCGGCATCAACCTCATTGTGAGCGATGAAAACTGGTACGATTACATCAAACTCTTTTCGCAGTTCTTTCGCCGCGCGGGTTATGCGGGCACGCTGATTCTGCTCGATGAGGCGGCGAATCTCTGTAAGATTCCGAATGCGATTGCAAGGCAGTATAACTACGAGGTGCTGCTCACCATGTACAACGACATGATGCAGGGCAAGGCGCAGCACATCGGCATATGGATGGGAGCCACGCCGGAGGCGCTCGAGGATAAGCGCCGCGGCCTCTTTAGCTACGAGGCACTTTCTTCGCGGCTTGCGGAGAGCCGCTTTTCCCGGGCGGGCAGCAAGGATTTGTTTTCACCGGTGCTTCGCCTCGAGGCGCTCACGCCGGAAGAGATGCTGGTGCTTACGGAGAAGCTCTCTGCCATACACGCGGCGCTCTACGGGGATGCGCGGCGTTTCCGTGCCGACGAATTGGAGCTCTTTGTGCGGACCTGCTATGCGCGGGTCGGGTCGAGCGCACAGCTTACACCGCGGGAGATGACGCGCGACTTTATTTTTCTCCTGGACGCACTGCACCGGGAACCGGAGAGCAGCATGGAGCAGTTGCTTAAGCCGGAAGAGAGCGGCGAGGCGTTAGAGAGTGTTGCGAGCGAGTTAAGGAAAACCGGCGGCGGGGACGATGCGCCCTTTGATTTTTCCTTTTGAGGACAGAGCATGGATATCTTTCGGCGCTATGCGCCCTTCATTCAGGACTTTATTTACCGCGAGCGCTGGCAGTCGCTCCGCGCCGTGCAGAATGCGGCGGGAGATGTACTCTTTAACAGCGGGGATAACCTGCTGCTCTCTGCGGCCACAGCCTCCGGAAAGACGGAGGCTGCTTTTTTTCCGATTTTAACCTTGCTCTCGGAGGAACCCGCTACCTCGGTCGGCGTGCTCTACATTGCGCCCCTGAAGGCGCTTATTAACGATCAATTTGAGCGCCTCGACAGACTCTGCGAGCGCGCGGACATACGGGTTACCAAGTGGCACGGGGATGCTTCGCGGAGTGCAAAGGAGAGGCTTATCAAACACCCGGAGGGGATTTTACAGATTACGCCGGAGTCGCTGGAAGCCCTGCTTCTCCATCGAAAGGCAGCGGTTCCGACTCTCTTTTCGGATTTACGTTTTGTCGTAATCGATGAAATTCACGCGCTGCTTCGGCAGGACCGCGGGCGGCAGACCTTTTGCCTGATTGAGCGACTCATGCGGCTCTCGGGCTGCAGACCGCGGCGGGTGGGGCTCTCGGCGACCATAGGGAACCCGAAGGAAGTGGGGCGCCTGCTCGCTGCGGGAAGCGGCCGTGCGACCGCGATTCCGCGCATGGAGCCCGGCAAAGAGCATTGGCGCTTATCACTTGAGCACTTTTGGAAGACAGGGCCGCAGTCCGGCACGTCGGATACGCGTTTTCCGACCTTGCCGCTTGACCGGGCGTTAGAGAGCGCGCCGCGGGGGGCAGATCCCGGTCTCGGCTATATTTACGCCCACAGCGCCGGCAAAAAGTGCCTCATTTTTACGAACTCCCGCGAGGAGTGCGAGCTGGTCTGTCAGGAGTTAAGGCAGTACTGCGAGGCCATGCGGGAACAAGATCGCTTTCTCATTCACCATGGGAATCTCTCGGCCTCCTACCGCGAGAGCGCGGAGGAGGAGATGCAGCGCGCGGACTCCTTAAAGAGCATATGCGCGACGGCAACCTTGGAGCTCGGCATCGATGTGGGCAGGCTGGAGCGCGCCTTTCAGCTCGATGCGCCGTTTACGGTCTCCGGTTTTTTGCAGAGGCTCGGCAGAACGGGGCGGCGCGGTGCCCCCGCGGAGCTCTGGTTCGTGATGCGGGAAGAACCCGCGGAAGCGAGGGCTTCCCTCCCCGAAGCCTTTCCCTGGTATCTTTTGCAGGGCATTGCCTTGGTGCAGCTCTACGCGGAGGAGCGCTATGTGGAGCCGCCGGACACGCGGCGCTTGCCCTACAGTCTCCTCTACCACCAGACCATGAGTACGCTCGCCTCGGAGGGAGAACTCACACCCCGAGAACTTGCGCGCCGCGTCTTGACACTCACGCCGTTTGAACGCATCTCGAAGGAGGAGTACGGCCTTCTCTTACAGCATTTACTCCGCATCGATCACATCAACCGCACGGCGGAAGGCGGGCTCATCATCGGCATCGCGGGAGAGCGTGTGGTGAACAATCATAAGTTCTACGCGGTTTTTCAGGAGAATGTGGAGTACACGGTTCGAACCGGGAGCGAGACCCTCGGTACCATTGTAAAGCCGCCGCCCGCGGGCGAAAAGATCGCGATCGCGGGGCGGGTCTGGGCCGTGGACGAGGTGGATCATAAGGCGCACACCGTGCTCTGCACCTTAATCAAGGGCAGGGTTCCGGCATACTTCGGCGATGTTCCGGGCTCGATCGAAACGCGTATTCTGGAGCGCATGCGGAAGGTGCTTCTCGAAGAGCAGATTTATCCCTACCTACAGAGGAATGCGGCGGGGCGGCTTTTGGAGGCACGGACGCTGGCCGCGCGCACCCGGCTTAAAAAGACTTCGCTCTTACCGCTCGGCGAAAAAATATGGGCGCTCTTTCCCTGGCTCGGGAGCTATGCCTTTCTCGCGCTGGAGCGCTTTTTAAAGCTGCGTTGTAAGGAGAGGCTCGGTCTCAAAGGATTCACGTCCGCGCGGCCGTATTATATGATCTTTTCAATGGAGGTCGGGGAAGAGGAGTTCTTTGAGATTTTGCTCGATGAGGCCGAAAAAGAATTTGCGCCGGAAGAGTTGCTCTACGAGCGCGAGGTCCCGGTCTTTGAAAAGTTTGACTGCTATGTACCGGAGGAACTCGTGCGCCGCGGTTTTGCGCGCGGCGTGCTGGATCTTGAGACCATGCTAGCGCGTGTGCGCGGGCGGTTCGCATTGCAAGATTGTGATAGACCTGCTATAACAGGCTGAGAGAAGCCCATGTCGGGCGCTCGGAAAGGAAAGGCGTATGCAGCGAGAATTCAGTGCAAAACAGTCGATTATCACACCGGAGGCCGTATTTATTATCGGAACTTACGATGAGAACGGTGTTCCGAACGCAATGAATGCAGCCTGGGGCATGCAGAGCGACTACGGTGAGATCACGATACAGCTCGCAAAGCATAAGACCACGGATAATTTGAAGAAGACGGGCGGCTTTACGGTCGCCTTTGCGACCGAGAGCACGGTGGTCATCTCCGATTATTTCGGCATCGAGAGCGGCAACAAGCTTAATAAGATCGAAAAAGCGGGCTGTCACGTTCGGAAGAGCGCGCATGTGAACGCGCCCATCATCGAAGAGTATCCGGTCACCTTAGAGTGCAAGGTGAAAAGTTACAGCGATGAGACCGGCCTTTTGGTCGGCGAGATTGTGGCGATGCAGACGGACGAAGCGGTCTTAACGGACGGCAAGGTGGATTACGATAAGCTGCGCCCCATCATGTTCGATATTTCGAGCATGAGCTACCGCGTGATCGGGCCGGTGGTCGGCAAGGCGTACCACGACGGTCTGGCACTGAAAAAATGAGAGAGAGCTGCGGGGTCAAAGCCGCAGCTTTTTTGACAGCGGCGTCTCCCCGGGAGCGTCGTGAGGGAAAAGCATGAGATTATTCGGCGGCACGGATTTGGTGTTGTACTTCTTTTTCTACGCTTTTGCGGCGTGGGTGCTTGAGACTTTATTTTTCAGCCTCAAAAAACAGCGCTTTGTAAACTGCGGTATTCTGGATTTACCGTTGCTACTAACGCACGGTGCGGCCATGGCAAATTTAATTCTGGTGAGCAGCGGGGAGATGCCGGAGCGCTCACGCTTTTTGTTCGGCTTGGTGCAGACCTTGGCAATCGGGTACCTTTCGGAGTTCTTCGCGGAGCGTTTGCTCCGAAAGAAGTGCTCTGCCCTAGGCAGAATCAAACTGCGACCTAATTTTATGTTGCGCTTATTATGGGCGCTCGGGCTCAGCGCAATTTATGAATCCCTGTTGATCGTCGTGCAGCCTTTGCTCTTTTCTTTCATTTCTCTGCTGCCTGTACTCGCGCTGCGCATCATTGCCGGGGTGTTGATGTTCGTTTTACTTAGTGACCTCGTGCTGGTGGCTGTTTTGGCGCGTTATGTCGCGGACTCCGCGGAACGGCAATTTTTGCAGATGCATAAGAAAAAACTCGGTGAACGGCTGTCCGAGCATCTCTGGGACAGGGTATACCGCGTGTATCCCTCACTCCGGCAGACCGAAAGCGGCGGCATTGAGGCGGCGGAGCGGAAGCTCCGCGCGCAGGGCGTGGTCTTTGCGGAGGGCATCAGCTTCGGAAAGCTGGTTTGGATGCTGTTTCTCTGTGCGTTGATCGGCGATGTGATTGAGACTTTTTATGTCTTTTTTACGGCGGGCGTTTGGATGCGGCGCTCCAGTCTGGTGCTCGGCCCGTTCAGCATTGTCTGGGGACTCGGGGCGGTCGTCCTGACGCTGGTCTTATCCCGTGTCGAGAAGAAAAATAATTTGAGCATCTTCTTTGCCGGCTTTTTCTTCGGCGGAGCCTTTGAGTATCTTTGTTCGGTCTTTACCGAGGCCTTTTTCGGCATGAAGTTCTGGGATTACAGTCACATTCCGCTGAACATTGACGGGAGGACCAATGTGCCCTTTATGGTATTTTGGGGTCTGCTCTCGTTGGTTTGGCTCCGCTACGCCTACCCGCCGATCTCCGCCCAGATTCAGCGGATTTCACCGGTGCTTGGGCTGGTGCTCAGTTGGAGCATCGCGATATTCTTAACTTGTGATATGCTGGTCACGGCGGCCGTCATGGTCCGCGCCAACGCGAGGCTTACAAAGCCCGAGGCGACAAATGTCGTTGAGGAATTTATAGACCGCTACTATCCGGAAGAAAGGGTCAGAAAACTCTGGCCGAATATGAAATTTCTGGAGTCGTAAGAGAAGGGAGGATATATGCCGTTTTTAATTTTTGCTTTGCTCATGTGGCTCATCTTAAAGTGCACGGGTCTTCTGTTTCGTATTGTAGGGAAGGCGCTGAGCCTAACGTTCGGTGTGCTCGGCTACATACTGCTTGCGGCAATCGGAATTATCGGTTTCGGTGTGAGCTTACTGGCAGGCGCCGTGGTGGTGATTGCCGGGATACTCGCGTTGTTTTTCATGTTCTTGCGTTAACAACATCCGGTGGAGGAAAAAGAAGTGCAGGAGAACGAGAATAGGGGATTTGAACTTGAAGTTTGCGTGGACAGCGTGGAGTCCGGCATTGCTGCGGAAGCAGGCGGGGCGGACCGTCTGGAACTCTGCGGGAGCTTAGAGATAGGTGGTGTCACGCCGAGTT
>ERZ773014.2618-NODE-2618-length-10265-cov-9.905485_pt1 | contig 10265 bp, 8 predicted proteins | sample MGYA00580841_ERZ773014 | MGnify/ENA primary metagenome ERZ773014 (study PRJEB29015, sample SAMEA2737989) | human oral metagenome | biome: human oral; feature: human-associated habitat; material: dental | place: China | collected 2067 ...
CTGCCACTCCGGCGGGTTCCAGTCCTTGCCCTGCTTGAAGTTCTCGCGGATCCACTGGTAGGCCTGCCCGTACTCTTCGGGGTCGTAGATGCCCTCTTCGATGCGGCGGGTGAACTCGCTCATGTCGATGTACTCGTTGCGCATGCCGAGGTAGGAGCCGAAGAAGTCGGGGTCGACGACGGAGCCGGCGATACCCATGGAGACGGAGCCCATGGACAGGTAGGCCTCACCCTTCATCTGCGCGACGGCCAGGCCGGCGGTCGCGTAGTCGAGGAGGCGGGTGCGCACGTCCTCGGGGATGGAGGTGTCGTCAGCGTCCTGCACGTGCTCGCCGTAGATGCCGAAGGCGGGGATACCGATCTGAGCGTGGCCTGCCAGGGCGGCGGCGAGGTACACGGCGCCGGGGCGCTCGGTGCCGTTGAAGCCCCAGATGGCGTGCGGCATCGCGGGGTCCATGTCGGTGGTCTCGGTGCCGTAGCACCAGCAGGGGGTGACCGTCACGGTCAGGCCAACGTTGTTCGTACGGAACTTAGTGGCGCAAGCCTGGGCCTCGTGGACGCGGCCGATCGTGGTGTCAGCGATGACGACCTCGACAGGGCTGCCGTCCGGGTAGCGCAGGTTGGAGGTGAAAAGCTCGGCGACGGACTTCGCCATGTTCATGGTCTGCTCTTCGAGCGACTCACGAACGCCCTTACGGCGGCCGTCAATAGTGGGGCGGATTCCGATGCGGGGGTGGTTTGTCATTATTCCTTCATCCCTCTTGAAGACGTCGATGTCGGAGCGCGGGGGCGCTCGCCCCCTCGGATCCTTCGAATGGAAAAGTGCCGGGTCCGTGGGTCCCACCCCACAGTCGTGGAGCGGGACCCGCGGCGGGCCACCGGTTCAGTTTGTCACTTCCCCAGCCCCGGCCTCGTGCCCGATGGAGCTATCGGCTCACTCGTAGAGGTTCGCCTTGATCTCAGCGTTGTCGATGTTGGTCTTGTCGTACCAGGCGAAGCCCGAGTCGATGACCTTGGGCAGCTCAGCGCCGTTGAGCGCTGCGACCGCGGCCTTGACCGTGTAGTAGCCGATCTTCACGGGCGACTGGGTCACGGCGCCGGCCTCGGTGCCGGCCTTGATGGCGTCGATCTGGGTCTTTCCCGAGTCGAAACCGACGACGGTGACGTCCTTGCCGGACTCAGCGACACCCTGGACGATGCCGGAGGCAGCGGCCTCGTTGGAGCCGTACATGCCGACGATGTCGGAGTTGGCCTGGATGATGGACAGCGAGGTGTCGGCGGCCTTGGTGACCTCACCGGCGATCTGCTCGTCGAGGAGCTTCAGGTCGGCGGGAGCGTTGGCCTTGAAGTACTCCTTGAAGCCCTCGCAACGCTGCTTGCCCGTGGTGGAGGTCGAGTCGTGGCAGACCATGCCGACGGAGCCCTTCTTGTCCTTGAGCAGCTCGATCATGTGCTTGGCGGCCTCGGCGGCGGCGGCCTTGTTGTCCGTCTGGACGGTGGTGACGGGGATGTCGGACTCAACACCGGAGTCGAAGGCGACGACCGGGATGCCCTTGCCGTGGATCTCGGTGAGCAGGTCGGCGGCAGCCTTGGAGTCGAGGGCGGCGAAGCCGATGGCGGCCGGGCCGGAGTCCAGAGCGGACTTCAGCTGGTCGGTCTGCTCGGTCACCTTGGTCTCGTCCTGCGGGCCGACGAACTTGACCTTGTAGCCCAGCTCCTCACCAGCTTGCTCGGCGCCTTCCTTCACGGCCTGCCAGAAGCGGTGCTGGAAGCCCTTGGAGACCAGGTAGATGGTCTTGGTGCCATCGCCCTTGACCGCGGCCTTCTCCCAATCCTGGGTGTTGCCGGAGGTGTCGACCTTGCTCGCACCCGAGGAGTCGCCGGTCTTTGTGTCAGCCGCAGGAGCGGAGGAGTCCGACGAGGTCGTGCAGGCAGCCAGGCCCAGGGCCATGGAGCCGACGGCGGCGGCGGCGAAGATACGTCCGATGGGGCGCATTGGTTTTCCTTTCGTGGGGTGGCGGGGTCATTCCCGCCCTTGGTGTGTGTGAACCGACGTCGGTCCACGATGGGTGAATTGAATGGGTAAGAATCAGGCTGCGTTTTCGCGGATGCGACGCAGGTTGTCGATAACGACCGCAAGGAGCAGGACGATACCGGTGACGACGAACTGCCATTCGGCGGCGATACCCATCATCGTGAGGCCCTTCTTCAGGGTCTCCATGAGGATCGCGCCGACCAGGGCGCCGGGGATCGAGGCGCGGCCACCCGACAGGGAGGTACCGCCGATGACGGCCGCGGCGATGACGTTGAGCTCCATGCCCACACCCTCAGCAGGCTGGACGAGGCCGTTACGAGCCGAGTACAGGATCGCGCCGATAGCCATGAACGCACCCGCGACCACGTAGATGATGATCTTCCACAGGCGGACGTTGACGCCGGACAGGCGCGTGGCCTCTTCGTTGGAGCCGATCGCGAGGGCGTAGCGCCCCAGCAGGGTCTTGTTCATGAGGAAGGTTGCCAGGACCGTGAGGACCACGAAGATGATGACAGCGTTGGCAACGTAAGGGATGGGCGTGCCCGAGGCAATGAACTTGTAGCCGGGGTTGGCGATGGAGATCGAGGCCTTGTCGGAGATGATCAGCGCGAGGCCTCGGGCGACCATCATCATGGCGAGTGTTGCGATGAAGGGCGGCAGGCCCAGGATCGAGACGTTCAGGCCGTTGACCAGGCCGATCGCCATGCCGACCAGCAGCGTCAGCACGAGGCCGAGGCCGAGCGGCAGGTTCATCTTGTCGCCCGCCAGGAAAACGCCGGCCATAACCGCCACGAGGCTCAGGCCCGTACCGACGGAGAGGTCGATGCCCGAAGTGGCGATCACGAATGTGGCGCCGAGCGCCATGACGCCCGTGTAGGCCGACTGAAGGACGATGCCCAGATAGACCTCACGATTCACGAACGCGAAGTTGGGCACTGCAAAGCTAAAGAATGCCAGAACAACCAGCAGCGCCAGCGTCACGAGCAGCAGCTGCATGTTGTTCTTCATGAAGGTCTTGAAACGCGACGGCGCCTCCAGGCCCTTGTTATCGACGACGGCGGTGCTCACGCGTGTACTCCGTTCGCTTCCTCCTGGCCGACGGTGGCCAGTTCCATGATGTTTTCTTGGGTGGCTTCCTCGTTGTCGAGGGTGCCGATGATGCGGCCATGGGCCATGACGGCGATGCGATTCGCCAGACGCAGGACCTCGGGCAGCTCCGAGGAGATCACGATGATCGCCTTGCCCTGCTTCGCCAGGTCCTCGAGCAGCGTGTAGATCTCGTCCTTCGCGCCCACGTCAATACCGCGCGTCGGCTCGTCGAAGATCAGGATGTCGGTATCACGTTCGAGCCACTTGGCCACGACGACCTTCTGCTGGTTGCCGCCCGAGAGGCTACGGACCTCGACGTCGACGCTGGGGGTGCGCGTACGCAGCTTCTTCACGTAGTCCTGAGCAACCGAACGCAGCTTCTTGGTAGCAACGACCGACGCGCTCGTGAAGTGCTCCATGGCAGCCATGCCAGTGTTGAAGGACAGGTCCTTGTCGAGGAGCAAGCCAAACTGCTTGCGGTCCTCGGACAGGTAGCCGATGCCGTTCTTCACGGCGTCGTTCGCGCCCTTGATGCTGACCTTCTTGCCGTGGACGTAGATGTCGCCCTCGGTGTGGGGGTCAGCGCCGAACAGCGCGCGGGCGACCTCGGTGCGGCCGGCGCCGACCAGGCCCGCAAAGCCGAAGATTTCGCCCTTCTTGACCTCGAAGGACACGTCGTGGACGGCCTTGACGGTCGAGAGGTGCTCGACGCGCAGGATGGCCTCGTCGGAGAGCGGCTTGGTGGTGGGGCGAGCGTCCGCAGGGACCTCGCGACCGACCATCATCTTGACGACCTCGCTCATGGGGGTGGTGGCCGTGTCCACCGTGCCGATGTACTTGCCATCGCGCAGGACCGAGATGCGGTTGGTGAGCTCGGTGAGCTCGGGCATGCGGTGCGTGATGAAGATCAGGCCGGTCGTCGGGCACACGAAGTCGCGCACCAGCTCGAACAGGGACTCCGTCTCGGTCGTGGTCAGCGGAGCCGTTGGCTCGTCCATGACCAGGATCTTCGAGTCGAAGGACAGCGCACGCGCAATTTCCACCATCTGCAGACGCGCGACCGGCAGGTCACGGCAGTGTGCGGTGGGGTCGATGTCCATGTTGAGGCGCTCGAAAAGTTCGCGCGCATCACGAACCATCTTGCGGTCGTCGACGTAGCCAAATTTGGACGTACCGGGTCGACCGATGTACAGGTTCTGGGCGACGGTCAGGTCAGGAACGATGTTGAGTTCCTGGTGGATGATCGACAGGCCGAGGTCACGTGCGTGCTCCGGCGACTGAATGTCGACCTTCTCCCCCTGCAGCCAGATCTCGCCGCCCGGGTCGGACTTGTGGATACCGGTGAGCACCTTCATGAGCGTGGACTTGCCCGCTCCGTTCTCACCGCAGAGACCCAAGACTTCACCGGGTCGAAGGTCGAGGTCCACGTCGGACAGCGCCTTCACACCGGGGAACGTCTTTGAGATCCCCTTTAGCTCTAGTAAGTTCGTCACTTCTCACCCCTTGGGTACCAGTAACTTCTCTGTTTCTGGAGTTTGCTCCCCCGGCATCGTTAACGCTAACGGTCACCGTTCCAGAGAATCGCCCTCTTCGGCGTCCCCTTAAGAGTAGAGCATCACAGCGGCCCGCGCGACCCAAATGTCTTTGCACGTAATCAAATCGTAACCGAATGTCAGGACCATTCAGTCTGACATTTCCGCATAATCGCGCAGATTTTCAAGGACGGAATACCCAACAGCATCCAGCCAGTCCTGCTCGACCACACAGTCTTTGATCAGCACCTTTCCGCGTGTCGAATCGTGAGGAATCCCCTCTCGTTCCCACTCGGAAAATCCCTCACCTCGTACAGTTGTCGGAAAAGTTCCGTGAACGTTCACGACGCGCCACCACGGGACTCCACCGCCCCAGTCGTGCATAATCCGCCCCACGACGCGCGGACCGGTACCGACCGCACGGGCGATCATCCCATAGGTAGCCACTCGCCCCTCGGGTATGTGCTCCACGACCCGCAGGACAGCCTCGACAAGCTCCTCCCTCACAGCTCGACCATCCTCTCCACAGCCCACAGGACCTCACGCGGATCGATCGGGACCACAGCGAGGTCCGTGTCCGCCAGCGGTTCAGGTTCACGGTCGGGCGATTCAGGCAGCTCCGGTTCCACAATCTGCCGATCATCACCGAGGGCCGTCTCCTCCGCCGCACATCGCCTCCTCCTCGGGCTCCGGTGCCTGCTCGGGCGACCCCGGCCTCGTTGAGAAGCCTGAGCCCCCTTCCCGCCACCCTTGCGCGTCGCAGGCGCGGCCCCATCCCCAGGGGGCGCCCACCGTTCATCGGAGGGTTTCTGCTCGAACGCGGCGCTCACCTGATAGGTGACGCCAGAACAATCCAGGACGCGCAGATGCGCACACGGCTCTTTCCACGCGCTCTCAGCACGGAAAGCCACGAAGGTAAAGGCGTGGAAGTCCGCAGCATTCAAGGCATCGGCGACGCTCGACCCCACGGGAGCCACACAGGAGATGTCGCGCATCGCGCGGAAGGTATTCCATAGGGGCCGCTCTCCCAGCTCCATAGTCTCGGCGGGCAGCCAACGCAGGCCATCCACTGTGCCCGTGCGCGGGCCAAGGCGCGTGAAGCCTCGGACGAAGCCGACGACCTCGCTGGGGAGGATCTCGTCAACCTTGACGACGCGCGTACGGTGCAGCTCCACGAGCGCACGGTCCCCACTCGGCCACACGCGCATCAGACGAGGCTTCTGCGCGACCTTCGAGTGCAGGGCCCACACATCGAGGCGCATCGTCGCCCACGAGGTCGGGGCCAGCTCGCGCCTCGGCTGAACCGCGTCGGCGGGCGCGTCCAGCATCGCCAGGTAGGCGCGCTTATCGAGCATAACCTTTCCCAGCTGAGCGTCATGGAAACGCCGGGGGAAGGAAGCTCCCTGTTCCGGGCTTCCCCAGATGCTCGCGGCAGTCACGAGACGGCCCGCATCACCGCTCCCCCGCGGCTGGTCCAGCCACTCCCGCCAACGCTCTCCGAAAGCCGCGTAGCGCTCTCCGAAAGCCGCGTAGCGCTCTCGCATGCGCTTCTCACGCTCGATGGCGCTTTCCCTGGGGGCGGCGGGCGAGCGCTTGCGTTTGCGCGGCCGCTTTGCAAATTTGACGATCGCCTCGACGATCGTGGTCGCAACGAAGGCGATGATCAGAATGTGGTAGACATGATCAGCGATCGCCTGCATCCACTCACTCCTCCCGATCAACAAAAAGCCCCGAGTTCACGAGAACTCGGGGCATCCGCTCCTGCGACTGGATTCGAACCAGTAACCGTCCGATTAACAGTCGGATGCTCTGCCGTTGAGCTACGCAGGATTGCGACAAGAGAAGATAGTAGCAGAGACTATTCGGAACTGGCAAGCCAGATACAGGCCTGAAGCTATGCCGCGCATCACGGATATGCGACTTCCTTGTCTGGGACGCTCACTCCCATGTGGGGCTCTCGAGATCCACTCCCTGCTGTCTCGCAACCGCCTCGATCGCGTCGGCGAGCCACTGCGCGAAGCCCACCTGCTGTGAGTCGTAGTGTTCCCGGAATCGCTCGTCGTGGATGTACCCGCGAGACATGATGTAGTGCTTGGCGGGCGTGACCGGAAAGAACTCGCTGAGAGCCTCTCTGTGTTCCTCAACCAGGCCGGCGGCCCTCTCACTGTCAGGAGCGGCACCATCACGAATCGCGTCGATCATCCTGCATTCAATATCTTGGAATCGCTCGGCATTCTGCCGCCAGTCGGCGGCTTGCCACGAAGCGGTGCGTACTCGAGATTCGCGCCAGTCGTCAGTGTCGCCATAGCGCTCTTCGGCCTCGCTCTGGTGCGCCGTGAAGTCAGCTTTCCCCAAGATCTCCCCGATTTCTTCCACGGTGAGCGCCTTATCATTCATTGCATCCTCCAAAAGTATGTCTAGTGCTTCGATCATTGCGTCCGTCTCGCGACGGTGAGCAACAAGGCTCTCTCTTTGCCTCTTCAGGTGTTCGACCGCAGTGTCTCCAGAATCAAGCAGAGACTTAATGTCCATGAGTTTCATCCCCGTCGCCCGGTAGATGACGATCCTCTGGACTCGGGCACAATCCTCGGCTGAATAGAGCCGGTAGTTCGACCAGCTCCGCGCGGTGGGAGCGAGGAGACCCTGCGCCTCCCAGTGGTGCAGCGTTCGCACCGTCAGGGAGAACCGCTCGGCGACCTCTCCGACCGTATAGAGAATGGTGTCGTTGCTCATGACATCGATTCTGACCCCTGACGCCGCGTCATGGTCAAACGAAAGAAGGTTTCCGTGTCGCAGTCACATGGAAGAACGATTCTGTGTCGTGGTCACATGGACGAACACGCCAGCATCACTGCCATACGAAAGACCGTGTCCACGTCGCGCCCTCCACGACAAGAACACCGCCTCACAGATAAGTCACCCCTGCGAGCGTGTTGTTGATTCTCGCATTTGCCAACACTTCTTCATCACCCCAGGCAACTCAAGCCAAAAGACAACGTTCAACCTGATCAGGTGTACGTCTCCCCGCAACAAGCAATTTTGTGAATACGGAGGCCCAGAAGCCGATCGTAACAACCGCAAGCCGTTGCATGGACAGGCAGTGCAGCCAGCAAAAGTCCACAGCCCCAGCTACACGCGAATATCAGACAGGCGTCGGCGTTGATAACCACCGAAGCACGAGGCCCGCCGTCCGGGCATGTGGATGTCGCTGACCTGGCAGCTGACGATCCGGATAGGTTACGACGATGTGGATAGGTTACGACGATCCGGATAGGTTAATAAGCTATCCAGATGCTCATAACCTATCCAGATGCTCATAACCTATCCACTTACGCAGCCTGATCAGCCACGATGGCCGACTTTTGGGTGTTTCCACTCAACAGGTCTGCAGTTTGATGCCTACACCTCTCAAGCCGCGGCCTTTCCGCCACCAAACGGGGGGAATTGCACTACACGAGGGTCCGACACGCCGACGACGCGCCCCCTGAAGGCTTCATGTAGTGCAAAACCCCCACCGCCGCCAACCTCGTGCGCCGCGCTGCATCCAAGACCGGCGCAGGGTGAACTTTTTCGCGCTCGCGCCCACATCCGGCTGAGCAGGGCGACAAATTTCGCGCACAGGACACAGAAACATGGCGATGTTGAAACCGACAACACAACTGCACGCCCCAACACGGGTCCGATGAAACCGACGACACCTCTGCGCCCCAAATACTGCACCAAAAACGCCCATTTCTCACCCGCAAAGGCGATGACGGTTTCAACTGTCCCACCTCACCGGCCCGCAAAGGCGATGACGGTTTCAATCCCACACAGGCACAAGCAAGCAAAGGCGATCGCGGTTTCAAACCACCGGGCCACCTCGCCTGCAACACCCAGACGCAGCGCGCGTGGGCGGCTCCTGGCTGCGACACCCATGGGCGGCGACGACACCGCCGCCACCCAAACACAAACGAGCACAACCGCACCGCCGTAAAACCGCTACCATTGTGTCCATGCACACAGAGTCGTACCTGCACCATGGTCACACCGTTTACGAGCACCGCCTGGACGTCCCGCTTGATCACCTACGCCCCGCCGGCGAGGACAACCCGACGATTCAGGTTTTCGCGCGCGAGGTCGTGCGTAAGGGCCGCGAGGACGCGCCTTACGCGGTGTTCCTGCAGGGCGGCCCGGGCTACCCGAGCCCGCGTTTCGGCACGTTTACCGGCGGGTGGATGAATCGTCTCCTGCAGGATTACCGCGTGGTGCTCCTCGATCAGCGAGGCACGGGCCAGTCGACCCGCATGGACGCCCAGGCGCTCTCCCACTTGGACACGGACGAGGAGAAGGCCGCGTACCTGCGCCACTTCCGCCAGGATCAGATCGTGTACGACGCGGAGGCGTTGCGTCGCGAGCTGTGCGGGGATGACCCGTGGACGACGCTCGGCCAGTCTTTCGGCGGCTTCATCACGACCTCGTACCTGTCGCTGGCTCCCCAGGGCCTGAAGGCCAGCCTGATCACGGGAGGTCTGCCCGGCCTCGTCCATGTGGACGACATCTACCGCCTGACGTATGAGCGCACGGCGGCCCGCAACCGCGCGTACTTCCAGCGCCACCCGGGCGATGAGCGGACGGTGCGCGAGCTGTGCGCGCACCTGGCGGACACAGAAGAGACGCTGCCGACGGGCGAGCGCCTCTCCCCCGCGCGTCTGCGCATGATCGGCATGATGTTGGGCGGGCAAGGCAACACGGATCAGCTGCACTACCTGCTCGAGGGCCCCTGGACGTCGGTTCGTGGCCAGCGCAGGCTCTCGTCGCAGTTCCTGGCGGCAATCGGCTCGCAGGTGGACGTGGCCCCGATTTACGCCGTGTTCCAGGAGTACATCTACGCGTGCGCAACGCCGGACCTGGTGGGCACGGCGACGGGCTGGGCGGCGGATCGCCTGGCCGAGGAGATACCGGGCTTCGCGAAGGACGCGAACCCCCTGGATGAGAGCGAGCCCTTCTACCTGACGGGCGAGCACTTCATGCGCCGCGTGTTCGACGAGGACCCGGGCTTGGCACCGCTGAAGGGCGTCGCGGAGATTCTCGCGTCGACGACGGAGGCGGCGCCCGTGTACCTGCCGGATGTGCTGGCCGAGAACACGGTACCGGTGGCTGCGGCCGTGTATTACGACGACATGTTCGTGCCGCGCGAGCTGTCCGTGGAGACGGGTGAGCTGATCGGCGCTCGCCACTACATCACGAACGAGTACCAGCATGACGGATCCGCCTATTCGGGCGGAAAGGTCGTCTCTCACCTGCTTGACCTGCTCGCGGATTGATCCGCGCGCTCCCGATTGAAAGGACTGGCCATGGCCGCCTCATCTAGCTGTTCTTGTCCGTGCGCTGGCTCGGTGGACCCGACTCGGGTCGCGGGGTTCGCGGCGGGCGTGGGTGCGACCGTCGCGTGGTACGCCCTGCCCGATTACGTGCGCTCGCGCCCGTTGCGCGGCCTCGTGAAGGCGGGTCTCCTGGGGGTACTCGGCTGGTCGATGGTGGCGCAGCTGCCGGAGCCCTCGGAACTTCCGCCCTACGATGACGAGGACGTGGATTGCTCGAAGTCGTCCCCCGTCGCGGGTGAGGATC
>ERZ773014.2626-NODE-2626-length-10247-cov-4.324078_pt1 | contig 10247 bp, 13 predicted proteins | sample MGYA00580841_ERZ773014 | MGnify/ENA primary metagenome ERZ773014 (study PRJEB29015, sample SAMEA2737989) | human oral metagenome | biome: human oral; feature: human-associated habitat; material: dental | place: China | collected 2067 ...
GAAAACTGCCGGTGATTATTCCGGCCGGTGTGACAATCACGGTTGACTCTGGTGATGTGGTCGTTAAAGGACCAAAGGGTGAATTGAAGCAATTCATCACACCAGCAGTTGAGGTGAAAGTCGAAGACGGACAAGTCACGGTACATCCTAAGGACGAGTCCAAAGTAGCCCGTAGTCAGCATGGTCTGATGCGTGCGCTAATTAACAACATGGTAATCGGTGTAACCAAAGGTTATGAAAAACGCCTAGAGGTTAACGGTGTCGGTTTCCGTGTTAGCTCAAGCAATAATGAGCTAGAAATGGCACTTGGATTTTCACATCCAGTCAAATACAAAGCCCCAGAAGGCGTAACTGTTACCAACGAAAAAATGATTATCGTTGTTAGCGGTATCAATAAACAACAAGTCGGCCAAGTTGCGGCGGAAATCCGCGCATTGAAGAAGCCTGAACCATATAAGGGCAAGGGTATCAAGTATGTCGACGAGCAGATTTTGCGTAAAGCAGGAAAGACAGGTAAGTAATCATGGCTGAAAATAAGAAGCTACTCAACCGCGCTCTTCGCAAAAACCGCGTTCGCGCGAAAGTTTCAGGCACGGCAGAGCGCCCACGCCTGACGGTCACCATCAGCAACCTGCACGTCAGTGCTCAGCTGATCGACGACGTCGCTGGCAAGACATTGGCTGCCGCAACCACCGTTGGCACCAAAGCAAAAGGTACGATGAGCGAAAAATGTGCTGCCATCGGTACTGAAATTGCCAAGAAAGCAAAGAAAAGTAAAATTAGCGCAGTAGTCTTTGACCGCAATGGCCGCCAGTACGCTGGTCGCTTGAAGGCATTGGCTGACGCTGCGCGCCAAGAAGGATTGGAGTTCTAGTATGGCAGAGCAAGCTGCAAATACTACCCCACGCGCAGAAGGCCGCCGGCCTCGCAGTCCGCGTGGTGGTCGCCGCGATGACCGGCGAAATGTGCGCGATGACGCACCAAAAGAGTTTGAAGAATTGGTCATCAACATTGACCGCGTGAGCCGCGTGGTCAAAGGTGGCCGCCGCTTCCGCTTTAAGGCGTTGGTGGTTGTCGGTAACCGCAAGGACAAGGTCGGTGTTGGTGTGGCTAAGGGTGCCGACGTGCAAGCTGCCGTCGCTAAGGCAACCTCAGTTGCTAAGAAGCACTTGATCACTTTGCCACTGAGCGGCGAAACCATTCCACACGACAGCGAAGTCAAGTTCTCAGGTGCCCGCGTGCTGATCAAGCCAGCTGCTCCTGGTACTGGTATCATCGCTGGTGGTGTTGTCCGACAGATCATCGGTGTGACCGGTGTTCGCAACCTGCTGACCAAGTCACTTGGTTCAACCAACAAGGTGAACATCGCCTATGCAACTATTGAAGCATTGAAATCACTCGTTCCACGCGAAGAGTGGCTGGGCGTTCAGCCAGTCAAAAAGACTGCTAAAAAGGAGGCTAAGTAATGAAATACAATGATCTCCAAGTTTCAGCAAACAAGAATAAAAAGCGTGTTGGTCGCGGTATCGCTGCTGGCCAGGGTAAAACCGCTGGTCGCGGTACCAAGGGTCAGAACGCCCGCACTGGTAAAAAGCTTCGCGCCATGTTCCAGGGTGGTCAGCGTCCATTGGCTCAGGCTGTACCAAAAGCTCGCGGTTTCAAGAGCCTGCGCACACCAGCTCAGGTAGTCTACCTCGACCACTTGAACGCCTTTGACGGCAAAACCGTCGACAACGCATTGCTATTTACCGAAGGTTACATCGCCACACCGTTCCACACGGTCAAGGTGATCGCCCGCGGTGAATTGAAAGCCAAGGTTGACTTGAAAGTGCAAGCTGCGTCCGCTTCAGTCGTCAAAGCGATTGAAAAAGCTGGCGGCTCATTTGAGAAAGTCGCAACACCGTTGCGTCAAAGCATGAAAGAAGTTGAAGAGAAATAAATATTCTCGTCAAGCACAAGAATCCCCTCCATAGAAGAAGGGGATTCTTTATTTCGGTATGGAAATATTAGTTGTGGTAATGTATAATTAACAGAGTTAAGAATTGTTAGAGACTATGAGGGGCTAAAACATGAATTGGAGAATAATTTTCCGCTCGCTAAAAAATAAAGACATGCAAAAGCGATTATTGATTGTCGTTGGAATAATCGTCGTTTACAGATTGTTGGCGCATATACCAGTGCCATTGGCTGAACCGACCCAGCTACGTAACGCGATTTCCTCGGTACTTGGACAGACAGATTTGGGTGGAATTTTGAACCTGCTTTCTGGTGGTGCACTATCAAGCTTCTCTCTGGTTCTAGTCGGACTTAGTCCATTTATTACCGCCAGTATCATTATTCAGCTATTAACTAAAGCCATTCCGAAGCTAGAAGAACTTCACAAGGACGGCGAGACTGGTCGTCGTAAAATTCAGCAATGGACGCGCATGATTACCGTTCCGTTAGCTATCGTTCAGTCAATTGCCTTCATTTTTATTCTACGCCAAACAGTTCTTCAAGGTGGCTCAACAACGCTAGCTGATCCAACGGCAATGGAGTGGATTGTGTCTGTTACCGCCATGACTGCTGGCTCGGTTCTGTTGATGTGGCTGGGTGAATTGATTACGGAGCAGGGCATTGGCAACGGTATTTCTATAGTGATTTTTGCCGGAATTATTAGCCAGCTACCGCAAATGCTTGCGTCGCTCATTTCTTCGCTGCTCGACACTTCATCAGGCAGCCTGAACGTATTTAACTGGTTTACGCTACCTCTTAACCCGACCATGTTCTGGACAGTGCTTATCATGTCTATTGCGGGACTCATCGTTCTATACTTCCTGGTGAAAATCAACGAAGCGCAGCGTGTTATTACTATCAATTACGCCAAACGCGTCCACGGCAATAGTAACTATGGTGACGTAAAAAGTATTCTGCCAGTCAAGCTGATTGCAGCTGGCGTTATCCCAGTTATCTTTGCAGTTGCGTTTCTTAGCTTGCCGCAGTTTGTTGGCCAGGTAATGAAAGCGTCTGGCAATGCCAATCTTCTGCCGACAGCCGACAAGCTCATCACCTGGTTCCAGGCGCCAAGCGCTGGCTCATTTACAGGCAGTACTGCTGAAGCGTTCATCTACCCAACTCTATATTTCCTCTTAGTCATCGCCTTTACGTATTTCTACACTGGCATCGTCTTTAACGCTAATGAAATTGCTGAAAACTTACAAAAGCAAGGCGGCTTCATCGAGGGTGTTCGTCCAGGCGCTCAAACCGAGAAGTACTTGACAAAGACCGTTAATCGCTTAATTCTGTTTGGCTCAATTGTTCTGGGAATTGTAGCGATTCTACCTTTCGTCGCTGAATATCTGACATATCATTTGACGGGTCTACGAGGTTTACGCTTATCAATCGGCGGTACCGGAATCTTGATTATTGTGTCAGTTGGACTTGAGACATTAAGACAAATTAACTCACGAGCATTGATGGTCACCTATGATGACTTTGACCCAGATGAGTTACTCGACGGTGGTAAAAAATCTAAAAAACGCCGCTTGTTTAAGAAAAAATAATTACCATAAAAAAATCCCCGCCGATAAAGCGGGGAATTATTTTATAAAATATTCTAGCGTAGCCTGTAATCGTAAGATAGATTGTCGCCGTCTTTCTTCTCGTTCTGGCAAACCGGTGCAATTTCCTTGCTGATATTATTTTCATCGGTCATTTTACAACTTGGAATATCGAACGTATTAAACTGGTTAGTTGGTGAAATTACTTTCCAGCCATCATCCTTCTTAACTGCAAACATTCGCGCAGCCGTACTGCCGCAACCATATCCAAGCAGCAACTGCTTCTCGTCTTGAGTATTTGCAATTACGCTAGCCGCACCATTGTCGTCCTTGCAGCCTGATTGAGCGACTTCTTTTTTCAAAAAATCGCGAATTTCCTGCACTGACGCATCGTTACGAGCAGTCGCCTTATTCCCCTCAAATCGAAAGCCAAGTGAGCCCAAACTCACGAATCCGTTACCAACTTTTTCCGTCGCCGTGTATACTTTATGTGGTGATTGATTATCCAATCGCCATGCCAAATATCCGACTGTCGCTATTAGCACCACTACCGCACCAATCAAAATTGGCACCAACATCTCAATCTGAGATTTTTTCGCCTGAGTTTTTGTCCGATTTTTCGTACTTGCCATAAAAATCCTTATGTTAAATTTGATAGCTCAAGTATAGCACATAAATTTATGGAAATACCTCTTGTCAAACTACGCTGCGTGCTGTATAATTGACAACTGTAACTTATGGCGAGTCAAAAGGAAGTCATCAAAATGGTAGGAAAGGTAGTGGAAGCACTGCCTAATACTCAATTTAAGGTGGAACTGGAGAATGGCCATAGTATCATCGCGCACATTTCAGGACGAATGCGCAAGCACTATATTCGCCTGGTGCCTGGTGATAAGGTTGAGGTTGAGATGACCCCTTACGATCTTACAAAGGGACGAATCAGCTTCCGCCTACGTGACGATCGACCCCAGCAGGGCCGGTAGTTAAATATTAACGTTAATCTCGGGTTTACTCGGGAAGGGAGATTTGAGCACTTTATGAAAGTTCGTGCAGGTGTGAAAAAAATCAGCCCCGATGACAAGTTTGTCCGCCGTAAAGGTCGGTTGTACGTCATCAACAAGAAAAAACCTAAGAACAAGCAAAGGCAGGGTTAAGCATGGCTCGAATTGCTGGGGTAGTTATCCCAACAGAGAAGCAGGTGCAAATCGCGCTCACCTATATTTATGGGATTGGGCCAAAGCACGCTTCGAGCATCCTTGCGGCGGCTAAAATTGAGCCGACCACTCGGGTGAAAGATCTCACCGAGGCTGAAGAAAACAAGATTCGCGAAATTATCGACAGCGAATACACCGTCGAAGGTGATCTCCAGCGCTTGGTAACTAACAACATTAAGCGCTTGAAGGACATCAACGCCTATCGCGGTCTTCGCCACAAAGCAGGACTGCCGACACGCGGACAGCGGACTCGTACGAATGCACGAACTCGCAAGGGTCGCGCCATCGCCGTGGGCGGTACACAACCAAAAGCAGCAAGTAAGACCTAAAGAAAGGACTAAGAAATGGCAGACGCAAAATCTACCAAGAAGAAGCAGCGCCGATCAGTCCCAGCTGGTCAGCTGCATATTCAAGCAACATTTAACAATACAATCGTTACTTTTTCCGACAAGAAGGGTAACGTGTTGACCGCTTCATCAGCTGGTGCATGTGGTTTCCGCGGTAGCAAAAAAGGCACCGCCTATGCTTCACAGGTTGCCGCTGAGAAAGCTGCTGAAGCTGCGAAAACTCAGTATGGTTTGAAATCAGTTGACGTTTTCGTCAAAGGTGTCGGCTTGGGCCGTGATGCCGCTATTCGCGCGGTTGGCGCTTTCGACATCTCAGTAGAAAGCATTAAGGACGTAACTGGCGTGCCTCACGGCGGTGTTCGTCCACGAAAGGCACGGAGGGCATAATTATGGCACGAGATAATTCACCGATTGTCAAGCAAAGCCGCCGCGAAGGTTATGCGCTTCATCCAAAAGCACATAAAGTTTTGGCACGGAAATCTGGTATTCCAGGTCAGCACGCGCACGGCCGCCAAAATAAGCCAAGTCTCTACGCTACACAGCTACGAGAAAAGCAGAAGGTTCGCCGGCTTTACGGTTTGGTTGAAAAGCAGTTTGCGCGGTTGATGAATGAAGCAACCCGCGCCCAGGAAGGTTTGGCAGGTGAGAACCTGTTGAAGCTACTGGAGCGCCGCTTAGATAACGTCGTTTATCGTTCTGGATTCGCTGTTAGCCGCCGCGCTGCTCGTCAGTTGGTTAGTCATGGACACTTTGAACTAAACGGCCGTCGCGTTGACATTCCATCGATTCGGGTTAAGGCTGGCGATGTTATTACTGTTCGTCCAAAGAGCACCAAATCTGAGTACTTTATGCACATTGACGATGTAATCAACAATTCAATCCAAGGCCCACTGAGCTGGCTGAAGAGTGATAGCAAGAAGCTGAAGATTGAAGTGACTGGACTGCCAAAGCGCGAGGAAGCAGAAGCTGACATCAACGAGCAATTAATTGTTGAGTATTACTCACGATAAAAGAAGGGTTAGGGAAGAATTATGGCAAAAGCAATTTACAATCCAGCACTCGCAAGCGTTGATGACATTTCAGCGACCAGTGCTACTTTTCTAATCGAGCCTCTTCACCCAGGCTACGGTAATACTCTTGGCAACTCACTACGCCGCGTTCTGCTATCAAGTGTTCGTGGTGGTGCAATCGTGGCTTTCAGAATTGAAGGCGCGACTCATGAATTCACTACCGTCGAGGGCGTCAAAGAAGATGTCGTTGACATCATGCTTAACCTGAAAAACGTTCACTTGCGCGTATTTACTGACGAGCCAGTTGAGTTGCGCTTGGAGAAATCTGGCGCTGGTGAAGTAACTGCTGCAGATATCCAGACAAATGCTGACGTTGAGATCGTTAACCCAGAGCAAGTAATTGCTACGATTGACGATCCAAACAAGCATTTGGTAATGGATTTGGTGGCAGAAGCAGGTTGCGGCTATCAGACAATTGAAGAGTCAAGCGAAAACCGCTTGCACAGTGACATGATTGCCATTGATGCAATGTATTCGCCAGTGCTGCGCGTTCGCTATAAAGTTGACTCAACCCGCGTTGGCCAAGAAACAAACTTGGACAAATTAGCTATTACTATTGAGACCAACGGCGCAATTACTCCGCGCGAAGCATTTGAGGAAGCAGCGGCAATCCTGGTTAACCAATACACAGCTTTAGCAGGCAACACCATGGTGACTGGTGCGCCAGCACTTGGCACGACCAAAGACGATGAAGAGTCAGAACTGGCTATGTCAATTGAAGAATTAAACCTAAGCGCCCGCACGACGAACGCGCTAATTAACAATGAAATCCGCACTATTCGCGATTTGGTAACTTTGACTGAGCAAGATTTGCGAGAATTGAAAGGCTTTGGCTCAAAGGCACTGGACGAAGTACGTGACAAGATGGCGGAGTTGGAGTTTTAACTATGCATAGACACGGATATCAAGGGCGCAAGTTCGGCCGTGAGCGTGATCAACGACGAGCCTTGCTGAGAGGCCTGGCAACCAGCCTGGTCGAGCACGGCAAAATCGAGACCACCTTGCCGAAAGCCAAAGAGCTGAAGCGCCACATTGAAAAAATCATCACCAAGGCGAAGAAAGGCGATCTAGCCAGCCGCCGCCAGGTGATTGCAGCACTCAGCACCCGCGCTGCTGCTTACAAACTGGTTGATGAAATTGCCCCACAGCTGAGCGGCCGCACCAGCGGACACGTTCGCGTTGAACGAACACGTTTGCGTGTTGGCGACGGCGCGCAAATGGCAATCATCGAGTTTGTCGACGATATCAAACCAATGCCAAAGGAGGAGAAATAAGATGAAGACTTATTCACAAAAACCATCTGAAGTTTCTCGCCGCTGGGTATTGTTTGACGCGAGCGAATTACCACTAGGACGCCTAGCGACTGAAATTGCCAAGCACTTGACTGGTAAATACAAGCCAACCTACACACCACACGTTGATGGTGGCGACTACGTCGTGGTTATCAACGCTGCAAACACCGTCGTTACTGGCTACAAGGAAACTGACAAGTACTACTACCGTCACAGTGGTTTTCCAGGCGGTATCAAAGAAACGCAGTTTAAAGAGATGCGTGAACGCCACCCAGAACGAATTATTGAAGAAGCTGTCAAAGGTATGCTGCCAAAGAACAAATTGCAAGCAGAACGTCTCAAGCGCCTGCGCGTGTTTGCTGGCAGCGAGCATGCTCACGCAGCACAAACCCCAGAGAAAGTTGAGGTAAAGTAATATGGCTACTGATACCTATTTCTACGGCTTGGGACGACGCAAAAGCGCTTCAGCAAGTGTTCGCTTGCTTCCCGGCAAGGGTACCATCACCATCAACGGCAAAGCAGCCGCTGAGTACTTGGATGGCAATAAAACCTTGCTCGCCGAAGTAACCGACCCACTAGCTGTCGTCAGCAAGCAAAAGGAATACGATGTTACCATCTTGGTCAAAGGTGGTGGTCTCGCTGGTCAAGTTGACGCCATCAAGCTTGGCATCGCCAAAGCATTGACGGCTGCTCACGCTGACCTACGCCCAGTTCTGAAGAAGGCCGAGCTGCTCAAACGCGACCCACGCGAGAAAGAGCGCAAGAAATACGGTCTGCGTTCTGCCCGCAAGCGCGAACAATTCTCCAAGCGTTAAACAGAGGAGAAACCAATTCTCGAAAATACCCCGTCATATGCAGGCGGGGTATTTTCATAGTATACTAAAACTATGTTTGACCGGATTATTCATCGTTGGCTACGCATTCCGTACACCTTAAATGTGCATTATTTTTGTCGCCCAGACAATCCAAAGTTTACAATTCTACTTATCCATGGACTAGGTACTTCATGGCGTACCTGGAAACCATTGACACAATATCTACCCAAGGACGCGCAGGTCATCGCCATCGACATGCTGGGATTCGGCAATTCACCAAAGCCCGACTGGAAATCGTACAACGTCCACGATCAAGCCGCCAGTATCGCCGCCACTCTGCGCCGCGAATCAATCACTCACCTGGACATCATCATCGGTCATTCTATGGGCTCGCTGGCTGCCGTAGAACTCGCTAAAAAATATCCACGATTAAGCCGCTCTTTAATCTTATGTAGCCCGCCAATATATCAACCTAAAGCTAACGAAAAAATCCATCATCCAGAAAAAATATTACGCGCCCTATACGGCCTTATCAACAAGCACCCAAGGAGCTCAAAGCGCCTACTACAATTCGCCGACCGACATAATATATGGCCCGACGCGGGATTTAAGGCCGATAAAATTACCGCCAAATCTTTCCTGACCGCTCTAAACACCGCGATTATTAATCAAACCACGATGGCTGATATATCACAATTGAAACTCCCAATCACTATTCTGTCGGGTAAACTCGATCCTTTAATTGTCGAACGGAATTTGAAGAAATTAGCCAAAGAGCATAAGAATATAACCCACTGCTCAATGACTATGCAGGGCCACGAAATTACCGATAAATACGCTGAGCGTTTGTCTGGGATTATAAAACAGCACCTGACGGGAGAACTTCCATTAAAATCCGTACGTCGCATAAAGAGATTAAAAAATAGCCCATGATTGAAATCGAAGCCAAATTCAAATTATCTGACAATATGACCCGTGACAAGCTCATCACAGTCCTAGAAAGTCAGCTTGTTGCACCCATCTCAGTCAAACACCAAATCGATACGGTTTTTCTGTTGCCTGAACAGGTTGACGTGCCAATTATTCCTGGCTCAAAGATTATGCGAATACGCGACATCCTCGATCCAGAAACTGGTGAGTTGCAGCGGAGCTTGATGACGCTAAAAATCGAAAAGCAGGCGAAATTAATATCCAATGAATATGAGTTTGCAGTTGACGACGGCAATATGGCACGCCAAATGCTCACAGCGCTGGGCTGGCAGGAAGTTGTCACGGTTGATAAAGTCCGCCTTGAATCGAAAACTGAGGACTATACGATTTGTGTCGATGAAGTTGCTGGACTAGGGCTATTTATTGAGCTGGAGGTTTTGGCTGAGGACGATGTAGATGTAGACACTCTCCAAAAGCAAATGCGTAGCTTTCTGAAGAGCTTGAATATTGACGGTGAGCTGTGGAATATTCCTTATGATACAAGTATTAGAAACTTACGGGTTCAACCACAATGTCTTTGAGTAGTTTAGATATGGTCTCTTCGTTTGCAAATTGTCGCCAGCTCGGTTCGCCAATTACAACACCTAATTCCAGGATATGATCATCAATGTTTGGAACGTTCATCTTACCTTCATCATATGAAAATGATTTAAGTCGTCGTACGATGCGAGATAGCGTTGGTTTCTTGAGCATGTTTGATATGACGCTATTGTAAATATTCTGCACTTTGTCGTTATTTGCTAGGTGGCTAAGTACTGTAAATTCGGTCTCTAAAGCCATTTGAGATTTTTCTTTTGTAAATTTTGAAATAAAATGTACTAATCCTGATTTTTTATAAACTTTCTTCTCAATATACTTAAATAAATTTTGTAATTTATGATTTACTGCATTAGATTGGTAATAAAGTCCATCATGTACTGTGAAAATATCTGTTTTTTTTAAAAGAAAAAAGCTCATAAGATAATTATGAGAATGAATAA
>ERZ773014.2627-NODE-2627-length-10246-cov-2.826219_pt1 | contig 10246 bp, 5 predicted proteins | sample MGYA00580841_ERZ773014 | MGnify/ENA primary metagenome ERZ773014 (study PRJEB29015, sample SAMEA2737989) | human oral metagenome | biome: human oral; feature: human-associated habitat; material: dental | place: China | collected 2067 ...
GGGAAACCCGGCAGGATCTCCGGCATTCCCCCGGGCCCGGGAACCGGCCAGGTGCGTTGTTCTTGCTTCTCGATCTTCGAGTGGCGGGGCGGGATCGCCAGGCGCGCCACATCCCACCAGGTTCCCGCGTAGTGGTCGGCGACCGCCCGGATCAGATCGAAGAGCTTTGTGGTCAGGATCGGTTCCGGGGAGATAACCGAACGCAGATCGGCCAGTTTCCCGCCGGTCTCCGGGGCACCGACGGAAACCAGCCAGCCGTCCACCACCTGTCCGGCGAAGGGAACGGTGACCCGCACCCCCGGGCGGGCGTCCTCAAGAAGTTTCCCGGGGATACGGTAGTCGAAGAGACGATCCAGATGCGCGAGCGGGACGTCGACCGCCACCTTGGCGACCTGTTCGACGGCCGGAACCTCGAACAGCGTGGCCGACACGCTCAGCCCTTCACCGCCCTCGCCAGTGCCTCCGCGCGGTCGGTGCGCTCCCACGTGGCGTCCGCCTCGGTGCGTCCGAAATGCCCGAGGGTGGAGAACTGCCGGTAGATGGGGCGCAGCAGGTCGAGGTCGGCGATGATGCTGGCGGGCCGCAGGTCGAAGGTGGTGTTCACCGCATCCACGATCTGCTCGTTGGGTACTTTCCCGGTCCCGAAGGTATCCAGGTAGAAACCGACCGGATGAGCCCGGCCGATGGCGTAGGCGACCTGGACCTCGCAGCGCTCGGCAAGCTGGATTTCTCGGCGCCGGACTTCAAGGCGTTCCCGGGTTTAAAGCTCGCCTATCACGCAGGTCGACTGGGCGGCAGTCTGCCGACCGTCTTCAACGCGGCAAATGAAGTCGCCGTCCGCGCTTTTCTCGATGAGAAAATCAGCTATCTGCAAATTGCGTCCTGCATCGAAGACGCGATGGAACAGCACGAGAAGGTCGGGCTGCTCGGGTCGCCGGCCGTCTCGGATATTCTTGCGCTTCAGAAGTCCACGGAGGAGTGGCTCAAGGCGCGCTATCATCTCGCATAATGATGGATCGGATAGAGAGGAGAGTTTGTGCATCAGCTTGTCAATATCATTCTGGCCGTTTTACTCTTTGGGTTTATCATCTTCTTTCATGAGCTCGGGCATTTTCTCGCGGCGCGCCTCTTCGGCGTCGGCGTGGACAGTTTCTCGCTCGGCATGGGGCCAAAGATTATCGCAAAGAAGCGCGGCGATACCGAATATGCGATTCGCGCCGTGCCGTTCGGCGGCTTTTGCGCGATGCAGGGAGAAGATGAAAGCAAGAGAGAGCCGAGGCCGGGGGACTTTACGGCACATGCGCCCTGGCAGCGTTTTTTCATTCTGATTGCAGGCGCTTGCTTTAATTTCCTGCTCGCGTTTCTGCTCGGACTTGTCTTGGTCATGCAGACGGGTGTCGACAAGCCTTATATCGGACAGCTCATGCCCGGCATGCCGGCGGAGGAAGCAGGTCTGAAAGCCGGGGATCGCATTCTCGCAGTCAACGGCAGCAAGGCTGTCTTTTTCCGCGATGTCTCGATGGCACTCCGGTTCCACGCGGGCGAGCCGATTACCTTCCGCTATGAGACGCCGGCGGGTGAAAAGCGCACGGTCACGGTGACGCCGAAATACTTAAAGGAGCAGGACGGCTACTATACGGGCATCGTGTCGGCGGGAAGCATGCCGGTCAAAAATCCGGCGGAGCTCGTCTACTATGCGGCCGGAGAAGTGGGGCTCAACATCCGCATGGCGATTCAGTCGGTGCGCATGCTCGTCAAGGGAGCGGTCTCTCCGAAAAATCTGACCGGGCCGGTCGGCATTGTCCAGGCCATTAGCGAGAATATGGACGCGGCGCGCCCCTACGGGCTTCGCGTCATGTTACTCTCGCTGTTTTCGTTCGGCCTTTTACTCAGCGCAAACCTTGGGGTCATGAACCTCTTGCCGCTCCCCGCGCTGGACGGCGGCAGAGCGCTGCTCACGGCGGTCGAAGCCGTGATACGGCGTCCCCTGAACCGGAAAATCGAGGCGACAGTCCACCTGACAGGCTTTGTCCTGCTGATGGGACTCATGCTCTATGTGCTCTGGAATGACATTATGCGCATTGTGCAGCACACGGGCTTCTAAGGAGAAGAGATGAGAAAACGTCATAAGACAAGGGTGGTGCGAATCGGCGACGTCGCAATCGGTGGCGAGAACCCGATTCGCATCCAGTCGATGTGCAATACAAAGACGGAGAATGTTGAAGCGACAGTCGCGCAGATTCGCGCGCTCACGGCGACAGGCTGTGAGATCGTGCGGGTCGCCGTGCCGACCGTGGCAGCGGCGGAAGCCATCGGAGATATTCGGCGGCAGATCAAAATCCCGCTGGTCGCGGACATTCACTTTGATTATCGTCTGGCACTTGCGGCCATGGAAAACGGGGCCGATAAGATACGCATTAACCCGGGCAACATCGGCGAGGATTGGAAGCTGCGCGAAGTTGTGAACGCCGCGAAAGAGCGGAACATTCCGATCCGGGTCGGCGTGAACTCGGGTTCGCTCGAAAAAGATTTGCTGCAAAAATACGGCGGTGTGACTGCCGAGGGCATTGTGGAGTCCGCGCTCGAAAAGGTGCGCCGTATCGAGGAACTCGGCTATGAGAATCTGGTCATCAGCATCAAGTCTTCGGACGTTTTGATGTGCATCAAGGCACATGAGCTGCTCGCGGACAAAACGGATTATCCCCTGCACATCGGCATTACCGAGGCTGGGACTCTGCTACGCGGAACCGTGAAGTCCGCGGTGGGACTCGGCGTAATACTCTACGAAGGCATAGGGGATACGATACGTGTCTCTCTGACCGGAGATCCGCTCGAGGAAATCAAGGCGGCGCGCGAAATTTTAAAGAGTCTCGGGCTTCGGAAGGGCGGCGTCGAAGTGGTGTCCTGCCCGACTTGCGGCCGCACGGAAATCGATCTGATCGGCCTTGCGAACCGGGTCGAGAGTCTCGTGGAGCGCTACAGCGATCTGGACGTCCGCGTCGCGGTCATGGGCTGCGTCGTGAACGGCCCCGGCGAGGCGCGGGAGGCCGATTTCGGCGTGGCAGGCGGCAAGGGCGCGGGGGTTCTGATCCGGAAGGGCGAGGTGATACGGACCATGCCCGAGGCGGAACTGCTCCCGGCCCTAGAGGCCGAATTGCAGCGCATCAGGGCGGAACGGCGATGAAAGCATTTTCCGAAGTATTTCCGCATTTTCAGGCGACAGCGGCAGAACAGGCGCTTGTCGCCTGCTTGCTTGTGGAGCGGGTTGTGGTCTCGGACGATATGTCCCGCCTGACGGTCTATGTGGTCTCGCGCAGCTTTGCCGAGCGCGCTGCGTTTCGGGCGCTCGCGGAGGAGATGCGAGAGCAGCTCTTCGGGAAGCGAAACATTCAGGTCGAAGTGCGAGAGCGCTTTCAGCTCGGCGGCGATTTCACCGCGGAGCAGCTGTTCCGGGCCTATCAAGACAGTCTCCTAGAAGAACTCAGGGGGCGTTCGCTTCTCGCCGCACGGATTCTGGAGCGCGGCAAGGTGCGTTTCCCTTCGCCGAATGTGTTGCTTTGCGATGTGGAAGATATGTCCTTAAACCGCTCGGTGATGCAGGATTTGCGTCGCTATCTGGAAGAAGAGGTTTTTGAGGGGCGCTGCGGGCTCACAATGGAGTTCCGGCCGAATTTTGTGCCGTTTGAAAAAAAGCAGCTCGCCGAAGTGCCGGCGGAGGCACTCGCCGTGCGGCAAAAAGAAGAGGAAGAGGAGGGCTTTTTCCTCCCGGCGGAAGGCACAGCGGAGACACTGCCCGGAGAGCCGGACAGCACACCTCCCGCCAAGCAGCCGGCAAGCGAAAAAGCCGCCGCGCCGAAAAAGAATCCGGCGGAGAAAAAAGGCGGAGAGAACAAAAAACGTTTTTCCGGCGAGAAGTTTCGCGGCGAGCGGCGCGAGTATTCGCGGTCCTCACGCCGCTCGGACAATCCCGATGTGCTCTACGGCAGGGATTTTGAGGATGCGTGTACGCCGATTTCGGAGATTACGGAAGTCGGCGGAGAAGTCACCTTGCGCGGCAAGATTTTTGAACTTGACACGCACTTTATCGAAAAAAGCGGTAGCACGCTCTTCGTCTTTTCCGTCACGGACTATACGGACTCGATCACCGCAAAACTCTTTGTGCGCGGCGAAGGCGAGGAGCTGGACCGCCTGAAGGCAGCGTTAAAGGTCGGCGCCTTTTTCAAACTCCGCGGCGCGACGACGATTGACAGCCGGGACGGCGAGCTGATTCTGGGCGCTGTGCGCGGACTGAAGAAGACCGACCCCTTTGAGGAATCAAAGCGGGAGGATCACGCGAGAGAGAAGCGCGTAGAGCTGCACTGTCACACGAAAATGAGCGATCTCGACGCCGTAAGCAGTGCAAAGGATATCATCAAGCAGGTGAAGCGATGGGGCATGGAGGCAGTCGCCATCACCGATCATGGCAATTTGCAGGCCTTCCCGGATGCCTGGCACACTGTCTCCGATGACCGGGAGAACAATCCGAAAATCATCTACGGCGTCGAGGGCTATCTGGTCGATGATTTGAAGGAACTGGTCATCTCGCCCGGCGAGAAGACGCTCGACGACAGTTTTGTGGTCTTTGACATTGAGACCACCGGTTTTTCCCCGCGGAAAAACAGAATCATCGAGATCGGCGCGGTGAAACTGGAGGGCGGAAAGATTGTGGACCGCTTTTCGCAGTTTGTGAACCCGGAGTTGCCGATTCCCTATCATATCGAGCAGCTGACGGGGATTAACGATGCGATGGTGCGAACCGCGCCGACTATTGAGAGCGTACTGCCCGACTTCCTCGCCTTTTGCGGCGACGCTGCCGTGGTGGCACACAATGCGAGCTTTGACACGAGCTTTATCCGGGAGAGTGCGCGTTCGCTGGGCCTTTCCTATGCGCCGACCATTCTCGACACCGTGAGTCTCGCACATGTCCTGCTGCCGAAGCTGAACCGCTATAAGCTCGATACGGTCGCGAAGGCGCTCGGCGTATCGCTCGAAAACCATCACCGCGCGGTCGATGATGCCGAATGCACGGCCGGCATCTTCTTAAAGTTCATGGAGATGCTCAAGGAACAGGGGGCGCATACCCTGGTCGAGGTTGCGGCGCTCGGCGACAGTTCCGAGGTGCTGATTAAGAAGATGAACAGCTACCATGTAATCATCCTCGCAAAGAATGAGCTCGGGAGGGTGAATTTGTACCGCCTTGTCTCAGACTCGCACTTAAAGTATTTTCAGAAGCGCCCGCGGATTCCGAAGAGCGAATTGCAGCGCTATCGAGAAGGGCTGATCATCGGCTCCGCCTGCGAGGCGGGAGAGCTCTACCAGGCCTTGCTCCGCGACGCGCCGGAAGAAGAGGTGAACCGCATCGCGAGCTTTTACGACTATCTGGAGATTCAGCCAATCGAGAACAATCTCTTCATGCTGGACAGCGACCGCTTTGCCCCGGACACCGAGGAGGATCTAAAGAACTTAAACCGCCGCATTGTGGCGCTCGGCGATGCGCTCCAGAAGCCCGTGGTAGCGACCTGTGACGTGCATTTCCTGAATCCGGAAGATGAGATTTACCGGCGCATGATTTTCTTCGGCAACAAATACGACGACGCCGACAAGCAGCCGCCGCTCTATTTCCGGACCACCGAGGAGATGCTGAAAGAATTTGCCTACCTCGGCTCCGAGAAATGTGAAGAGGTGGTCATCAAAAACACGCAAAAAATTGCGCGCATGGTGGAGCGCATCTCCCCGGTGCGCCCGGACAAGTGCCCGCCGGTCATTGACCGCTCGGATGAAAAGCTCACGGAACTCTGCTACGGCAAGGCTTATGCGCAGTACGGAAACCCGCTCCCGGAGATTGTGAAGAACCGGCTCGAAAAGGAGCTGAACTCCATCATCAAGAACGGCTTTGCCGTCATGTACATCATTGCGCAGGAACTTGTGAAACACTCGAACGAAGAGGGCTATCTGGTCGGCTCCCGCGGCTCGGTCGGCTCCTCCTTTGTCGCCTACACGGCGGGCATCACCGAGGTGAATCCCCTGCCGCCGCACTATGTCTGCCCGAATTGCCAATACTCGGACTTCGACTCGGAAATTCCGAAGCGGTTTGCGGGCACGGCGGGCTGCGACATGCCGGATCAAGTCTGCCCGCACTGCGGCGCGAAGCTTAAAAAGGACGGCTTTGATATTCCGTTTGAGACCTTCCTCGGTTTTAAGGGCGACAAGGAACCGGATATCGATTTAAACTTCTCCGGTGAGAACCAGAGCTCGGCGCACGCCTATACGGAGGTCATCTTCGGAAAAGGGCAGACGTTCCGCGCGGGCACCGTAGGTACCTTGGCGGAAAAGACGGCCTTCGGCTATGTGAAGAATTATTTTGAGGAGCACGGAACAAGAAAGCGAAAGTGCGAGATCAACCGTCTCGTGCAGGGCTGTGTCGGCGTGCGGCGCACCACCGGACAGCATCCGGGCGGCATCGTCGTCCTGCCGAAGGGTGAGTCGATTTATTCCTTTACGCCTTTGCAGCATCCGGCGAACGATGCGACTTCGCCGATTATCACGACACATTTCGAGTATCATGCGATTGACCATAACCTCCTGAAACTCGATATCTTGGGACACCAGGATCCGACCATGATACGCATGTTGCAGGATCTCACGCAGATCGATCCGGTGAAGGACATCCCGCTCGATTCGCCGGAGGTCATGAGCCTCTTTCAGAGCACCGAGGCGCTCGGCGTGAAGCCGGACGATATCCTCGGCTGCCAGCTCGGCGCGCTCGGCATTCCGGAGTTCGGCACCGACTTCGCGATGAACATGGTCATCGAGGCCAAGCCGAAGGGCTTCTCCGACCTGGTCCGCATTGCGGGACTCGCGCACGGCACCGATGTCTGGCAGGGCAATGCGGAAGTGCTGATTTCCGAGGGCACAGCGACCATTCAGACTGCCATCTGCACGCGAGACGACATTATGCTCTCGCTGATACAGTGGGGCATGGACCCGCAGGAGAGCTTTAAAATCATGGAGTCCGTCCGAAAAGGCAAGGGGCTCACGCCGGACTGGGAGGCACACATGCGGGAGCACGAGGTGCCGGACTGGTACATCTGGTCCTGCAAAAAGATCAAATACATGTTCCCGAAGGCGCATGCCGCAGCCTATGTCATGATGGCGTGGCGCATCGGTTACTGCAAAATCTTTTACCCGCTCGCTTACTACGCGGCCTATTTCTCCATTCGAGCGACCGGCTTCAGCTATGAGGGCATGTGCCAGGGCAAGGAGCGGCTTGAATTCCTGCTCGCCGAATTAAAGAAGCGGGACTACAGCGGCAACCGCGTGAACCCGCTGACGCCGAAGGAAGAGGATATGGTCAAGGACGGCAGAATTGCCCAGGAAATGTATGCGAGAGGCTTCTCCTTCCTGCCGATCGACCTCTACCGCGTCAAGGCAACACAGTTCACGATTGTGGACGGAAAGATTATGCCGGCGCTCACGGCAATCGACGGACTCGGCGAGAGTGCGGCGGAGCAGATTGTGCGCGCGGCGGCCGAGGGGCAGTTTATCTCAAAGGATGATTTCCGCGCGCGGAGCGGCGTGGGGCAGACCATCTGCGATCTGCTCGACAAACTCGGTATACTCGGCAAGCTCCCGGAGTCAAATCAGCTCTCGCTCTTTGATCTCATGTGAGTGCCCTGTTTGACAAATAAAAACAGAAAATTTACAATCTAAGTTCAGATACCGATAGAAGACGGAGGAAAGGCGATGGACTACTCGTTTCAGAAGATAGAGCCGAAGTGGCAGGCAAAGTGGGAGGAAGAGGGCATCTTCCACGCGGAGGATTTTTCAGAAAAGCCGAAGTTCTACGGCCTCGTGGAATTTCCTTACCCGAGCGGCGCAGGCATGCATGTCGGCCACATCAAGGCGTACTCGAGCATCGAAGTGCTCTCGAGAAAGCGGAGAATGCAGGGCTACAATGTGCTGTTCCCGATCGGCTTTGATGCCTTCGGCCTGCCGACCGAAAACTATGCGATCAAGACCAACACGCACCCGCGCGAAATCACGGACAAGAACATTGCGAAGTTCTCGGAGCAGTTGAAGCGCGTCGGCTTCTCCTTTGACTGGACCCGTGTCATCGACACTTCCCGCGACGACTACTACAAGTGGACCCAGTGGATTTTCTTAAAGCTCTTTGAGAAGGGACTCGTGTTCCGCAATAAGACCCTGGTCAACTATTGCCCGTCCTGTAAGGTCGTGCTCTCGAATGAGGACAGCCAGGGCGGCAAGTGCGACATCTGCCACTCGGATGTCATTCAGCTCCCGAAGGATGTCTGGTACTTAAAAATCACGAAGTACGCGGATAAGCTCCTCCTCGGCCTCGACGAGGTGGATTATCCCGAGAACATCAAGCAGCAGCAGGTCAACTGGATCGGCAAGTCGACAGGTGCTTTCGTCGAGTTTCAGTTAAAGGATCTCGATGAGAAGCTTGAAATTTATACGACGCGCTGTGACACGCTCTTCGGCGTGACCTTCATGGTCATTGCGCCCGAGCACCCGCTGATTGACAAGTTCTCGTCTAAGATTCAAAACATGGACGCCGTGCTCGCTTACCGCGAGGAAGCTTCCCGTAAAACCGAGTTTGAGCGCACCCAGCTCGTCAAGGACAAGACAGGTGTCCGCATCGAGGGTATTACGGCCGTCAATCCGGTCAGCGGCAAGGAGATTCCGATTTTCATTTCGGACTATGTCATGATGGGCTACGGCACCGGCGCGATTATGGCGGTTCCGGCGCACGACCAGCGCGACTACGAGTTCGCAAAGCGCTTCGGCGCGGAGATTATCCCTGTCATTGAGGGCGGCAATCTCGAGAAGGAAGCCTACAGCGGCGACGGCGTCATGATTAACTCCGACTTCCTGAACGGCATGACCAACAAGAAGGATTCGATTGCACGCATGCTCGAATTCCTCGCGGAGAAGGGCATCGGCCACGCGGGCGTGCAGTTCAAGATGAAGGACTGGGCTTTTAACCGCCAGCGCTACTGGGGCGAGCCGATTCCGCTGATTCACTGCCCGAACTGCGGCGTGGTCGCGGTTCCTTACGAGGAGCTCCCGCTGCGCCTACCCGATATGGATAACTTTAAGCCCGGCGAGGACGGACAGTCGCCGCTTGCGAAAGTGGATTCCTTTGTCAATTGCACTTGCCCGAAGTGCGGCGGTGCGGCAAAGCGAGAGACCGATACCATGCCGCAGTGGGCGGGTTCCTCCTGGTACTTCCTTCGCTACTGTGACCCGCATAACAGCGAGAAGTTCGCGGACAGAGAGAAGATTAACTACTGGATGCCGGTCGACTGGTACAATGGCGGCATGGAGCATGTGACGCGCCACCTGATTTATTCGCGCTTCTGGCACCACTTCCTGTATGACCTCGGCGAGGTCAATACGCCGGAGCCCTATAAGAAGCGCTCGGCGCAGGGCATGATACTCGGCGCGGACGGCGAGAAGATGAGTAAGTCGAAGGGCAATGTCGTGGACCCGCTCGACATCGTCTCGCAGTACGGTGCGGATACACTTCGCGTCTATGTGCTATTTATGGGCGATTACGGCTCCGCGGCGCCGTGGAACGACAGCTCGGTCAAGGGCTGCCGCCGTTTCCTGGAGCGCGTGTTTGCGCTACAGGATATCGTAGTGCCCGAGACAGTGAAGTCGCTCGAAGCTTCGCTCCACAAGACCATCAAGAAGGTCTCGGCGGACATCGAAGAGCAGAAGTACAACACAGCCATTGCTGCGCTCATGACCTTCCTGAATGAGGTCGGCAAGGAGAAGAAGATCGGCAGAGAGCAGCTGCTCTGCTTCGTGAAGCTTTTGAATCCGTTTGCGCCGCATATCGCCGAGGAGATTTATCAGAATCAGGGCGGCGAGGGCTCACTGCAGCTTGCTTCCTGGCCGGAGCACGATGAGGCGAAGACCGTCGACGAGAGCATCGAAATCGGCGTGCAGGTGAACGGTAAGCTTCGAGCGACCGTGACCATCCCGACCGACTGCGAGAAGAGTGAGGCGCTCGCACTCGCAAAGGCGGACGAGAAAGTGCAGGCCGCACTCGAGGGTAAGAACCTCGTCAAGGAAATTTATGTGCCGAATAAGATTGTGAACCTCGTGGTAAAGTAATAGCGACAAGAAGAACCGCTCTCCCCCTGCCTGCGGAAGCAGACGGGGGGAGAGCGGTTTATTT
>ERZ773014.2628-NODE-2628-length-10239-cov-10.482620_pt1 | contig 10239 bp, 4 predicted proteins | sample MGYA00580841_ERZ773014 | MGnify/ENA primary metagenome ERZ773014 (study PRJEB29015, sample SAMEA2737989) | human oral metagenome | biome: human oral; feature: human-associated habitat; material: dental | place: China | collected 2067 ...
ATAGATTGACTTATGATATTTCTTCTAAACCACCTGCTACTATTGAGTGGGAATAATACAAGTACATACAATATTCTATTGATTCTAAAAGAAAATCTATTTTAATATTTTGTCTTTGGTTCTAATTTGGGCTTAAAATTAAGGTTGTATAATAAATGGTGTTAGTAGATAATTTTCTATTAACACCATTTATTGTATATTATATATCAAGTAAATCCCAAGGAGTTAGTATCCCTAAAATTTTTTCAGTTTTTTTACCATTTTCTGTTACAAATAACATTACTAACTTTTTATCTTTCTTAATAGATTTATTGAATAAATTTTGTGCTGAAGCTAATTCTTCATTTCTTTTTATAAAATCAAAATATTCACTTGAATGATTTTCTAGTTTTATATATTTTTCATAATCTTTTACTTTATACTCTTTCCCTATCTCAATTATTTCATCTTCAGATAATTTTGAAAAAATAGTATTTTCACTAAAAACACCTACAAGCTTTTTATCTTTATCCAATACAGGTACATGTGATATTTTCTTTTCATTCATTGTTTTTATTAAATTTTCTAATTTTTCTTCTAAATCTACTACAAACATCTCACTAATATATCTACTTGTAACTAATGGTGGATTTTCAAGTAAACTTATTATTTCTTTCAATTTTTCTATAATATTTTCATTTATTTCAATTGCAACTTTTCCTTCTACTTTACACTCTCCATGGGATAGAAGATTTCTTATCTTTCTTATAAGATTAATATCTTTTTCAAATTTCTTATATTCTTTTTGATTTGATAATATATAAAATGCTCCTTCTTCATCTTTTACTTTATATTTAATTCTTACTAAATCCTCAAATTTATTGCATAAATCTCTAAATGTTGAAATTGAATCTTTCATTTTTCTCTTCTCCTTGATATTTTTTATATTTCGCACGATTCTTCGCATGAAAAAATTTTAAACATTATTCTTTTAAAAAAACTTTTTCTATTGTAACATAGTTTTATTTTCTATTAAATTTTAAATCATAACTTATCAAAAGTTTCCTAAAACTTGTAAGAATTTCTACATTATTATCTTTTTTCATTTTCTGTAATCTATCTAGTATATATTCTTTTAAATCTGACTTTTTAAAATTATCAATATTATAATTAATAAGTGCTTCTTCAATTTCCTCCAAAGTAGTCTTCATTTCCCTTTTACTTTTTCTACTTTCAGCATCTTCTTTTATCTTAATAATTGAATTATATTTTAATAATATTTTATATGATGAATTTTTTATATTATACTTTTTCAATTTTTTTATTCTTTCTCTTAATTTAGATTTCTCATTATCTAATAAATTAGAATTATCAATATTATTCTCAGTTAAGTATCTTAAAGCTGGGAATGCTATTGAGTTACTTTGTTGAGCTAAAAATCTTAATTGAATTTCTATTTCTATATTATCTTCTTCTTTAAAATAATCTTCTAAATAATCTAATACTGAAGGACTTTTTACTAAAATGGCTTTATTTCCTACTGCTATAGCTATATTTGAATTTCCTATATTTTTTATATTATCTAACTCCTCTTTTCTCACTAAATTAACAAATACTTGCTCCAATTCTCCTTTTTTTCCTCTTTGTACAATTAATTCTTTAATTATATGTTCAAATTTTGATATTTCAGCTGGAGTAGCTCCTTGATTAATTTTTCCTATTTTTTTAAAAACTTCTAAATAATTATCAGTTTTTATTACAGTATATGTGCAATTTAATGAACTATCTGTTATAATTTCTTCAATAATATTTTCTTCATCTTTTTTCCAATTTATTATTATTATTCTTTTACTTAATAAGCTTTTTTCTTTTTCATCCAATGAATTTGAAAAATTTTTAATTATATTTTTTATATTTAAATCTGTTAATGAATATCCTATAAATATTATTGGTGAATTTAACAATGAAGAAACTATTTTGGAAGTTATCAATATTGAATTTTTATCATACTCTTTATAATCTTCTTCTGTTATGATTATAGAATTTGGTTCTTCTATACTTCCATGGATTTTATATAATTCACAATATCCAGTTCCTCCTTGAAACAATCCTTTTTGACCAATATATTTTTTTAAAATTTCTCTTTCATTATCTCCAAAACTATCTTCTATAAAAGTATCATAATTAGTAGTTAAAATTACTCGACTCTTTTTCAACATATTTTTAAATTCTTTCAGTTCTTCAGAGTTTGAATTAATTAATTCATTACTTGAAAAGATATTAGCTAAATATTTTTTGAAAGGATTTATTTTATTTTTGTAGGTCTCCTCTTGAGTTAAATTTTCTATCTTGAATTTGTTTTCATAATATAAATTTTTTATTCTTTTTTCTATAGAAGAAGCCATCTCAACATTCACATGAAAATCTTTATCTTCAATTTTCTCTCTTTCTAATTTCTCAGAGATATAATTTAACTTTGAATAAAAATTTCTTTTTTCTTCTCCTTCATATTTTTTAATTTCTTTCCAAATTTTTTCTAATAATTCTAGCCAACTAGGATAATTTTTCAAATATCTTTTTGATATTCCTGACCCAATAAATATTATTGGAAATTCATTTTTTTTTATCAATTCATCTAAAATTCCCATTAGTTTTCCCCCTCCCATTGTTTATTCTTATAAACACTTTTTTATTTAAAATTTCTTATCAATTCTTTTTCATCTTCTGTCAATCCATATAAATCATATACCATTTCATCAATTTTTTCTTCTAAATCTTGAGTATCTTTATTTAATTTTTTTAGTTCTATTATTTCATCAACTAAATCAATATATTTTTTTTGATTTTTATCTATAATAATAGGTAAATTTGATAATTGTTCTTTTCCTATTGTAAAAAAACCTCCTGACATACTTAAAGAATTAAACATTTTCCTAAAGAAAAAAACTAATAATTTTGAATTAATTAAGGCTAAAATATATTTTAAAGATATATTTTTATCTTTTTCTAATATTAATTGTGTAGATTTTCCTGCCAAATACTCACCTTTATCATATACAGCTTCTATTTCTTTTGACATTCCAGCTACTATTAGTTTTTCACTTCTAGTCTCTTTGAATCTTTCATTAGAAATATTTTTTAATTCTTCTTCAAATATTATTGGATATTTATATTTAGATTTTATATATTGAGTATCATAATTACCCCAAAGTATTTTATATTTATCTATTGTTCCTGTATTGATAAATTTAATTTCTTCTTTTTTTATATTTAAATCTGTATTATCTATTAAAACTTCTTTTACTTTATATGCTTCTCCAACTGTTGCTGCACCTTTTATTGAAACATACTCGATTAACTTTTTATTATTTAATAACTTTAAAATTAAAGATATTTCTTTTGAGTCTTTTGAGAAAAATTTATCCCAAAAAATATCTTTATAAAAGTCTTCTTTTTTTATTTCAAAGTGACTTTTTATTTTTATTATATCTTTCATTATTTCAGTTATAACATTTTGTTTTTTGAGTTCATATTTTTGTGAAATAAATACAATTGGATAAACTGCCGCTGTTTCAAAAACTTCGACTTCTGAGTAATCTCTCAATGTCAATACTTTATATTTCATCATATATTCTTTAATTGTTTGTGAATATTTTGCTCCAATCAATTTATTTGGAACTATATAACTTATTATTCCATTTTCTTTTAGAATGTTATACCCCAATTCTATAAAAATAATAAATATATCCCAATTTCCTTTAGCACAAGAAAAAATTTTTTTATATATTTCTCTTTCTTCAAACATATGTTTTGTCATTTCTTCTGAATCGATATATGGTGGATTCCCAATAAGAATATCAAAGCCACCATTTTCTTTAAAAACTTTTGCAAATTCAAGTTTCCATAAGAAATATCCTTTTCTTCTTTCTTTTCTTCCTTTTTCTATTTCTTCTAATTTTTTATGATTTCCATTTTCAGTTAAAGTTAATTTTATTAAATTATTTTCAAGTTCTTCTATATCATTCTTTAATTCTTTCTTTTTATTAGAATTATTTTCATTAAAGAATAAGCTCTGTTTTACGAAAATTTCTTTTAATATATCTTGTTGTTCTTCTTCAATTCCTCTAAATAGTTTCATATTTTCAGCTTTTTTAATTTTCTTTAGCTTTTTTTCTAAAACTTTATCATCTAATAAAGTTTCATCAAATAACTTCATTCCTTCAAACTCATCAATCAATGAATTTCCAATCATAAAGTTAAAATCTAAGTTTGGTAAAGGTCTTACATCATTGTTTGTACTATCAACTAAAATTGAAAGCCAAAGTCTTAGTTTTGTGATATCTATTGCACTTGGCTCTATATCTACTCCATACAACGAATTTTGAATAGCATATAATTTTAATTTATATGGAGTTCTACTCTTTTGTTTTTTATCTAGTCTACTCCAATAATTTTTCTCATCTTTATCTTTAAAGACTTCTATCATATTAATATAGAAAGTTAATATATTTCTTGCCCTTACAATTTCGTTTAATATTCCCAAAGGAAAAGCTCCTGAACCACAAGCTGGATCAGCAATTTTTACTTTTCTTAGTAATTCATCAATTTCTTTAGAATGGCTAATTATATTACTAGGCATTCCAAAAATACCTTTTTTTAATTCTTTCTTATCAGTTATATAGTCCTTTTCAAATATTTGTTCATCATATTCTTTTGTAAATTCACCTAAATTAAATAAATATTCTAAATCTTCTTTACTTATTCCTTTTTCTTCAAGATGACTTAATAAGTAATTCATTATACTTTCATTTGTCATATAACGAACTATTTCTCTTGGAGTATAAAATGCTCCTTTTGATTTTCTATCAAATACTTCAAGTAAATTTTCAAATACCTTTCCTAACATTTCAGGGTCTACTGCAACTTCTGTTTCATAGTTATCATTTTCATTAATAGTAAAATTGTATCTATCAAATATATCTAATATTCCATTATCTTTATCATTTGAAAACAAACTATCATCTAAATTAAATGTAGTTTCTTTCCAATTATAATCTCCATAAGGATCAAATAATCCTCCATTTAAAAAAGGTAATCTACAATTGAATTCAGCAGAATATTGTTTCTCACCTCTATCTTCACTAAAATTATTATAAAATAAAGGCTCTAAGTAATCTTCAAAGAATGTTTTTTTATTATTTTTATCCTCAATTTTATGTTTTTCAAAAAGTTCTCTTAGAAACTTCTTTTTTCCACTTCCCCATTCCTTAAAGTATTCTGTATTATGGAAAGCTCCTACTAATAGCTCACTTTCATTTTTATTATCAAGTTTTTTTAATTCTTCTTTATTTAAAGTATATAATTCTTTTTCTTTTCTAAAATAGACTTTATTTAGAACTTCCCTTTCTGTATCTAAAGCTCTTTCATATATTCTATTATATTCTTCAAAAGTCAAACTTTCTGGTACTATTTCTATACCAAGCCAACCTTTCTTTTGTAAAAAATAGATAAAAGCTATTTGCCCCATAAGTTTTTTTGAAAAACCTTCTATAAAACTTTCAGGATTTTCTATATCATGTTTTAAAGCTTCTTTTACGAAGTTTTCATCTTTAATAAGAGTTTCCTTAATATCCAAATATTTATTTTTATACTCTTTAAAGAACTCATTTGTAACTTTTTCTAATGCAAACAATCCTTCTAATTGTTCCAGAGAAATACTTTCTTCCATATTTGCTAATGAAAAAAATTGATCTTTAACCGTTTTACTAACTTCTCCTTCTCCAACAACATAAGATAATCTCTTAGCTGGAGTGATTTTTTCTTCTATTCCCTTAGAAGTAAATTCATAATTTAATCTTATAAAAGATATTCTCCAATTTTTACTATTCTCATTATAGAAAATTACTAAAGCTCCATTTTTATTCCATTCTCTTAAAAGTTTTGCTACAAATTCTCTTTGTTTAACTCTTGCTTTTATTGGATCTTTATCATCTTTAATTTTTATAGTCATAATAAGAATATCATTTTTTTCATTATCTTTATAATCAGATATTATATGGTAGCTTTCTATATATTCTTTAAAGACTTTATATATTTTTTCAGATTCACTTCTATTTAAAACCTTTACATTCAATAAATTATTTACAAACTCTTTAAAATTATCTTTATTAAACTGGTTATCAAATAGATTATCAATTATTTTCTTTTTATTCTCAGCATTCATAAACTATTCTCCTATCAAATATTCTGATAATAATACTTCAACTTTTCCTGAATATCTATCCACTCTTTTTTCTGTTTTCCCTTTATATTCTTCTGGTATACTATCATAAAATACTTCTAATATTTTATAGTAATTTTTAGTTTCAAATACTTTTTTACACTTTTCTAAAATTTCTTTATCATCTTTTTTAGACACTTTTCCTACTTCATAGATTTCTATTATTTTCTCTAATTTTTCTTCTTCAACTTCACTAAAATTTTTATAAACTTTTAAAGCTTGTATCATTTTCTTTATTTCTCTACTTATACCAAATTTTTTTTGTACCTCACATTCTTTAATTTTACTTCTATTTTCAAATGTTTCTTTATTTATAACTAATAAATCAAAAAATTCTTTATTGATCTCTCTTCTTTTTTCGTTCTCTTCACATTTGAAATAGTTCACTGCTTCAAAAAATGTTAGTTCTTTTGTAGCCAATTTGCTATCTGTAATATATATTCTTTTGTTTTCGCCTTTTTTTAAAAATGAAATTGTACTATTTTTTATAACATCTTCTTTATATTCTTTTGAACTTTTGCTTTTCTTTGGAAGATTTTTTATTTTTAAGTATAGTTCTTCATTATTGTCTCTTATTTTTCTGATAAGTGTTAGATATTCAAGTTCAGTTTCTCCTATGTCTTCAACATCTTCTAGTGAAGCCATCAATTTATCATATAATGTAAATGAATCAATTTCTTCATCCTCTGATAAGTACTTGAAATCTTCTCCTAATGTATCATGAAAAGCTTGTATTTTATTTAGAATATTCTCTTTTAATGACAAATGTTCATCAGTTTCTGTAGTTGGAAAAATATTAAAAACATGTATTTTATCATACTTTGTTCCTACTCTATTTATACGTCCTATTCTTTGCATTACTCTTGTTGGATTCCATGGTAAGTCATAGTTTACTATCACATTACTTCTATGTAAATTTATTCCTTCAGCAAGCACATCTGTTGCTACTAAGATATTATATCTATTCTCTTGTTTTCCCTTAAAATTTGGATCAAAGTTAGCAATAATAGTTTCCTTTTTAGAAATAGAAGAAGTTCCAGTATAACAGATAGTTTCTCTATTTAATTTTTCTTCTATCTTTTTTGATAAGTATTCAGCTGTTTCTTTTGATTCAGTAAATATTATTATCTTTGACTCCTTTAATATTTTGTTCTCTTTTAAACTCTCTAAAAAGTTTTCTAATTTTACATCCTTTTCTCCTAAGCTTTCAATACTTTTAAACATATCATCTAAAATATTTAAATCAGACTCCAAATCATTTTTAAACTCTTCTTTGAACTCATCAGATAAATACTCTTCTATTTCTCCTTTTGATATTAAATCCAATAGAATTTCATCATCTTCATCCAATAATAAATCATATATATTATATTTTTTACTTATATAAATCTTACCCTGTTCATACATTTTTAAAAATTTTTCATATGATTCTTTAAACCTTCTTATAGTATTTTTAAAAGCAAAAAAACTACTTTCTAATCTTTTTAAAAGTAATGCTTTCATAAAACCTTGCATATTCATTTGTCCTATTAATAGTGATTTTTCAATACTATTTGGATCTTTTAAATAGGTTAAAGTTTTATATCTTGAGTAATTTAAATTTTTAATTGCTTTTAATAATTGTATAAATATATTCTCTGTTTTTTTATCAAAAATATAAGTTATTTGTTCTGGTTCTCCTAAATTAGGAAAAACTAAACCTTGTTTTTCTATATCGCTTTTATAGTATTTTTTTATTTCACCTCTTAATCTTCTAACCATTATTTTCTTTAAAACTTTTTCTCTTATTTCTGTAGAATTCTCTTTTATGACTTCTCTTAATTTTGATAAATTTTTCTCTGTTTTATTTCTTTTATATAATTCTTTCGCTTTTTTTTGCTTTTTATTTAATTCAGTAAAGAATTTTTCTATATTTGGTTCATCTTCTATTATATTTGATTCATTTTTATATTGAAAAAGAGAAATCAAACTTAATAAATCCATAGGTCCATTATTTTGTGGTGTTGCTGAAATAAGTATCACTTTTTTTCCCGTACAAATTTTAGATAATTTTGAATAACTCTCTGTATTGTCACTTCTAAATCTATGTGCTTCATCTATAAAAATATATTTAAAATATTCAGAATTGTAATTGTCTAGTATCTCATCTAATTTCCCTAAAGATATAACCTTTGTAACCACTCCAAAATCTCTTAATACCTCTTCCCAATAATTTTTTAGTACAGGAGGACATATTACAAGTTTGTGTCCTCCATATAATTCTCTTGCTAATAAGGCCGTTATATATGTTTTTCCAAGTCCTACAACATCTGCTAAAAACACTCCATTATACTTAGATAACATTCTCTTAGCTTGATTCACTGCATCTAATTGGTACTTATAAACTATAAATCCTTCTGGTAAATCTGAGGTATTTACCTTTGTTTTATCCTCATTTATTTCTTCTGAAAAGTATTCAAAAAGAAATTTCAAATACAACTCATAAGGTTTTATATCTTCTCTTATCCAAGTTTCATTTTTTAAAGTTGAAATATATTCCTCATTTAAATCTACACTTTGCTCCCATAACTCTTCAAATTTATTTAAAGCAAATTCTACATCTGAACGATTTTTTAATTCGACATTAAATTCTAAATTTCCTCTTAAACCACTATATGAAAAGTTACTTGAACCTGTTACTACTTTTCCATAATCCTCAGATTTTTCTAAATCTTTTCTCATAATATAAACTTTTGCATGAATTTTTTCTTTTGAATATACTCTTATTTCTACTTTTCCATTTTCTATAAATTCTATAAATTTTTTAGTCCCTTGATCTGTATCATAGTTATCTTCTGAATTTTCCATTTCTTCTTTTATAGATTTTTTTGTAAATAATTTTGTTTCTTTTAATGTATAAAATTCTTTTCCATCTGAACTTCTCGCTACATTGTGTATTTTTAAAGTTTCTTCATCTACATTTATTCCAATTAATATTCTTATCTTTTCTACATTCTCTAATGCTTCATATATTTCATAGAAACCACTAGCTCTAAAATATCCAACCAATACATCAAAAAATTGTGTATTGTTACTTATTATTTTTTTAAATCTATCTGATAATGTTTTTCCTTCTTCATTAGTAAAAAATGTTAAATCGTTCATCTACTTCTCTCTCCCTCTTTTTCATATTTATTTTATATTCTATCATATTTTCTTTTTATTTCATTATAAAATTATAATTATTCTTATATATAGTTTTATTTATATATTTTTTGTTTTATATATTTACATGCCGACACAAGATATTGGCGGCCATCACACGGGGATGTGCTAAAGTGCTGTATTCAAGAAGACTTCAAGGCTATATACAGGATTGCATATCAGGAATAGCTGCTGAAAATCGCTTGGTGAAGTATACCTTGAGTATTAATATGAGGCCGGAAATTCGGTTCCGTAAGCTGAAAAAATTAAGCCCTCTGCACACGCGGCGCACCTACGGTACCGCCTTGCAGAGGACTTATTTAATCTCATCAGCTTCATCAATATAATGCACACCCATAAACTCAACAATGAATGTGAGTAACGCGGTTATCCAATAATTCTCCGTATAGATAATATGGATCTGCCGCTGTATGTAAGCTTGGTTCCCGGTCTATAGAGGTTTATCTCGCAGACACCATGAGCTCGGTCCATAGCGTGAATGATACGACCATCGCCGGCGTAAATAGCGACATGCAGCTTCTTGCCGCCTCTACCAAAGAATATGATATCACCCGGCTTCATATCATCTGCTGAGACCTCTCTGCCGCCGCAGTTATCGTAAAGAGTGCTAACAGATCCCATCGGCCAATTGTAACCGAAATTCCTGTATATAAGGGTTATGAACGAGGCACAGTCACTACCCTTAGTCAAACTCTGACCGCCTAATACATACGGTCTGCCTATGAACTGTCTGGCATAGGTGATTATCTCATTTCTCTTATCGTCTGCCGCCTTTG
>ERZ773014.2629-NODE-2629-length-10238-cov-9.041933_pt1 | contig 10238 bp, 8 predicted proteins | sample MGYA00580841_ERZ773014 | MGnify/ENA primary metagenome ERZ773014 (study PRJEB29015, sample SAMEA2737989) | human oral metagenome | biome: human oral; feature: human-associated habitat; material: dental | place: China | collected 2067 ...
ATATGCGAAAGTTACCCCTCAGAAACTATTCGAGGAGTTCGATCGCTTAATCGCCTTCACTAAAGATTTGCATCTAACCATTTAACCACAGACCAACATGAGAAGTACATTCAAGATCCTGTTCTACATCAACAGGCAGAAGACAAAAGCAGACGGCAAGACGGCCATCTTTTGCCGCGTCACCATCGATGGCAGAAGTGCGGTGATGACAACCGGCGAGGAATGTCTGCCAGATGAATGGAACAGCAAACAGGGTATAACTGGCGAAAAGAAAATCAATCAACGCCTCTCGACGTTCAGAGAACTCGTGGAAAAGGCCTACGCGGAAATGCTTGCAAAGAACGGCGTGGTCAGTGCAGAACTGCTCAAGAACCGCTTGCAGGGCGTCGCGGCCACTCCAACCACCCTTTTGACCATGAGCGAGGCAGAACTGCAATCTGTTAAGGCATGCGTAGGCAAGTCAAAGACAGAAAGTACTTACCAAAACCTTACTTATTCGGACAAGTTGCTTCGAGAGTTCGTGAAGGAAAACGGAGGGCGGGACATTCCTCTTGCAGGCATTACGGAAGACCTATTTGAGAACTTCCGCTTCTTTCTCAAAAAGCGTGGACTGGCGACATCGACCATGAACAAGCACCTCTGCCGATTGAGTCGGTTGATGTATCGTGCGGTAGACTTGAAAGTCATCCGCTGCCATCCTTTTGAGGATGTTGCCTATGAAAAGGAGGAACGGAAGATTCGCTTCTTGCAAAAGAGCGATGTAGCCAAACTCATGGCGCTGAGAATAAACGACAGGGAAGCAGAACAGGCCCGACAGATGTTTCTCTTCTCCTGCTTCACCGGACTGGCCATTGCGGATATGGAGCGCCTGAAATTCTCGCATATCCAGACCGCGGCCGACGGTAGGAGATATATCTGTAAGGAGAGGCAGAAAACGAAAGTGGAGTCTGTTGTGCCATTACATCCGATCGCGGAGTCGATCCTCAATAAGAGCCAAGAAGAGCTGACGGTGAAAGAAGAAGTCGACGCCCTTGTCTTTCCACGTAGTTGCAGCCGCAGTGTGATGAATAACAAACTGAGCACCGTGGGTTTGGCTTGTGGTATCAGGCAACGACTGTCTTTCCACATGGCTCGTCATACGTTTGGGACGTTGTCGCTCAGCGCAGGCATCCCGATAGAGAGCATCGCCAAGATGATGGGACATGCGTCCATTACAAGCACGCAGATCTATGCGCAGGTGACGGACAAAAAGATCTCGGAAGACATGGACAAGCTGATCCGGAAGCATCAAGCGGCTTCAGAGTGATCCCTGTACGGCTGTCCTAACATGACTTTTTTCCTTTCACTGATTCGATCTTACTACATGACTACAACAGAGATAATGCGGTGAAAAAGAAAGGAGCAAGGCGTAGTCGGATGTAGTCAGGAAATCATGCCTTCCACTACATTACATCTCATGTTGTACCGTATTTTTACCCGAAAAGAATTTGCAATCAAGCATAATCTCACAGAAAATCAAAAAGAGCCTGGTGGTATAAAAACAAGAAAGGAATTACGCCTTGTTGACTAACAACCCCAGGGTAATCGTCCGTTTGGTATCTCTGCCTCCCGTCTATCTTTGCCGTCATAAATACGACAACAGTTTGAATGCACCCAATGAAATTTCAATCTAAAGCAAACGATACAGAATATGAGCAACCCAACATGCTATTGTGAATACTGCGGTCGGTCGTTTAAGAGTGTTAGTGAATTGACGCGGGCGGGACTGTGTACACGCCACCCCGACGGTGCCGTCCGAGGGAAACACAAGCTCTACGAAGGGACAGAAAAGACGGTCTACACCTGCAAATATTGCGGTACCGAAGCACGAACCATTGATCGCTTGACGTCGTCGTTCTGCGTGCACCACCCCGCAGGCCATAACCGCGGCCGACACGCACCGGCGCTGTAGGAGGGGGAGAAGAGAATCAACAACAGTATATATCACTACTTAAACAAATCGTTTTATGGAAAAGAAGAAAGCAACACAGAGTGAATTGAAATGGTGTAGGATTGGCAAGTGGCGCGCCGCAAGCGGATGGCGTGTTATTTCCTTGCGCCGGTAAACATTTGTCAGAAGGAGTAAAGAATATCAAAGGAAATAAACATGGACACGAAAGCATTGATTGAGATCGCCGAGTATCTCAAGTCGGAGAGTGTGGCTAACGAGCTTCGGAAATTGGATCAGCGGCTGCAAGACAGCAATGTCGCGCTGACCCTCCCGCTCGTGGGCGAGTTCAGCTCAGGCAAGACCAGCCTGATCAATGCCCTGACCGACTCTAAGCAGTTGGAGATTGCTACGAAGCCCACCACGGCAACCATCTACTTGTTGCACTTCGGGCAGGATCGGCAGTATGCCACGATCCATCGCGCCGATGGCAGCGAGGAAACCGTGGAAGCGATCGGCAGCTTGAAGAATAGCGAACTGGCCGACGTCCCGCTCGTCGACATCTACGACACCTCCACCCGTGTACCGCGTGACTTGGTCTTGGTGGACACCCCGGGGCTGTCGTCGCCGGACGCGCGACACAAGGATGCTCTGATCGGCTTCCTGCCGAAGGCTGATGCCATACTAATGGCAGTGGACTGCAACCAGCAAATCACGCATTCTTTGCTGCGCTTTGTTGAAGAGACTAAACTGGCCGGTCGTAAGGTGTATTTGATTGTCACCAAGTGCGACACCAAGCCGGTGTCGGATCGAGAAAGTATCAAGAGGTACATCGCCGAAAACAGCAAGCTGCCGATGGAGCACATTGCGTGCGTGTCGGCACAACAGGACGACCTCACCGAGTTCTACGACCTCATCGCCAAGCTCTCCCAAAGCAAGAAGGAAATTTTGGGTGCCGCCGTTCGTGCGCGGTTGGAAGTCCTGAAGGAGGAGCTGAAGAAAAGCGTCAGCGAATTGCTGAAACAGCCGAGCTCTACCGAAGGACTTGAGAAAGAACTCGCCGGACATGAACGTCATGTTGAGGAGGTAGAGCGGGAGGTTAAACACCTAATCTCGTCCGTGGAGTACGCTGTCGACGACGTATCGGACGAGATCAGCCGGCGCTATCAGAGCTTGCTTTTCCAACGTTTGGATGCCCTGATCAATCAACGTGCAGACAACCTAAACGCCGAGGCAAATACGATTATCAAATCTGCATCTGCAACCGTAATGACGGAATATCGGCGGCGGATCACGCAAGAACTTACCGAACAGGCTGCAAAAGGATCTTCATTCATTCAATCGGCCGTCACTTGCCTCGACATCTCCGGATTGGAGTCCCCCGAACAGTCATTCAATATTGATCTCGAGAGCATCGGACATGAGAACGATAAGATGATCTCTTTCGGTGTGAAGGCTGCCGGAGTATTGGCTTTAGCTGCTGCCCTTCCTGCCGGAATTGCTGCAGCAGGCGCAGCCACCGGTGCAGCAACTACAGGGGCAGGTGCTGCGACTGCCATCTCGGCAGTGGATGCAGTGACAGACGTGGGAAGCATTGCATACATGGCTAACCTGGCCAGCAAAATGAAGAAGACCGGCAAGACAGCGCAGTTTGTGCAAAAAGGCACTCAAGTTGCTGCGAACTATGCAGTTATTGACAGCCAGGTACCTCCCAAGGTGAAGGGCTTTGTGGAAAATATTGTAAACACGTTCAGCGATCGCATGGCTAAACCCAAGCGAATCAGAACTACACACGACTTTATCGAGCAACAGCTCACTCCGGACTTCATGGCACAGATGCAGCAGAACGGCCGTATCATATTAGACATGCTACAGGCGGCGATCGGCGATTCGTGCAAAGAAATTGTAACCGAACGGACGGCGCAAATCACGGATTTAATGAATGCGATCAAAGCGCAGAAAGGCGAGTATCAACAGAGAATCGCCAAGCTGAAAGCATACAACGCGACACTTAACTCTTAGCTTAAATAATGGACAAAATGGAATTTATCATTGCATTAGCACTTGGTGCCGCAGCAGGTGCCGGAGTGATGTACGTAAAGAACTCGTCGAAGACGAAAGATTCGGATCTCGCCCAGCGCGAAATTGATAGGCTGGACAGCGAATTGAAAACCCAGCAGCAGAAACGCGGTGCCTTGGAAAAGGAGAATTTAGAACTTCAGCAAGAGGTTATTGACCTGAAGCGGAAAGCTTCGCGGACGGATGACGAGACGATGGATCTGGAAGACGATCTGGAGGACGAAAGAGTCAAGGTTTCCAAGCAGGAGCGCGAGATTGACCGACTGAAGCAGTTGGTCAATGAATACAAGGATGCACTTCAGGCTTGTGAGCTCGAATTGAAGAATTGGAAGAACAAAGATTGATATGGAGATATACCTCTATATCTTAGCTGGAATAGTGATTGGCGTTTTATGCGCCAATCTCATCCGGCCGAAGAGGAAGGCCAAGAACGAGACGGTAGGTTATATTGTCACGGATGCCTCTAAACAAGAATTGATCGATGCCCGGAAAGAGATCAAACGCATTACTGCATCGGCTGAGCACTTGAAGTCTGAACTGCAGCAAGCGCAGCAAAGATTGAAAGAGAATGAAGAGAACATTCCTTCTCACGCGGACGACCAAACAAAAGTGTTGCTCCATCAAAAGGAAGAGGAGAACAAGGCTGCCGTAAAAGCTCTGTCAGATCAAATTGAGGCTCAACAAAAGGAGCTGAAGTCTCTGAAGCGGAAAGTCGAAGACCTGGAAGACGATGTGGAAGACGCTGAGGATGACAAGAAATCGGCAGAAAAAAAACTGAAGCAGCAAGAAGAGAACTACAATAAGCTCTTCGACGAAATGCAGCACGCGCAATTAGAACTTCAAAGACTAAAAGGCGTGGAAGAAAAATACACGGATTCGGAAGCGCGCAGTGAGAAAAGAAAGGCCGCCATTGATTTCATAAGCAACATTCTGACAGCTGAGGCCGTAGTCGCAGAGTATGATAATACGGAACGTTCTTCCAGTTCTATTAATAAGGTTGATCAGATCGCCAAATTCATCAAGGATGATTATAGTCAATTGATGAATGAGAATGGATATAACAACAAGCAGGAAAGAGAAAAGGAACTGGAGCGTTTTATTTCAGAGAAAAAGAAGACATGGATTCATGGCAAAACGACCGTGGCCTTTATAGGTGAGTTCTCATCAGGTAAGACGTCTATCGTAAACCGAATCCTACTGTCGGGTAATGAGAAGGCTTTGAAACTTCCGGTAAGCACCAAAGCCACCACAGCTATTCCTACCTATATCAGTAGCAGAACAGATAAAACGCGAGATTCTTACACATTTATTGCACCGGATGAAAGTCAAAAGCGCATTGCTGACGAGAAGATGATCGAAATGATGAGTAAGGAAACGCTGGACGAGGTGCGCGGTATGGATCAGCTAATCAAGTATGTTGTAAGGAAAGAGAATAATCGCAGCTTAACTGACATCAGCATTCTGGATACGCCGGGCTTCAGCTCCAACGATGCCAAAGACAAGGAGCGCACCTTGGAAGTAGTCAATGAATGCGACGCCTTGTTTTGGGTAGTTGACGTCAACAGTGGCACGATCAACCAAAGCTCTCTCGCCGTAATCAAAAAGGAACTCAAAAAGCCGCTTTATATCGTCGTTAATAAGGTAGACAGTAAGGCCAAGTCTGAAGTGGATAAGGTGGTGCGTAAGATCGAGGAAACACTTGCGAACAAGGGCGTACCATGTCAAGGTATCATTCGCTTCTCCATGAAGGAAGACATTAGGCAGATCATGAGCGTGATCCGAGATGTCAAGAGAAATAAGCCGGTCGATGACTATTTCAAGAGAACCCGAGAGGGCTTGAACGATCTCTCTGAAAATTTCCGGAAACAGTACGATACAGCTTATGAGGTTCGGAATAGTTACATTGAGAGTATGCGAAAGGACAAAGACACCATTGCTCAGATTTGGGATAAAATCCGAGATCTCAACGAAGCTATTCTCAATATTCCCAGCTTCAAAAAAGGAGGTTTATTTAGTTCTGACAGGTATGAAATGACTGTGTTTCAAGCAGAGCAACTCGTTGAAATGATCCGCAGGATTATCGATCAAACGGATGCTGATAGTGAGATCAGCAAAATGATCCGGCAGATAGAATCGCTTGAGCAGAACGCTTATGAGTATGGAAAGGCATCTATGAAGATGTCGGAATTATCTAAGAAAGGCACCAGAATCAATGACAGCCAAGAGCAATTTAACAAACTAATCAATGACTTAAACAGATGAACGTATTTGAACAATTCAATCAAGAGAAAGAGGCGCGGCGGGCGCAGATCAAGCAGGCCGCGGGCAACGGGTTTATCACAGAAGAGCAGCAAAAAGAGTTTGAGAAGAAGCTCGACAACGACGTGCTGATCATCGGCGTAATCGGGCAGATGAAGGCAGGCAAATCGACCTTCCTTAATGCCTTTGTGTTTGAGCGCGACGTGTTGCCCGCCGCCACGACGCCGATGACGGCCGCGCTAACCGTCATCACCTACGGCCCAGAGGAGAAAATCGAAGTGGAGTTTTACAACAGCGAGGAGTGGGACGAGCAGCGACTCACGGCGCAGCGGACCCTGACCGCGGACACCAGCGAGGCGGAGAAATCGAAGGTGCAGGCTGCCCAAGAACTCGTCGAAAAGTCCGCCCGCATAGGCAACCGCCTACCGGAACTGCTCGGAACGAAGCGCACGGACACGTTGGACAAGTTGATCGAATACGTCGGCGCCGACGGGCAGTTTGTCTCCATCACCAAGGCCGTCAAGATCTACTACCCCAAGGAATATCTCCGGGGCGTGGAGATCGTGGACACCCCGGGCTTCAACGACCCGATCGTATCGCGCGAAGAGCGTACGAAGGACTTCCTGCGCCGTGCCGACGCCGTGCTGCTGATGCTCTATGCCGGCCGCCCCTTTGACGCCACCGACCGCGAAATCGTCTTCAAACACCTCTCGCAGTGTGGCATTGGCAAGGTGATGATCGGCATCAATAAGTACGACATCCCTCGCGAGAACGGCGAGACGGAGAGTGAGATCAAAGCTTACGTAAAAGAAGAGATTCGGAACGCCTGTCGGGGATCGAGCGACGAGGGCCTGAAGGAGATGCTGAAGAAGGAGGAGCCGATACCGTTGTCGGCCGAGATGGCACTGTTGTCATATCTGCCAATGAAAGCTATCATAAGTAACGACAGCTATAAACATGCATGGCACAGGTATGGAGAAGCCTTTGGCCTCGGATCACAAGACGACCTGAGGGAGTTCAGCCATTTCAGCGACCTCGCCAAGCGTGTGCAAGAGATTGTGATGAAAGAGAAGGGCGAGATCCTTTTCAACAAGTCGCGCAATGCCATTAAGGCCGCTGTCTCAAAAGTTGGCTTGGAGTTGGATCAAGAGATAGCCAAGACCAAGGAACGGGCTGAGAACTTGAACTTAACGGATGATGAACTTGAGGAGAAGCAGAGAAAATTGGGTAGAGCTCAAAAAAGATTGAAGAAGCAAATGGAGGTCTATATGATGGCGCTGAGAAGCAAAGTTCGTCTTGTGCGTAAAGATCGAAAAGTAAAGGTTGAAAACGAGGTTGACACACTCTGTAACAATGTTATTGCAGCAGTCGATGGATTTGGACGTACAGCTAGTAAAGATGCCATGTTGCAAAAGGTCAGGACTGAACTCGATCAAATAGAAACTAGGATCGTTCCTCGACAGTTAGACAAACTCATGGAGGAGAATAAGCTTGCTATCGTCCGCATTTCGGAAAAGCATGTTGTCAAGTTTTTGGAGATTTTAGACAAGTATATGGACTCTACAGAGCATGAATATTTGATTGGAAAATTGCAGGAGTTGTGCGATGAAAATCAGGTTGACAAATTCATAGAGGAAGATGTGACGGACTCCGATGGAGTGCAAGTTTCGCTCAAAAAAATTATGGGAAGTCTGGTTGGAAGCTTCTTCGAAGAAGTACTTCTCCTCCCCTTTCAAAAAGCAGGTGAGCTAATTGCCGGGAATAAAGATATCAAAGCGAACATCAGGGAAGATATTACTAAGTTCAAGAACCGCTTCAATATCGATGAATTGATTGAACGCCTTACAAACCTCGACGACCTCGAATCGCGCATCAATGAGCTCATGTTCGAGAACTTCCTCAACCCCATAGAGGCAGACTTGAAGCAAATCATCGAGAATCGGGAAGGTCGCGAGAAGCTGCGCGCGGAAGCCACGGCTAAGCTCGAATCCTTGCAAAAGCAGAAGCAGGAGTACGACGCAAAGGTCGCCGCAATGGCTCTGTAACGGCGCTAAACCCTGGAAGGTTCAGCCTCACTTTTCAAAAAGCAGCACTGAACCTCCAGGGTGCGGCTTCACTTTTCAAAAAACAGCGCTGAACCCTGAGTCGGTGAGCTGTTTGCTCATAATGAAGTTCTTTTCATCGTTCCCGGCTGTCAACTTTTTTCAGTACAGGACAAATGTGTGATTGCCTTACCGTTTTCCGCCTCCCCTGTAATTCTCCTCCAAGATCCTTTCCAAGTCCGATGCCTTGTAAAGGATTTTTCCGGCAAACTGCGTGTAGGGGATGATCTTCCGATCGCGATAGTCCTGCAAGGTGCGAGGGCTGATGTAGAGTTGTTCGCAAACTTCCTTGCCTGTAAGGAAGTGCTCGCCGCCGAAGAGTGGCCGGTGTGTCTCGGAGACTTCCCGAATCCTTTCCCTCACTCGTTGCAAGGCGGAGATGACCACCTGCATCTCGTCTGCCTCTAAACTCAAGTCTTGAATCGCTTCCATCATCGCTTCGTCGTGTTTGTCGTTTTGTCAGACTTTACGCAGAGCAATCGCTCCACATCCTCCCGCTTGTAATAGCACTTGTGCCCGATCTGTGCGAAGGGTAGCACGCTTGTGTCTCGGTAGTGTTGTAAGGTGCGTTTACTGATGCCGAGCAGTCGGCAGACGTCCCCGTTGTGTAGCCAGTCCGTGTGTTTGGACTCTTCTCCGAAAGCCTTCATGCAACATGCGGCAAGGCTCAGCACCTCATCGCGCAGGCTCACCCAATCGGTCTCTGTAATAATCAAATACTTCATGGTATCACGTATTAGTTTTCTGGTTAGTATTTTAGGTTTTACTGTTTTCGGCGGCAAACGTAGTCGTACAAAAAACGCTGCCTATGCAATCGGGAACAGAAGGGATGCAAATGGAACAGCAAGGATATGGCTGGTGTAGCATGGACGCAGTTTCCGTTCATTCGGAAAACAGCCGCAACGAAAAGCAGATTGTAACCTTCCCATAGTTTCCCTTATCTTTTTCTTTCACTGCCATTCTGTCTTATCAGAGGAACGAATTACTTCCTTGTAAAGCCTATTCTCTGAAGAAATCGGCCGCAAACAGATGCAACATCATGCCGGAATACACTGCATGCTTGGATGCTGGGGATGCCTATCACACCTTCACCCCCGAGAACTCATCCAAACCAACCATGAAGAAACAGGCAGATAGAAGCAACATAAACACCAGCAAAACACCGGACAGCGGCGGACGCTCATCGAAAAACGGGGAGATCGAGACTTACCTCTCTCAGCATTACGTATTCCGATACAACACCGTTTGGGGACGGGCGGAATATTGCGGCCGGGAGGACACCCGATTCGTAAAAGTCGGTCGCTATGAGATCAACACGCTGCGCCGCGAACTTGACAACGAGGCCGGGATCACGACCTCCCCAGACAACCTCTACTCGATCATCGAAAGCAGCTTTTCGCCCCGTGTCAATCCCATACAGGCGTATTTCAAAGCCTTGCCCGCCGCTGCACTGGATGACCCAAACGCACACGCCATCCGTGAATTGGCCGACTGCGTCGTCGTCCGTAACCCGGAGAAATGGCTGCTGTACCTAACAAAATGGCTTGTGGCTGTAGTCGCCAACGCGATGGACGACTGCGAGTGTCGCAACCATACCTGCCTGGTCTTAACCGGCGAACAGGGGCGATTCAAAACGACGTTTCTTGACCTGCTTTGCCCTCCTAAACTGCATGGCTACAGCTATACCGGCAAGATCTATCCACAGGAGAAGGACACACTGACCTATATCGGGCAGAATCTTATTATCAACATCGACGACCAGCTCAAGGCGCTCAACAAACGGGATGAAAACGAACTGAAAAACCTGATCACCTGTCCGATGGTCAAGTACCGCATGCCTTACGATAAGCACGTGGAGGAGCACCCCCACA
>ERZ773014.2630-NODE-2630-length-10235-cov-35.880943_pt1 | contig 10235 bp, 3 predicted proteins | sample MGYA00580841_ERZ773014 | MGnify/ENA primary metagenome ERZ773014 (study PRJEB29015, sample SAMEA2737989) | human oral metagenome | biome: human oral; feature: human-associated habitat; material: dental | place: China | collected 2067 ...
ATCCAGCTGAGCTGAAAAAGAATATCATCAGCAAGCAGCTCCTGCTCCTCGACCAGGCTATGCCAGCTTTTTCAAGACAGATCAAAAAAGCAATCAAGCGCCAAGATCTGCTCAGCATCAATCACCGCAGCAGTGAATTTTTCGCCTCTTACTTTGATGTGATCTTCGCTCTCAATGAGCAGCTCCATCCAGGCGAAAAGCGCATGCTCCAGTATGCCAAAGAAAATTGTTCCCGCCTGCCTCGGGATTTTGAGACCAATGTCCAAGACTACTTCCAACATCTCTACCAGCCAGACCAGCAACAGAAAGCTGTCCTAGCCTTGGATAGCCTCCTAGATAATCTTAAGCAACTGATTGAAGCAGCCATCTAGAATTTCAACAAATAAAAAGCTCATGAAACCAGTTTTTCAGCTGGTTCATGAGCTTTTTGCTATTTTCGACAAGCAACCTAAGGCTTATTTGTTAAAGATTGACTGCCTGAAGTCGTCTGTTTCACAAAGATAGGCGTTGTAAATCTTCTTCTTGAGCAGGTTGACCCAGCTAGCTTCAACACGATTTGTCGCATTGGTAATGTTGCGCACATCCTCTGCGACCGCTTCGTCCATCAGCTTCTGCATCTCTGCATACGAGCGAATGGTTACTTGCTTGGTACTGTTAGGATTTCTGAGTTCGTACTCAATGGTGATTGGTTTGAGCTTGGTTAGCTGGTCAATCCGCTCTTGGTACATGGCCTTCTTGAAGGCCGGCCATGAAGCATACTCACCCTTGAATACATTTTCCAAGACCTTCTGGTCTGTCACCAGACCAACATCTCTCCTGAGCCAACCATCCCAAGTTGTCTTGCCTTCTGCAGCGGCCTCTTCAGAGAATTTCCCTGAAACATAAGGGACAAAACCTTCATGGTATCCCTTGGCTGCTAGCAATTCATAGGCTGTGCGACGGAACATGACGTCACCCGGCGCCCCATTTGGATTGCTCAAGGCTGAGTAGATTGGCGAGAAGAGGCTGAGACTGAGGTAACCATTACGCGGATACTGTCCGCTATCCTTATTCTCCCGACGGGTGATGACATCATTGTCAATCAGGGACTCAAAGCTGGTTAGCTGCTTGATTTCCTCAGCAGTGAAACTGCGCGTCTGGTTACCAGCATGGGTCTGCTTGCCATATTTATCAGTGATATAGTAATTCTCCATCTTTCTGAACCACTGGAGCTTGGCAGCATCGCTCTGCTTGACCATCGAAGTCCCCTCTAGGTAATCCAGCGTGTAAATCATGTCAAACATACCATGGACATAGTGCTGCAAATCTGCTGCATTTTGGACACGTTCCTTGAAGTTGTAGGTATGCATCCGTGTCTTAGAGTCCTTGTCCGTCTTGAAGAGGGTATTGAGGGTAATGGTAGGCTCATTTGGACTTGGTGTGGACTGCAAGAGACCACGCGCATAAAGCTCAGCCCCCAGTCCTTCGCGGCGACCATAACCTTCAAAGTAGATAGAACCATCGGAATTATGGGTCATTTCATGGGTGTAGACAGAGTTCCCATAGTCTTCTAACAAGCGAGCAGCATCAAAGTGGGTGACACTTCCCGTAGCATAGGCATTGTATCCCTTGCTTGGATACCACTTGCCGGCTGGTCCAAAGAATTCCTGCATAGCTAGTGATTTCTTGTCATTAGCTGGAGCCCAATATCTTTTACCATCCTTGTCAACCAATGAGAATCCATCGTAAACCAGAACAGAACGGAAGAGCTTGTCCTTGCTTTCAGAAGTTAAAATCTTATACCAGAAATCATAGTGGTCACGCTGCCATTCAGCTGACTTTCTAACTCGGTCTTCGACATACTCAACCAATTCTGCATCTGTTCGCACCCTGTTATTGGCATCAAGGCGGTAGCGATCATAAGCTCCCATGGAGACGGTGGACATATTGGAGATGACGTAGACACCCTTCTCAGTCATGGTCAAGAGTGGCAGGAGCATACTCTTGTGTTCCCAATTGTCCGCAGTAATCTTGTCGTAAACGCCGACAGAATACTTGCTCTTGCCCTCGGCTGCATCCTGAAGCTGTCTGGCTTCTGCCACATCCGACTCAGCCTCAACGATGTAGGCTTTTGTATTGGTCTTGAGCCATTCGTTATTGGTCTTGTCTGGCAGGAAGAGCTGGCGATAGCTTTCCAGATAGTTAAAGAGGCCGCGCTTACCAGTCGCTTCAGAGAGCGAATTATCGTAAGCCAGATGGTTGTTCTTGGCCTTGAGATTTTCAAAACCAGACTGACCGAGCGCAATAATGGTGTCTAGCGTCGAAGCCTTATAATTGCCAAAGAAGTCAAACTTATAGGCCGACAAATCCTTGACATTGGTCTTGTCATAGTTGATATTATACCAGCGGTTGAGATAGGTCAGACCCAGCAGGAAGGCTTCTTTATTGGCTCTAATCTTCTGAGCTACATAGTCAGCCACGACATCGCCTTCAGTATTGATGGACTTGTCCATAGTTAGCACCTTGCGCAACTCTTCTGCCAACTTGGTCTTGACTTGCTCAAAGGCTGTATCCAGATAGAGCTCATCCAGAGAAGCATCCGCATTCACGCCTAAAACAGTTCGCATAGCTGGTGAGTCAAGGACAACCTTGTTCAACTCTGGCAGCACTTGACTGAGAACTCTGCTATAGTCTGATAGGAAGGCTTCTGGTGTATAAAGGAGGTCTAAGCCATTTACAGTGTATTCTGCGATAGCTTGATGTTTGAAGTCTCCTTTATAGGTCAGATTTAGATAATCAACCGTCTTATCCTCAAAGTGCAACATCAGGCGGTTAATCGCAGTCTTGTTGCTATGGATATCGGTGATCATCTGGTCGCCCTTCATCGGAACCACATCCAGCAAGTACTCTCTAGTGAGCTTGTGATTTTCTGGAAGTTTATTGCCGTAGGCAACGATGGTTTCCTTATTATAGAATGGCAGGAGTTTTTCCATATTAGCATAGGCTATCAGACGGTCTTCACGAGCATTCTTTTCCTTGCTGTAGTCAATCTTATGGAGATTAAGATTGCTGTCTTCTAGCGTGGTTCTAATGTCTAGGCTCGCCAGCTTCTCTTCGGCCTCGTCCAAAGACAGAGTAGAAGTGACAAATTGATCATTGCCTAAAGTTTCGTTTCCTTCAACGGCATAGGCTTCTTTTATGCGATCATTCTTATAATCTTGGTCGCCAGAAATGCTGTAGACATTTGTACCGCTGACATTGCTGATAACATTGTCAATCAAGCCGTTGAAATAATTGGAACCAACCACTCCCCCGATTTGACCGTTCTTCGTAGAATTTTGGATCTTTCCAGTCACATAAGAACGGCTGATGCGAGCATTGTCTTCCAAACGACCGACCAAACCGCCGAAGCGCTGCTCGTTTGTTCGAGCACCTGCTAGAATGGTCACATCCGCCCTGCTCTGACTCAGCAAGGAATTTCCTCCCTTGAGGTTGGCAACCAAACCGCCGACATTATAGGCCTTGTACTGCTTGTCATTGGCCTGGATAGTTCCTGTAAACGAGCTGTTGGTGATTTGGCTATTACTTGCAACAACGACCAAACCAGCCGCTTGCGAAGCATTGCCCACTACCGACACTCTACCTTGGGCAGAAACATCCGTGATTTGCGCATTATCTGCACTACGGGCCAAGGCAGCAGAGTCATAGGTACCGATAATATTGACCTCTTTCAGGTCCAGATTAGAAATAGAGGAACCGCTTTTGAGATTTTCAAACAAAGGTTTGGCTAGATTATAAATCGCATACTGCTTGCCATTGTGATTACCAGTCAGACTGCCTGTGAAGTTTCCTCGGAGATAGACATAATCCGCAGGTGCCAGACTGACCTCGCTCGCATCCAAATCAGCTCCTAGAACAAAGTTGCCAGCCATATTTTTCTTCATGGCGTCTACCAAACCAGCAAAGCTCGTGTAGACATTTTGCTGACTAGGCACTGCCCTGCTGATATAGAAGTCATAGCCAGACTTGTAGCCTGTTTCGCCCTCTTGCACTAGCTCAGGCAGAGAGACCTTAACCTTGTAGACAGCCTTGCCATCCTTCTGGCCTTCTGCCATGCTGTGAACCGGCAGGAGCATGTCCTTGGATTCACTTGATTTGACTTTGACAAAGTAGTTAGACAGGTCCGTAGGTATAGCGCTCATGGAAACGACACGCTTGAACTGGTCCTTTTCTTTTCTGTAAAACTCTGCCGAATCAATATCACGGAAGGAAATCTTCTTGTATTGCAACTCAAAGTTGCGGCTATCTTTTTCAAGATCAGTCATGCTACCCGTATCCAGCTCATAAGTCAGCTTAGTTTTCAGGGTATAGCCTGTATAGTAGTCCAAGTCATCAATCTTCAGACTTCCCGCTACATTGTCAATCGGAAGCGAGCGAACAAGCTGGTCTCCCTTGTACAATTCAGCTGTCGCTGAGCGCAGGGATTTTGTCTTGTCTTCCAAGCTATATTGAACCGTGACCGACTTGTCCTCTGGATTTTCTGTCAGACTTAAGATCGAAACTGTCGGCTTGACTTTGGCCACACCATTTAGAGCCGTCTTGCTTGCTGTCAGGCTGGCAAAAGCTTGATCGACCTGCACTTGTGTAGCGGTTTGATTATTCAGAATTCCTTCTGCCTTGGCCAATTCGTTTGTATAGGCTGCTTTCTTATCTTCATCCGCATTCTTATATTGGACGGTCGTCTGCACAGTGCTGCCCAAATCATGTTCATTCCGCAAGCGTGTTTTGTCTACTTCAAGACCCTGTAACTGAGCCTTGGCTTGATTGATTTGGTTTACCAACTGGTCGACTTCCGCTTGGCTGGCTTGTGACTGATTGAGAAGCGCATGACCTGCCACTAAAGCAGTATCATAGGCTGCTTGGCGACTTTGACTATCGTTGAAATAACGAGCCTGAGCCTTGATTTGCTCCGCTTCTGTCAGTAGATTGTGAAGCGAAATCAAATCGAACTCTTTCAAAGCTTCCACTTGCGGTGCATCGCTTGGTACCATGTGCGGTTTTATTGTGCCGACTTTGACAAGCTGAGCAACTGCTGCCCGCGTTTCCTCATTGGACAACTCTTGACGATCAATTTCCTGACCGTTGGAAGTATAGATACGAGTCTTGATGGTCCGTTCGCCTTGCACTCCTGGAGTGACGATGTGGCGAGCACCTTGGACAAGTTCATCCGTTTCTTCTTCACGTGTGGTGAAGGCTATTTTCTCTACTCGCGTTTCATCCTTATAGGTCAGCGGATATTCTGGTAAAGCAGACTCTTGCGGAGCGGTGCTCGGTACCATATGTGGCTTGGCGGTACCAATTTTGACAACTTGCGTGACTGGGGCTAGCGTCTCCTCGTTGGACAATTCTTGGCGGGCAATCTCTTGGCCGTTGGAAGTATAGATACGAGTCTTGATGGTTCGCTCGCCTGGTACTCCTGGAGTGACGATGTGGCGGGCACCCTGCACAAGTTCATCCGTCTCTTCCTCTCGCGTGGTGAAATCGATTTTTTCTACTCGCGTTTCATCCTTATAAGTCAGCGGATATTCTGATAAAGCAGGCTCTTGCGGAGCGGTGCTTGGTACCATATGTGGCTTGGCGGTACCAATTTTGACAACTTGCGTAACTGAGGCTAGAGTTTCCTCATTGGACAGCTCTTGACGGGCAATTTCCTGACCGTTGGAAGTATAAACTCTAGTCTTGATGGTCCGTTCGCCCTGCACTCCTGGAGTGACGATGTGACGAGCGCCTTGGACAAGTTCATCTGTTTCTTCTTCACGTGTGGTAAAGTCAATTTTCTCTACTCGCGTTTCATCCTTATAAGTAAGTGGATATGCTGGTAAAGCGGGCTCTTGCGGCGCAATACTCGGTACCATATGTGGCTTGGCCGTGCCAATTTTGACAACTTGTGTGACTGGAGCTAAAGTTTCCTCATTGGACAGCTCTTGACGGGCAATCTCTTGGCCGTTGGAAGTATAGATACGAGTCTTGATCGTACGTTCACCCTGAACACCTGGAGTGACGATGCGACGAGCGTCCTGAGGTAACTCATCAGTATATTGTTCCTCGATGTTAAAAGCAATCTTCTCCACACGAGTTTCATCCTTTGCAACCAACTCTAACTCAGGAAGTTCATGGACTGGAGCGGTATCAGGGACTGTGCCATAACTAGTAAGCTCGGGAACCTCGTGCACAGGAGCGGTATCGGGGACCGTGCCATATCCAGTTAACTCGGGAACTTCGTGTACAGGAGCATTATCAGGAACGGCGCCATAATTAGTGAGCTCAGGAACTTCGTGTACAGGAGCGCTATCCGGAACCGTGCCATATCCAGGCAACTCGGGGACCTCATGAACCGGAGCGCTATCTGGAACAATGCCATAATCAGTTAACTCAGGAACTTCGTGTACAGGAGCATTATCAGGAACCGTGCCATAGCTAGATAACTCAGGCTTCTCGTGCACGGGGGCGGTATCGGGTACCGTGCCATATCCAGTTAACTCAGGGACTTCGTGCACAGGAGCGCTAGCGAGGACCGTACCATAACTAGTGAGCTCGGGAACCTCGTGTACGGGAGCGCTATCTGGGACTGTGCCATAGCTAGTTAGCTCGGGAACTTCATGAACGGGAGCGCTAGCGGGAACCGTGCCATAATCAGTGAGCTCAGGAACCTCATACACAGGAGCATTATCAGGAACGGTGCCATAATCAGTTAACTCAGGCTTCTCATGCACGGGAGCGCTATCTGGAACCGTACCATAATCAGTTAACTCGGGAACCTGGTGCACGGGAGCGCTAGCAGGTGCTGTACCATAGTCAGTTAACTCGGGAACTTCGTGCACGGGAGCGCTAGCGGGAACCGTGCCATAATTAGGCAACTCAGGAACCTCGTGCACGGGAGCGCTATCTGGAACCGTACCATAACCAGTCAACTCAGGAACCTCGTGCACAGGAGCGGTATCTGGAACCGTGCCATAGCTAGTTAACTCAGGTTTCTCTTGTACGGGGGCACTATCTGGAACCGTGCCATAATCAGTTAACTCAGGTTGCTCGTGCACAGGAGCGCTAGCTGGAACCTCATGAACCGGAGCGCTATCTGGAACTGTACCATAATCAGTTAATTCAGGAACCTCGTGCACGGGAGCAGTGTCGGGAACGGTGCCATAGCCAGTTAACTCGGGAACTTCGTGTACAGGAGCAGTATCAGGAACGGTGCCATAATTAGTGAGCTCAGGTTTCTCATGGACTGGAGCACTAGCGGGAACCGTGCCATAGTCAGTTAACTCGGGGACTTCATGCACGGGGGCGCTAGCAGGGACTGTGCCATAACTAGTAAGCTCGGGAACCTCTTGCACAGGAGCTGTATCGGGAACCGTGCCATAATTAGTGAACTCAGGAACTTCATGTACGGGAGCAGTACCTGGGACCGTGCCATAGTCAGTTAACTCGGGTGCCTCGTGCACGGGAGCGCTATCCGGAACTGTACCATAATCAGACAACTCTGGAACCTCTTGTACCGGGGCACTATCAGGGACCGTGCCATAACTAGTGAGCTCATGTACTTCATGAACTGGAGCTTCTTTAGGAACAGCCTTATTTGCTGCAGTCCCGACTAAAACAACTTCTGAAACAGGCTCAGTGGTCACTTGATCGGAAACCTGCTTGCTCTCTACGACTTTTCCCTCAACACTATAGTGACGTGTAACGATCTTGCGAGTTCCTGTAATGCCCGCGCGAATCACTCGGGATTGTCCTTCGGCTAAGTCATCTGAATACTGATATTCCGTTTTATAGGGGATTTCTTGGGTCTGGGTCCTTGCTTGACTTGTAAATTGCAGTTCTGGTCGCTCATGAACAGGTGTTTGACGAGCAAATTCCCCTTCTTTAGCAGCAATTTCCTCCCTTTCCTTCTCGGAGAGATGGTCTCCGCCAGCAGGCTGCGCCTCTTTCGGAGCTTCAGTATTCTTAGGGCGACTTGCTAACTCTTTCAACTCCTGATCAGGCTGACTAGCTGAGGCTTCCTTTTGAAGGGCTGGCAGCTGAGAGTTTCCTCTTTGAGCTAGTTGATGCTGCGCTTCTTTTTTAAGGTAACCAATATACTGGTAGCCAGCAATTTTCAATGGTTCTGGCAACTGATCGCCAACGGCCAAAGTCAGACTTTGATTATAGGCAGCCAAATCCGTACTGCTGATTGCCAAAACAGAAGCTGGCAGAAGCACAGAACCCAAGCCTGTCACAAGTAAAATAGAAGACAGGTATCTCTTGCCATTTTTCCCTCGTGCCAGCACTAAAACAGCTAAGGCCAGACCTGTAGCTGCAAAAGCCGCTCCCAAGAGACCTGACTCGCCTGTCTTAGGGAGCTTTCCTAACAAGCTTTCCTGACTTGTCGGACGGTAAACCAAATAATAAGCGTCCGAATTTTCCTCCGCAAATTTGGGTAGTTCCTTTACAATAGCAGCTTTTTCAGCCTCAGTCAGATCGCTCTCCACCACATAGTGATACTGAACGAGGGTAGACTGATTGGCAGACACTTCTGCTGCCTCAACAGAGCTGACAGCTCCTCCCATTGTCGTACACAAAAAGAAGCTTCCGATAGTAGCGGAAACTAGACCTACAGACAGCTTTCTAAAAGAATAGCGCTGGTATATGTCACCAGTGACTCTTTTTTTCATAAAATTCCCTTTTCTTCATATAATAAGCTAATAAAAATTTTACTGAATTTTACTCAAAATTGCAATCCCTTAGCCTGATAAAATACTTTTCTTGCAGTTGTCGAGAGGAAGAGGAACGTTTTTATTTTTAGCGAAAAGCAAAAAGCAGATTCTCTGGGAGAGAACCTACTGTGTTACAGATTATCCAAGCCCCAATTCCAACTCAAAGAGACCATACTCATGCTTGTCTCCTTGCAATTCTGCTGCATAGTGGCGCGTGACGGTATTTTGGTGAATCAAGGCGCCGATAGCCGAGGCTTGCCGTTTCTGCGCTTCTTTAAAAATCGGATAGGCCAAGGCAGAGCCCAAGCCCAAGAATTCTTCATCTACTCCTAGATACATAATCGTATAACGTTTGGGAAAACGCTTGGTCCAAAAAAGCTTGACTAGGTTAAAAGGAGTCAGGCTTTGATAGACCAGAGAGCCATAGTCTGGCATGGCAATCAGAAAACCAGCTAACTTGCCCTCCTTATAGGCCAGCTTAACCATTGAAAAATCAAGAATATACCGGTATTTTTGAAAAATCTGACTGAACTGCTGACTAGAAATTGACCGATAAATTGGAAAATTTTGATAGAGACGATTGAGGAGCTCAAAAACCTGCAGCGAAGCTTCTTCCCAGTCCTTCTTTTTGGGAGAGCAAATAGTGAAACCCGCTTCTTCAAAAGACTCAAAGCGATGAGCCAGCTTGTCCTGATGAGTTTGATTGCTGACTTTGGGATAAAAATTGGACAGATAGCGCTCCTTGAGCTCAAAACCAGCAGCCTGCCACAGCTGAGGATAATAGGGTGGATTATGAGGCTCCCCTGTAAAAGGGAGCTCCTCTGTTCCAGTCAGCTGCATTCGATAGCCCAGCCAAAAACTCGCCTGTACGGGACCGATAATCCTGCTAGCTCCGAGACTGCGAGCAAAACCTGCTAAATGTTCGATAAAAGCAGATGAAATCTGCTGATCATTGATCGACTCGAAAAATCCCAAGTAAGCAGCCTCATCACCTGGATAGAAGGTCAGGAGGCCTCGAATACAAGTCCGACTCTTCTCATAGCCAATAAAGGCATAGGTTTCTAGGTCAGAACTCAGCGGGTGACAGCCCTCAATCAAAGCCAGCTCTTCCTCTTCCGACTGCATGAGGTGGTCTGGCTGGTAAATCCGCTTGGGCAGGGCTAGAAAATCGTCCAGCTCTACAGTATTGGGTTTGACTGGTTTAATTTCCAGCATGGTCTTCCTCCTTAATCAGTCGAATCTTGCCAGTAAGGCCATCCATCTCAATCCAATCGCCATTTTGCAAGTGACTGCAGGCGCCTCTGACATTGACAATAGAAGGAATACCCAACTCGCGGGAAATAATAGCCGTGTGCGAGAGCAAAGACCCCTGCTCAGCAATGACACCCTTGGCTTGGGTCAGAAGATAAACCCAGCCCGGATCGGTCATCTTGGTCACGATAATCCGATCCTGAGCAGACTCAATCTCCTGCACATCTTCCACGACCAAAACCTGAGCCTTAA
>ERZ773014.2632-NODE-2632-length-10234-cov-2.704097_pt1 | contig 10234 bp, 8 predicted proteins | sample MGYA00580841_ERZ773014 | MGnify/ENA primary metagenome ERZ773014 (study PRJEB29015, sample SAMEA2737989) | human oral metagenome | biome: human oral; feature: human-associated habitat; material: dental | place: China | collected 2067 ...
CTGATGTTTTCTAGTTTGTATACCTATGATCTATCGGGTCACATTAAGGGCGATTTGGCGGAAAAGATATCAATTAACGACAAAGAAACTGAGTACACTGTGAAAATTCGTTCTGACGCTAAATGGTCTGATGGACAAAAATTCACAGCTGATGATGTAAAAAACACAGCGTAATGACGATCAACCTGATAAATTTCACATACATAACTTACCGATTCATCTAACGTATTTTGAAAGCTTCCTGTATTTTTCGCAATCGGCTTTTGTGTATAGATGGATTGTGCAATATCAGTTGAAGAATCCATAATTGCTTGAACGTTTAGATTCATCACAAACTTTGTGGATTGATAGCTAAACGCATTCGATGTTTCAGTTGAACGATAATGTCCAATCGATGGTTCTGTATAGTAGGTATAAAATGGTTTTCGATGACTTGCACTTGGGATAGGTAAAGCACTCACTGCTGCAATCTCTTCATCCAGTCTTTCTTGCATAGTTTGACTAGATTGCATACAACCAGTTAATACAATACATAATAGGACTGTTAAAATCTTCTTTCCCATATCTTACCCCTTTACATTATCGTATCACAGTTTATTTATGTCTGCATGGCTTGGCACAAAGTTGATAAATTGGTTGTCCAAGTTCCATAAAACGTGTTTCATACTCAGTAATCACGTCTTCCGCATGGTCTTTACGGCGGAAATCTACAGAGAATTCTGTGAGTGTAAAATCATTCTGTAAGAAATACAATACTGAATCTTCAAATAGATCTTTGTTATCTGTTTTCATGCGAATGTATCCATCTTCCGTCAAGATATCGCGATACATCTCTAAAAACTTTGCACTACTAAGACGACGTTTATGATTGCCTTTCTTTGGCCATGGATCAGAGAAGTTTAAATGAATGACATCAACTTCTCCAGTCGTAAACCACTCCTGTAATTGTTCGGCATTGGCAATGATAAAGCGTTTATTCTCCAGTAGTGGATTTTCTTCCTCTACCGCATGACGTGCAGCGACTGCACCAGCACTAATATCTTTTTCAATTCCTACCCACGCTTCATTTGGATAAAGTTTAGCCATGCCGTTAAGATATCCACCTTTACCAGTACCAATCTCTAAATGTAATGTGTCGCGTTGTAGTAACTCTTTCCACTTACCTTTGTTTTCCACTGGGTTTTGATAGACAAAATCACGATGTTCTTCAATCCATGGTTCTGCCCATTTCTTTTTACGCATACGCATAGTTACTTTCCCTCCGAAAAAGAAGGCTGTACGCCTTCTTTTATTGATTATTCAGCGTTTTCTTTTTTCTTGAAAACTCTGCGTTCCACGTTAGCACCTTCGCGCTTTTCATGGAAATTTGGTTTACCTTGTGGTTTAAAGTTCTTCTTTGGTTCTACATAGCCTTCTGGCTTTTCTAAGCATTCCTTAGCAGAAACCTTAACCTTACCTGTTGCATCAACGCCAGTAACTTTAACCTTAATTACATCACCTACATGTAATGAATCCTGAATCTTCTCTACACGAGTCCAAGCAAGTTCACTGACATGGAGTAATGCATCTGTTCCTGGGAACAATGTTACAAAGGCAAATGATTCACGTACTTCTGATACTGTCGCATCATAGACATCACCAACCTTCGCCTCACGGATTAAGTCACCAACAATCTGCATTGCCTTATCAATCATATCCTGTTTTGTATGATAGAATACGCACTTACCATCATCTGTGATATCAATCTTGATACCATCACAAGCAGCGATAATCTTATCAATCTGTTCGCCACCCTTACCGATAACAACGCGAATCTTCTCTACTGGAATCATCATCTGAGCCATCTTTGGAGCCCATTCGGATACGTGATCACGAGGTGCAGAAATTGCTGTCTCCATATTGTCTAAGATTTCCATACGACCCTTGTGTGCTTGTGCTAAAGCTTCGCGTAGGATTTCTTCAGAAATACCAGTTACCTTGATATCCATCTGTAATGCAGTGATACCATTACGTGTACCAGCTACCTTAAAGTCCATATCACCATAGTGGTCTTCCATACCTTGAATATCTGTCAAGATAGAGTATGTATCACCAACTGTAATAAGACCCATAGCCACACCAGCTACCATTGCCTTAATAGGAACACCAGCAGCCATTAATGACATTGTGCCTGCACAAATACTTGCCTGTGAAGATGAACCATTTGATTCTAATACTTCAGCACAGGTACGAATTGCATATGGGAATTCTTCTGCTGTAGGTAATACCTGCAAGAGCGCTCTTTCACCTAAAGCACCATGACCAATTTCACGACGTCCAGGAGAAGACATACGTCCAACTTCACCAACAGAGAATGGTGGGAAGTTATATTGGTGCATGAATCTCTTTTCTGTTTCTGTTGTTAAGTCATCAATCAATTGTGCATCGCTTAATGGACCTAATGTTGTTACAGATAATACCTGTGTCTCTCCACGCGTAAACATTGCGGAACCGTGCACACGTGGTAATAAATCAACCTGTGAATCCAGTGGACGAAGTTCATCTAATCCACGTCCATCTGGACGAATCTTTTCTTCGGAGATTAAGCGACGTACTTCACCTGCTTCAACTTCAACACCATATTCATGTGCTTGTTTAACAGCCTTTTCACGTGCCTTATCATCTTCCCATTCTAACTTGGCAACTTCTTCTTCCATCTCAGCAATCAATTCATCAATCTTGCCGTAACGTTCAAGTTTACCCTTGATAGAAACTGCTTCACGAATACGCTGTGCACCCTTTTCATCAACTAACTGCTTAACAATTGGGTTGATTTCATATAAGGAAACTTCCATCTTTTCCTTCGCACACGCAGCGATAACTTCTTCCTGAATTGCGCATAATTCCTTGATTGCGGCATGACCAATCATCAAGGCCTTAAGCATATCTTCTTCTGATACTTCCTTAGCGCCTGCTTCAACCATGTTGATGGCGTTCTTTGTACCAGCAACTGTTACATTTAAATCAGAATTCTTTTCCTGTTCAACGCTTGGATTAATGATATATTCACCATCAACACGAGCAACCATTACACCTGCTACAGGTCCGTTGAACGGAATATCTGAAATACATAGTGCTAATGATGAACCGAATAAGGATGCCATCTCAGAACTAGCATCTGGATCACATGATAATACTGTATTAACGATTTGTACTTCATTACGGAAACCTTCCGCAAATAAAGGACGAATTGGTCTATCAATTAAACGTGCAGTTAATGTCGCATGTTCTGTTGGTCTACCTTCACGACGTGTAAATCCACCAGGAATCTTACCAGCCGCATACATCTTTTCCTGATATAAAACTGTTAATGGGAAAAAATCTGTATCCTTTGCTTGGTTGTTTGCTGTTGCTGTAGATAGCACTGTTGTATCCGCATAGCGAATAACTACAGAACCTCCTGCTTGTTTGGCAATTTCACCGTTCTCGACTGTCAATGTACGGCCATGAAATTCCCAGCTCTTCTTGTACTTTTCCATTTCTCTTCTAACCTCTGTCTGTTCTCGACTTTTCAAATTTTCAACATTCCCATTGTATCACAGCCACACTGTAAATTGAATATGTCTTTATTAGGCTTCAATGCACCAAAGACCATGTTGATTACAGTATGCATATACCGCAATGACTGGCTCATCTTGATAAAACTTTACCTCTGGCTTTTCACCTTCATCAAAATATACAACACGATAACCCTTTTCATATTGTAAAATCACAAAGGCTATATGGTGGTCACCATCCATCGGATGATCATCACTGGCAATATTCACCGAAAAAGAGTCTCCGTTACGATTAATAACTGGTTCATGCGTTTCCCAATCATCATTATTTTGTACAGGTAATTCGATAAATTTTTCATCTTTGCATAAAATCTCCGCAGCCACATCATTCATCTCCATGATGACCTTACCGCTACTTGGCGCATAGAGAATGTGTAATCCACGGTTGAACTTTGCTCTTTTAAATTTCTCTTTATCAAATAGTTCCACATTTGTTAATGGACTTTTAATCAACTGTGCTTTTTCTTTCTTTGTCATTTGTTTGATCCTCCATTCTCTTCGCATCGCTCCCTTCTTTGTCGCATGCATTTCATAATATGCGATGCGTAAAGGACGATGTGACTTTGTATACTTTGCCCCTTTTCCATTCAGATGAGACTGAAATCTTTTTTCTAAATCATTGGTCCATCCTGTGTAATACGTATGGTCTTCACATTCTAATATGTAGGTATAATTCATTATTCCACACTCTTTAGACTCTCTACCATCTGGATGTCATTTAGTCTCTTTGTCATCATACGATTTACAATCACACTAAATAGTATCGTTAAAACAAATGCATATAAGAAACTTATCCATTTGATAGTTCTACCAAACATCAAATAGTCCATCTCAACCGTACGCATAATATAACGATGTAATGCGATACCTAATGGAATGCCAACAATACCACCAATACCAGCAAGCAGATTATTTTCTTTAAAGATATACTTCCTTACTTCATTTCTTCTAAAGCCAAGAACTTTCAAAGTCGCAATTTCACGTTGTCTTTCACTAATATTGACTGTAATCAAATTACTTAGCACAACAAATGCCAGTAACATACTCGAGAAGATAAGTACCCAGATAATTCCATTTAAACCTTTGACCATAGAATAGAAGTTATCCAGTAGTCCACTGTATAAAGTAACACCCTCAACACCTTGTATTGTTGATATCTGATTTGCCAATAACTTCTGTGCTGCCTCATCACCCATTGTAGATAGATAAACAGTATTAATACCAGCATCCTTGCCAAATACTTCTTCATAATATTTGCGGCTCATCAAGACAAAGTGATTGACATACATCTCAGTGATACCAGTGATGTTTACCTCATGGGGATTTCCTTCCACATCTTCAATTGTAATCTTATCTCCAATATGTACCCCCAGATTCTCCGCCAACTTCTCGTTGATGATAACGCCATCATCTGTAAGTGAAATAGGTTTATGCCCAATACGTGTACGCAGGGTAAACTCATGACTTACATCTTCTTTATCAAACACATGAACAGTCGCAGTTTCATCAACCTTATCATCATACGTCTTTGTCGTATAAACAAATCCAACTTGAGCATCAGTAACGTTCTTTGTGGATTGTATCTGTTTTTGTACATCTGCTTTGGTCTGATTACTTGCGTCATCCTCAAAGTTGACCATGCCATCATACTGAATAATTTCCTTAAAGTTAATATCAACCATGTTTGAAATGGAATCACGAATACCAAATCCAATTAACATGAGTGCAGTACATCCTGCCACACCAATAATTGTCATAAAGAACCGTTTTTTATAACGGAAGATGTTACGCATGGTTACTTTATCAGTAAAGCTAAGACGTTTCCAGATCAATGGAATATTCTCCAAGAATGTCTTCTTTCCTGCTGGTGGTGCTTTTGGACGCATCAGTTGTGATGGAACATCCTGTGTATCTGCCTTGCATGCAAACCAAGTCGCAATACTCATCGCAAAGATAAATAACATCGCAGTAAACACAATAAGTCCCAAAGGTACAACAAAACGAATCGGAGGTAAGATATACATCATTCTCCATGCATGATAAATAATCAGTGGGAAAGAACTAAGTCCCAATATACTTCCCACAACAATACCAATGAGTGTTGCGGAAATCGCATAAAACAAATACTTCGATGTACACTGCCATCTTGTATAACCAAGCGCACGTAGGGTACCAATTTCATTACGTTGTTCTTCAACAAGACGCGTCATTGTCGTTAGACATACAAGTGCCGCAACCAAGATGAAGAATACCGGGAATACATGAGAGATTGCTTCCATTTGGTGAATGGTATTCTTAAAAGTCACACTTGCATAATGAGATTTACGATCCAGTATTGTCCACTTTCCTTCTGCTAAATCATCAATCTTCTTTTTCGCATCCGCTAGTTTTGCCTTAGACAGATTCAACTCTTCTAATGCATCATTTAACTTCTTGGTTCCTTCTGTAATTGCAGTATTTAATTTTTCTTCTCCATCCGCAATCTGCACTCTAGCATCTGCTAGCTTATTTTCATTTGTGTATATTTCTTGCCAACCTACATCAATCTTAGCCTGACCATCCGCAATCTTTTGATTAAGTATTGCTTGTCCTTGATCAAGTTGTTGTTGACCTTGGTCAACTGCAGCCAGTCCATCTGTAATTTGTTGTTGAGATGTAGGAATTGTCACAGTTAACGCATTCTGTACATTTGATAAGTCATTTGTATATTGTGTTTGTAAATTTTGTAATTCAACTAACCGATCTTCCTTTGTGGATGCGGTTAAAGAAAAGTTTTGGTCAATTTGTTGTAAGTGATTATCCAAAGCAGTTTGTAAATCACCGATTGTTTTACCAGCATACCCATCTGGAAACATCGCATCACATAACTGTCTTAGATCTGATCGAAACATGATTAAAAATGATAAAGATGTTGATGGACTAATACCATAATGTGCAATCCCCTGACGAAATTGAATTTCTGTTTGATATAACGTAATCGCATCTGGAATTGCAGCTAAGGCTGTTGTTAAGTCTTGTTCATTCCGTTCAAGACTTGTCTTTTGGGTATTTAAAGATTGCTGACTGGATTGTAGTGTTGCACGGTTCTGGTTGAGAATTGCTTGTTGATTATCAATCTCTGTCTGTCGATAAACCTTTTCTGTATTTAATGTATTCTGTGCATTGTTTAGTTTCTCTTTTGCATTTGCAATCTCTACTTCACCAGCTGATACACTCGCTCTACTATCAGATAATTTTTGTTGCGCATCCGCAATCTTTTTTTGATAGACATCTAATGCATCCTGGTATTGTTTTGTCCCATCGATATACTTCTGCATACCATCGTTATATTCATGCATTGCGTCTTCTTTAATTTTGTGTGCAGTTACTTTTTCTTGCGTTTTCGCAAGTTCTTCAATCTTCTTTTTGACATTTGCGATATATGTTTCATATGAATCCGAAAAAGAAGATAGACCTTTACCATCATCTGTTAAAATATTTACTTCTAAATAATTTGAAGAGTCAAACGCAGTCGAAGGAATGTATAGATACGAATTAATTGGCAAGTTATCCAATGTACTAGTTTCCTTCGACATGTTGAGATACAACGGTGTATCAATAACACCAACTACAGTCACTTCCTGCACAGGTAAAACCCCACTTCGAGAGCCATCTGGAAGCGATAGTTTTACTGTATCTCCTACTTCAAAACCAGACTTTATATTTCCGTTTCTCTCCGCAACAACCTCATGGTCATTTTCAGGCATACGGCCTTCTACAAGTTTAAAACGATTAATTGTATGTGTTGAATCATATGAGTGTATACGCACAAGCTGTGTTCCTTTTTCATCTGTCGCAATTTCATCTACGAAGTATGCAGGTTCAACCGTATGTACTGAATCAACCTTCTTTAAAGCTTCAATATCATCCTCTTTGAAACCATAATTGGAATAGATTGTAAAATCCTTTAAGTCATAACTATCATCGTAGGAATCAACACTAGCAGCCATCATCGGTGCACTAGCACTCACACCAATAAAGAATGCAACACCAATCGATACAATTGCAGATAGTGAAAAGAATCGACCCTTTGTCGACTTAATTAAACGCAATGCATTTTTGTGAAATACCTTTTTCGCCATTACCACTCAATCTCCGTTATATCCTTTGGATGATCATTCTTTTCCATTGAGATGACTTTTCCATTTTTGACATGGCAGATTAAGTCTCCCATCGGACAGATGGCAAGATTATGTGTAATGATAATAACCGTCATACCATGCTTACGTGCTGTATCCTGTAGTAATTGTAATATCTGTTTCCCTGTTACATAGTCTAGTGCGCCAGTCGGCTCATCACATAAGAGTAACTTTGGATTTTTAGCAATCGCTCTAGCAATCGCTACACGCTGTTGTTCACCACCAGATAACTGTGCAGGAAAATTATTCATACGATCTTGCAAGCCTACCTGTGTTAAAACCTTCACTGGATCAAGTGGGTCTTTGCAAATTTCAGAAGCTAATTCTACATTTTCTAAAGCAGTAAGATTCTGTACTAAGTTATAGAACTGGAAAACAAAACCAATATCAAAACGGCGATAGTCCGTTAACTCTTTCTCATTCATCGCATCAACGTGTTTACCATCCACAACAACAGATCCACTTGTGACAGTGTCCATTCCACCTAGAATATTTAGAATTGTACTCTTGCCAGCACCGCTTGCACCAGCCACGATGACAACCTGTCCCTTTTCAATTTCAAAGTTAACTCCATCCAATGCATGAATATCGATTTCACCAACATGGTATGTCTTTCTTACTTCTTGAAATGTAATATAGCTCATTACTTATGTCTCTTTTCCTATCTAATTGTACACCTGAAACACGAAAAAAGCAGTTCAATGACTGCTTTCTGAATTACTTTCTTAATCCTAACTTCTGAACTAATTCACGGTAACGGTTAACATCATGCTTCTTAAGGTAGTCGAGCATCTTTCTTCTACGACCAACCATCTTTAATAGACCACGGTTAGAAGAATAGTCCTTCTTATTAGCCTGCATGTGTACTGTTAATGTGTTGATCTGGTATGTTAATAGAGCAACCTGTACTTCAACAGAACCTGTGTCGCCTTCCTTACGTCCAAAATCTTTAGCAATTTGTGCTACTGTTTCCTTTGTTAACATTTTATTTTCCTCTTTCTTTCTATAGAACTTCCAAACCGAGCATAACTTTTGAGGATACGTCATTCCCAGCAAGAAAGCCATTAGATAATAGCATACAATCCCTATGTATGCAATATTTAATACCGATTGATACTACATAAACTCTAATAAGATACTATTTAAGATTTCAAATCCTTTTTCACTACAACGAAGACGGTTTTTCTCAAGGATGAGTTTTCCATCGTTAAGTAACTTATTAATCTGAGTACGATAGACTTCTACTACAGATGTATGGAATCTTTCTTCATAGAGTTGGATATTCATTCCTTCTTTCAAACGTAATCCCATCATGACTGCCTCAAACATTTGTTCTTGAGTCGTTAATTCGATTGTATCTATGATAGATGAATCTTCAATGTACTTTCTTACGTTCTTTGGAATATCATAACGTGTACTTCCTTCTAGACCACTAGCACCACACCCAATCCCATAGAAATCTTGATAATTCCAATATGCACAGTTATGTATCGAAATCATATTTTCTTTTGCAAAATTACTGATTTCATATTGCACAAAGCCATACTTTGGAAGTATCTTACAAATCCACTCATACATATCTGCTTCCATATCATCTTCAAGATGTTCATATCCCTTTTTCGCAAAGACTGTATTTGGCTCTATCGTTAAAGAATATAACGATAGATGTGTAGGTTCTAATGCAATCGCATCCTGTACAGACTTCTTTAATGATTCCATTGTCTGTGTAGGTAAAGAATACATTAAATCTAGTGAGATGTTATCGATACCATACTTACGTAATAGTCTCATCGTTTCTGCGACATCTTCTAGTCGATGATGTCGGTTCATCATCTGCAGTAGTTTTTCATCTGATGTTTGAAAGCCTATGCTTGCACGGTTTACACCGTGTTTTTGTAATATCTTTGCTTTGTCTTCATCAAACGTTTCTGGATTAATCTCGATTGTATATTCCTGCACCATGCGTGCATAGGGACCCAACAAACAAAGTAATTGATCTAGTTGTGATGAAGATAGTGCAGTTGGTGTACCGCCACCGATATAGATTGTTTCTAGATTCTCATTAAGATGACGATTTTGAATATCAGCTTTGATTGCTTCTAACCATTGATTTGCGACTGTTTCTTGATAGCCTACATGGCAGAAATCACAATATGAACAAATTGTTCGACAGAATGGTACATGCAAGTAGAGATGCTTTGGTTTAGTTATCATCATCCATTGATAGAACAGACATAAACGCTTCCTGTGGAATCTCTACAGATCCTACCGCCTTCATTCTCTTCTTTCCTTCTTTTTGTTTCTCTAGAAGTTTCTTCTTACGGGAAATATCACCACCATAACACTTGGCAAGTACGTTTTTACGCAAGGATTTGATATTTGTTCTAGCGATGATCTTACCACCGATGGCAGCCTGTACAGGAATCTCGAATTGTTGCTTAGGTATGAGTTCCTTTAGCT
>ERZ773014.2633-NODE-2633-length-10231-cov-10.038915_pt1 | contig 10231 bp, 9 predicted proteins | sample MGYA00580841_ERZ773014 | MGnify/ENA primary metagenome ERZ773014 (study PRJEB29015, sample SAMEA2737989) | human oral metagenome | biome: human oral; feature: human-associated habitat; material: dental | place: China | collected 2067 ...
TCCTCGAAGGGCAACCTCGGACTCGACGTGGCGCTGCAGCTCTTCAACCGCAGCCGCATCTTCTACATCGTCAGCGGCGTGCTGCTGTTCCTCGCCATCGTTCCGGGCATGCCGGGAATCCCACTCGGGGCGCTTGCCGTCCTATGCTTCATCGCGGCGCGGCGTCTCAAAGGTTCGGAGAAGGCGGTCGAGAAAGTGCCCGAGCAGAAGAAAGCGGAGAAGGCGAAGGCGGACGCCACGAAGCCCGAGAACATTGTCAACCTGCTGCAGGTCGACCCGATGGAGCTTGAGATAGGTTACAGTCTCATACCGCTCGTCGACACGGGGCAGGGCGGCGATCTTTTGGAACGTATCGTCATGATTCGGCGGCAGTGCGCGTTGGAACTCGGCCTCGTTGTGCCGACGATCCGCATACGTGACAACATACAGATCAAGCCGAACAACTACATTATCAAGCTCAAGGGAATCGAGACAGCACGCGGTGAGCTCATGCTCGATCACTACCTCGCTATGAACTCGGGCACGGTGTTCGAAGAAGTGCCAGGCATCGAGACGACGGAACCGGCCTTCGGTCTTCCCGCGCTGTGGATTGCCGAAGATCAGCGTGAGCAGGCAGAGCTCAACGGCTATACGGTCGTCGATGCCGTATCCGTGCTCGCGACGCATCTGACGGAAGTCATCAAGATGCATGCGGCGGAGATCCTCGGACGTCAGGAGACGCAGAACCTCCTCGACAACTTGAAGAAGACGAATCCGGCGCTTGTCGACGAGGTTGTGCCCGAGGTTCTCGTCGTTGGCGAGGTGCAGAAGGTTCTCGCAAACCTCCTGGCGGAACGCGTTTCCATACGCGACATGGAGACGATTCTCGAAGTACTCTCCGACTACGGGCGCGCGACAAAGGACACGGACATCCTCACCGAGTATGTGCGCCATGCACTCGCGCGGCAGATCTCGCAGCAGTATGTGCAGAACAACGTGCTGCCTTGCATCACGCTCGACCCGGGATTGGAGAACAAAATCGCCGGTGCAGTGCAGCGCACGGAGCACGGCTCTTACGTCAGCCTCGATCCCGATGCGATGCAGCGCCTCTTGGCGTCGCTCAATGCGGAATTGCCGAAGCTCACGAACATGGGCTACGAACCGATCGTGCTAACAAGCCCCGCCGTGCGCACCTACTTCCGACAGCTTGTCGAACGCTCCGTGCAGGGGCTCGTCGTACTCTCGCATGCGGAAATCGAGCAGACGGTTGAACTTCAGATTCTTGGGACGGTGAGAATTTAATTGCGCATCAAGGTGTTTCAGGCCGCCACAATGAAGGATGCCATGGCTCAGGTGAAAGATGAGCTTGGCGACGACGCGGTGATTCTGCATACAAAAAAAATAAAGAAGGGCGGCATCCTTGGCTATGGTGCAAAAGAGATTTTCGAGGTGACGGCGGCTCTCGACGAGGTGACGCGGCGTCCCCCCAAGAAGCGGTCTGAGCGTTTGCCGACGCTTGCCGAACTGCAGGCTGAGGCAGCAGGCGGAGAAACGAAGCCGAAGAGCGCGGTGCCGCTGCCGCAAGGTTATGCGGCTGCACTGACGCAAGCGGCGCCTGTTGCTCCCGCCCAGCAGGCGCCTGTCCCAGTTCCTGCAGGTTCGCCGGTCGCTCCTGTGCCGCCGCTTATGCAGTCTGCGCAGCCGATGCAGCAGTCTCCGCCGATAGAGTCACAGCAGCCGATGCAGCAGCCGCGGCTTTCGCAGAGCGCAGCCAAGAGCTACCGAACGGCGGGCACGGAAGCTGCGGTTGCCGAGGCAGCGAGGCAGGCGCGTGCAGCAGCGCCCGCCTCGCCTGATGATGCTTCGGCTGATCCATTCGTGCCATCGTTTCCTTCGGGAAAGGTGCAGGAAGCTCCCTTTCAGCCGCTTGTGCCGTCTGCCGGGGAAGCTCCGCAGGAATCGCCCGCACGCAAGGTGCGGCGCAGGAAGCCTGCACAGCCGAAGCGAAGAAAAGTGCATGCGGCGGAAGCGAAAGAAGCTGCAGGAGTAGAGGTGGAAAGGGAGGCGTCGTCTTCGCGCAGAGTGAAGCGTGAGGAGGCGGAAGCGGCATCGTCGCAGGAAAAGCGGCGAGAAGACGAGTCACCGTCCGTCAAGAGTGAGGAAGAGCGCCAGCGCGAAACCATCGAGGAATTGCAGAATGAGCTGGCTCAGATGAAAGCGATGCTCGTCCAGGTCGTAAGCAAGGAGAAGACGCCCGAAGACGAGATGTCCCTGCAGCAGGTGCTGAAGCAGCAAGAGGTCGAATCGGACATCATCGACGACGTCGTGCTGCAGCTTCCCGCCGAAGCCATTCTGGCCGACAAGGATACGCCGCTTGCTTTAGATGGACTGACGAAGTATCTCGCCGACAACGTGCAGATGGCGGACGGCCTTGAACTCAAGAGCCGCAAGCGAAAGATCGCGGCTCTCTTGGGGCCGACGGGCGTCGGCAAGACGACGACGCTCGCGAAGATCGCCGCGCAGTGCGTCTTGGAAAAGGGCATCAGCACGGCGTTCATCACGGCGGACACGTATCGCATATCGGCGGTCGAGCAGCTCAAGACGTATGCCGACATCCTCGGACTTCCCATCGCCATCGTCTATACGCCTGATGAACTCAAGGAAGCCATACAGAAGTTTCGCCAGAAGCAGTTGATTCTCATCGACACGGCGGGGCGCAGTCAGCACAACCGCCGTCAGATGGCGGAACTCAAGGAATTCCTTGCCGTCAACCAGAATATTGAGAAGTATCTCGTCCTCAGCGCTACGACGAAGAATGAGGATGCGAAAGACATCATCGACAAGTTCTCCGTCTGCAAGCCCGATAAGGTGATCTTCACGAAGACGGATGAAACGAAGAGCCTTGGCATCATCCTGAACATCTTGCGCAGGAAAGAAATGCGGCTCTCCTATCTGACGAACGGACAGAGCGTTCCCGATGACATTGTGCCGGCAGAGGCCGGAAAGCTTGCGGAACTTTTTTTGAGGTAGATTATGCAGGATCAGGCAGCGAGCCTCCGAAAGCTCGTAGAAAACAAAAAGGACTCTGCCGCTGCGGATTCCGGCACGGACGCTGCCCGGGAGGCGCCAGAGCCGAGCGCGGCGCGCCCCGTGCCAAAGGAGGGCGCACGCATCATTGCCGTCACGAGCGGCAAGGGCGGCGTCGGCAAGTCAAACCTGACCGTGAACCTTGCGCTCGCCTTTCTTGCCGAGGGAAAGAAGACGCTTGTCATCGACGCTGACCTCGGCATGGCGAATGTCGACGTCCTTTTGGGAACCTCTTCGAAATACAATCTTCTGCATCTCTTGGATGAGGATGTCGTGCTCGATGACGTGATCTTGAAGGGGCCTTATGGGCTTCGCTACATCTCGGGCGGCTCGGGCATGGAACAGGCGGGCGAGTTCACGCCCGCCGAGCGGGATTTGCTCGAAGAAAAGCTCACGGGCTGCGGGGAATTGGCCGACGTCATCCTCATCGATACAGGCGCGGGCATCGGCAGAAACGTCCTCGATTTTATCTTGGCGGCGGATGAGGTGATCCTCGTGACGACGCCCGAGCCGACGGCCATGACCGACGCTTATGCCGTCATGAAGGCGTACAGCATGTATGCGGCGAAGCCGAACATGCGCCTCGTCGTCAATCGTGTCTACGACGAGGCAGAAGGTCTCGAAGTGGCGGAAAAGCTCAGGAAGACGGCGGAGCGTTTCCTGCACATGGAAATCCAATCCCTCGGGGCGATTTACGAGGATCGCACGATGATCCAGGCGGTGCGTCAGCAGAAGCCGATTCTTGAGGCGTATCCAGACGCGCTTGCGGCAAAGTGCATCAAGGCGATTGCGAGATCCATGCTCTATGGGGAAAAGGTCTTTATCAAAAAAGGTTGGAAATCATTTCTGCAATATTTCCTTGATTTTACACGATGATGGGGAGGTGCCTTGCCATGGCAGGCGATTTGATGAATGCGGCAACGGTGTTGAAAATTGGGCAGAGGGTTGAGTTTTACCTGGAAGATGACGATATAAGATATACGAGCCGCATAGAAGATATCACTGCGGATCGATTGATCGTCGCGATGCCCGTGGACGAAAAGCGCCGCCCCATCATACCGGCGGCGGGTGAGCAGCTTTACGGTCTTGCCGTGGGCGAGGCATGTCGCTACCGATTTTTCTCCGTATTCAAGGGTAAAGCGCGCGATCCGATTCCTGTCTGGATGATCACGAAGCCGGAAGTCGTCGAGCGCCATCAGAACCGCAGCTTTGTTCGTGTGATGGTGCGCCTGCCGATTCAGGTGCGGATCATCGACACGGAGGGGCGCGAGAGCGAGCTTATGAAGCTTCACACCACGGACGTCAGCGGCGGCGGCGTTTCCTTCGCCGTGCCGCGTCACGTCAAGGTCAACAGCCGCGCGTCCATCGTGTTCACGAACTTCCCCAATATCGGCACGCTGTCCGTCATGGCTCGCATCGTGCGCTCCCTGCCTCTTGAACCGAGCGATCGCGGCTGGCAGCTCGGGGCGCACTTTCTGGAGCTCGATCGGGGAACGATGAATAAGATCGTCCACTTTGTCTTCAGTGAACTGCGCCGCCAACTCACCCTGCACCCTGACAGTCCCGCTCAGGAATAAAAGCAGGATTTTTGGCGGTGACGGCGAAGAATATTAAAGAATGATGCAAGTGATTCGCGATTCGCGTTCTGCCTGGCTGGTACCAGGGCTCTTGGCGAAGGTTGCGGAGCAAACTGACAGGCTGCTGTGCCTCTTGCGCAGATACTGCAATGAGCAAGACGCCCGGAGGCGGCAGAAAACAAACAGGGGGATTTGAAATGGAAACAAATCAGTACATGGACATGTTTTTGGACGAGTCGCGCGAACATCTGCAGTCCTTGAACGATGGTCTGCTGAGCCTCGAAAATGACCCGAACGAGGTGTCCGTCGTCAACGAGATCTTTCGTAACGCGCATACGCTGAAAGGCATGTCGGCGACGATGGGGTTCAACAAGATCGCCGAACTTACGCACGAGATGGAAGATGTCCTCGACCTCATCCGCAATAACCAGCTCAAGGTGACAGAGGACATCATTGAGACGATCTTCAAGTGCCTTGACTCCCTGCAGGAGATGATCGAGAACGTCGGCAACGGCGATCCCGAGGATCTCGTTGACGTTTCCGACCTCGTGAAGAAGCTCTCGGCCATTTCCAAGGGCGAGCCGCAGCCGGAGGCAGAAGCGGCGCCGGCCGCAGCGGAGGCGCCGGCATCTGAGGCAGCGCCCGCATCTTCGCTCGATTATACCGAGGATGACAAGGACGCGATGCGCGCGGCGAAGCAGGGCGGCATGGCTGTCTTTCACATACACATCCGTCTCGCCGATACATGCCTTTTGAAGGCAGCGCGCACCTACATGGTCATGAACGCCCTCGACGAGATCGGCGACGTCATCAAGTCGGTTCCGCCGGCGGAAGACTTGGAGGCAGAAAAGTTCGATCATGATTTCGATCTCGTGCTCGTCACGACGTCTGATACACAAGCGGTTTCCGATGCGCTTGCACCCGTTTCTGAATTGGAAGAGGTGAAGATCGAGGAAGTCGACCCCGACAATCTCGCAGCGCCTGCGCCTGCTCCGGCAGCAGCAGAGCCGCCGAAGGCTTCCGCTCCCGCCCCCGCAGCACCAGCTCCTGCGGCGAAGCCCGCGGCAAAGCCTGCGGCGAAACCGGCAGCAAAGCCCGCGGCAAAGCCCGCGGCCGCAGAGAAGAAGCATCATGCGAGCCAGTCCGTGCGCGTTGACATCGAGAAGCTCGACAACCTCATGAACCTCGTCGGCGAGCTCGTCATCAACAAGGTGCGCCTTGAGCAGATCGGCACGACGAACCGCATGCCGGAACTGACGGAGACGTTGGAGCAGATGGATCGCGTGACGACGGACTTGCAGAACGTCGTCATGAAGGTGCGCATGGTTCCTGTCAGCCAGGTGTTCAACCGCTTCCCACGCATGGTGCGCGATATCGCCAAGGAGCTCAACAAGGACATCAACCTCACGGTCGAGGGCGAGGAGACTGAACTCGATCGCACGGTCATCGACGAGATCGGCGATCCATTGATGCACCTTCTGAGAAATTCGCTCGATCATGGTGTCGAGCATCCTGACGACCGTGAGAAAAAGGGCAAGCCGCGCACGGGCGAGGTCGGACTCATCGCGCGTCACGAGGGAAATAACGTCGTCATTATGGTCACGGACGACGGTGCGGGCATCGACGCCGAAAAGATTCGCGCAAAAGCTGTGGAGAAGGGTCTCTACACGCAGGAGGAAGCTGACGCACTTTCCGATACGGATGCTGTGCGCATCATCTTTGCGCCAGGATTCTCCACGGCCGATCACATCACGGACATTTCGGGCCGCGGCGTGGGCATGGACGTCGTGCGCAGCAAGATTGAGTCGTTGGGCGGTCACGTCGATGTTGAGACGAAGATTGATGAAGGCTCGGTATTCAAAATCAAATTGCCGCTGACGCTCGCCATCATCCAGGCTCTCCTCGTCAAGGTGCAGGAGGAGATGTATGCGATTCCTCTCGGCTCGATCGACAGCACGATCAACATTCATCCGGACGACATCAAGACGGTGCAGAATCAAGCGGTCATCGTACTGCGCGGGCAGATCATCCCGATCATCAACCTCAGCACGGCGCTCCAGGTGCCGCGCACGACGGACGAGGACAACGACGACATCTTCGTTGTCGTCGTCTATGTCGGCGAGCGTAAGGCGGGTATCGTCGTAGACAACCTTATCGGTCAGCAGGAAATCGTCATCAAGACGCTCGGAAAACTCCTTTCCGGACTCAAGCTCTTCTCCGGAGCCACCGTGCTCGGAGATGGCCGTGTCGCCTTGATTTTGGATGTCGGTACGGTCGTGCAGCAGTAAGGGGGAGGATTAGACATGGCTAAGGAAAAGAAGGCAATCATGGAAGACGTTCAGGTGGCCGCGTTCAAGCTCTTGAAGGAAGAGTACGGCGTCAACATCCTGAACGTGCAGGAAATCAAGGTTTTGACGGACATCACGCGCGTGCCCTTCGCCCCCGACTACATCAAGGGCGTCATCAATCTGCGCGGCAGCGTCCTTCCCGTCATCGACCTCAAGCGCCGCATCGGTCTTGAGGACGCTCCCTACACGGATGCGACGCGCATCATCATCATGAAGATCGGCGAGTTCTCCATTGGCATGATCGTCGACGCTGTGACGGAAGTGCTGACGATCTCCGGACGTGACATCAATCCGGCGAAGGACGTCAGCGACAGCACGAGCAACCGCTTTGTCAGCAGCATCGGCAACATTGATGCACGACTGATCATCATGCTGAATCTCGATGAGATCGTTGACCTGCCGGAAGATATGAAATAAGAAGTTGCTTCCTTCTCCTGCCCGGCAGGACGGGAGATGGATATTTCTATCGGATCATGCCAGTATGCTAGAGGTGCAGTTATGACGGAAGATATTATCGATCTCTCCCCGGTACAGCTTGATGTGCTGCGGGAGATAGGAAATGTCGGTGCGGGGAACTCTGCGACGGCCTTGTCGCAGCTTATCAATCGCCGCATTGATATGAATGTGCCGAAGGTTTCGGTCGTCCCTCTCGACGAGGTTCCCGACCTCGTCGGCGGGCCGGAGACGATCGTCGTCGGTGTTTTTCTGCGCGTCTATGGCAAGGCGCCGAGCAACATTCTGTTCCTCATGCCGAAGGACAGCGCTTTCTACCTTGTCGACGCTCTCATGGGAAAGGAGTCGGGAGAGACGACGCATCTCGACATGATGGCGGAGTCCGCCTTGATGGAAATCGGCAACATCTTGGCAGGAGCTTACCTCAATGCGCTCTACAGCTTCACGAACCTCTCGCTCATTCCGTCGATTCCGGCGCTCGCTATGGATATGGCAGGCGCTATCTTGAACGTCGTGCTCGTACAGCTCGGCCAGATGGGCGATCACGCCATGGTCATCGAGACGGAGTTCCTTGCCGAAGATGATGAGTTGCGCGGGCACTTCTTCCTTGTACCGGATCCAGGCTCCATGGAAATGATTCTTTCTGCAGTGGGGGTTGGATGACATGGCTGATATGTTACGCGTAGGAATCGCGGATTACAAGGTCGGTAAGGCTCCGCAGCAGATCATCAGCTACGGTCTTGGCTCCTGCATCGGCATATCCCTCTACGATCCGCAGACGAAGGTCGGCGGCCTCGTGCACATCATGCTGCCGGACAGCACGCAGGCGAGAGCGCACGAGAATCATGCGAAGTTTGCTGATACGGGCGTGCCTTTGTTGCTCGGCGAGGTCTTGAAACTCGGTGCGGCGAAGAACCGTCTCGTCGCGAAGATCGCGGGAGGCGCACAGATGTTCTCGTTCGCCAATGCGTCCGACGTCATGCGCGTGGGTCTGAGAAATGCCGAGGCTGCAAAGAAGGCGCTCGCCAAGGAAGGCATACGCATCGTTGCCGAGGATACGGGCGGCACGTACGGCCGCACGGTACAAATCGATTTGGCAACGGGAGATTACAAGGTCAAGACGATCGATCGCGGGGAAAAGATTATTTAACGGGGGATGGACTTTGTTTAAGATTGGAACAGCACTCGTCACGGGCGTCCTCGCTGCCTTCCTCACCGTTCTGACCGCCGTTTCGGCAGGCGCACGGTTTTCTACTGCAGCGGGGAGAAGCCTTGCGGTGTTTCTCGTCGTCACCGCGCTCATCTTTCTCGTTGCCTTTTTTTTGGAAAAGCAGTTCCCTGCCCTTTTTGCGCAAGCGCAGTCGGAGGAAATTCCAACGAGGAAAGAGGGAAAAGCGACGCAGACGGCGAATGATAAAGAGGAGTCGGAAGGCTCGGAAAATGCCGGAGAAGATGGGGAAGCAGCAGACGCGCAAGCGGACGGTCAAGAGCAGGATGCGGATTTTGAGGTCATGGAAGAGCCCGCCGCTGCGGTTCCCCGCGGAGAATGACTAGACGAGGAGGCGGCTGATTGATGAAAAAGGCAGAGACCCCCTCCGCAGAAATTCAAGATCTTTGGGCGCTTTACCGGGAAACGCGCGCACCGGAAATTCGTGACAAGCTTGTCGAAAATTATTTGCCGCTCGTCAACATCATTGCGGGGCGTGTCGTCGTCGGCCTGCCCGCACATGTTGATCGGGACGATCTCGTTTCGAGCGGCTTTTTTGGTTTGCTGGACGCAATCGAGCGATACGACGTCGAGCGCGGCAACAAATTTGAAACGTATGGTGGCGTGCGCATTCGCGGCGCCATGCTTGACTATTTGCGTACGATGGATTGGATTCCCGTATCGAAAAGGCAGAAGATTCGGCGCTATGAGCAGGCGGTGACGACATTGGAAGGCCGCCTGGGGCGCTCGGCGACGGACGACGAACTTGCCGCGGAACTCAAGATATCGAAGAAGGAGCTGCACGATCTCGTTTCGCAGACGAATATCGCGACGGTCATTCCGCTTGAAGAGTATGTCCGCACGGAATCCCCGTCCTCACAGACGATCGATCCCGAAGAAAATGCCGAGAAAAACGAATTGCGTGACACCTTAGCGGAAGCAATCGACCAGCTTCCGGAGAAGGAGCGCACGGTCGTTTCTCTCTATTATTATGAGGAACTTACCTTAAAGGAAATCAGCCTCATCCTGCATCTTTCGGAGGCGCGGATTTCTCAGCTCCATACGAAGGCTGTCTTTCGGCTTCGGGGCTTTTTGGCGAGATGGAAAAAAAGCCTCATGGAGTGAGGCAAGAAGGAGGCAAAAAAGGGCATGAGCGAACAGGAAAGGGTTGACGGAGAGCGTCCGGTCTACAGCAAGATCAACGTCCACATCAGTTCGGACAAGATGGTGGCTACGGTCGGGTTTGACCACACGGATTCCAACGCATATCCGACGGCGGAGATGATCAAGAAGGCGCTCCAGGACAAGGGTGTCGTATTCGGCCTCGACGAGGCGGCGATCGAGCAGGGCGCGAAGGATGGCCAGGATTTCGAAGCGGCGCTTGGCAAGGAGCCTCAGCATGGCGAGGATGCCTATCTGAAGAAGAACTACGACCTCGGGGTCAAGGGACGCCCCAAGACGGATGAATATGATCGGGCGGACTACAAGAACATGAACCTCTTCGTGCTCGTGAAGCAGGGCGAGCTTCTCGCTGAACGCGTTCTGCAGACGGACGGAGAGCCGGGCATGAACGTGCTCGG
>ERZ773014.2635-NODE-2635-length-10231-cov-3.810436_pt1 | contig 10231 bp, 4 predicted proteins | sample MGYA00580841_ERZ773014 | MGnify/ENA primary metagenome ERZ773014 (study PRJEB29015, sample SAMEA2737989) | human oral metagenome | biome: human oral; feature: human-associated habitat; material: dental | place: China | collected 2067 ...
GAAGTCGAGTACGAGCTTGTCTATCAGATGGACGGGAAGCCGCAGATCGACCCGCTGACAGGAGAGTACGTCCTCAAGAAGGACGCGCAGGGGCAGCCTGTTCCGCTCTATGAGAGCGACGGGCAGACGCTGAAGAAGAAGCGCCTCTACGCGCTCATAGATGAGAATGTCGTGAATTACCGCATGTTCGGCGCGAAGCTCGACGGCATGACGGATGACGAGAACGCGCTGAGGCTCTGCCACAAGTATCAGAAGGAAACGTACACCATAGAGCCGCTGACAGGACGCCGGCATTACGGCGTGCGTGTGGAAAACCATGAGGGCGTCATCCGCAAGGACAACAACGATCCGATCGTTTGCTGCGGCAACATCGACCTTTCCGGCTCGGAGCTGCTCATCCGCGACGTCAATGCGACGTGGTACGGCTTCTATCTCTGGGGAGACAACGAGGAAGATTATCTGACGTTCGAGCCGCTCAAGGAGACGACGGACAGCTTCAAGAAGGACAATTTCGTCGTGAAGACGGCGGGCAATCAGTCGGAGCTGAAGCCGAACGCCTTGCTTTTCCTCAAGGAAGATCCTTATGCGGTGCGCGATGACGGCGGCTATCTCTACTCTGAGCCTCGCTACGAGTTGCTGCTGCACACGATGGACGGGCTTCTGACTTCGCCAATCACGTATGATTGGACGTACCCGGGCGGGCTTGAGATAAATTCCACCGTATCCGACTACAACACGCACGAGGTGACGACGCAGACGGTGACGTCGCATTTTTCCTGCAGCTACACGATGCTCCCCGCGACGCATTATCACTTCACTGGCTGTGACGTGCTGCTGGAAACGTCGTCGAACAAGTACTGCACGGTGCTCTGGTGCAAGTGCCATAACGCGCATATCCGAGGCTTCAATTTCCGCCCGAATCCCGCCGAGCTGCACAATACGCGCTTCAAGAACACGATGCTCTACATCTGGGGCGCGTACAACGTGGAGGTCTCGGACATTGTGGGGTTCAACGCGGCGGGGAAAAAGAAGGGGAGCAAAAACGGCACGTCGGGCTATGTGATCCGCGCAACGAACTGCCTGAACCTGCGCCTCCATGATATATCTGTGCAGGGGTACTGGGGTGCAACGGCGATGAACTGCGTGAAGGATGTGCACGTGACGCGCGTCTCCATCAACCGTCTGGACATTCACAACTATTTCTATAACCTCTACATCGATCAGTGTAATCTGTTCAACCATGCGATCCAGATCGGCGAGGGGCGCGGGATTGTGCAGATCACGAACTCCAATTTCTACATCAACAAATTGGAGGCGGACAGCTATCCGAACGCACATCTTTTGGAGTTCAATCTGACGTACGGGCGCATCTTCGAGGGGCGCGTGTTGATCGAGGGGTGCAACGCGTATCTGAAAGATCCTGAAGGCAAGGAGTTCGACGTGTGCAAGATTGACTTCTCGCCGGAGGCGGTATCGACGCTGGACAGCTACCGCTTTCCTGACGTGACGATGCGCGACTGCTATTTTTACAGCTACAATCCGGATACGCATCTGGTCTACTTCATGGTCGCGGGCAAGCGTGCTTGCAAGACGAGCACGAAGGGGCCGTCCGTCCTCGTGGACTGCTGCCGCGACCTTGGCAACGACGCTGCCGGCACGCTTATGTGGAAGTATGTGGGGCGCGGCATCGATTGGTTCAGCGGCGAACCGCTGGAAGAGGGGGCGCTTGACGTCGTTCCGGGGCAGTATATGCGAACGTACAGGAAGTTCCTCGATGCGGAAGGCAAGACGGCATTCTACGATTTTCGCTATTTCCTCGTGACGCAAGCGGGCAGGTTGCCGACGCCGACGGCGGAGAACGCGCCGACGGACGAGAGCGGGGCGGAGTTCTCTCTCGGCACGGCGAGGCTGCGCCATGTCGAGCGGCATCGCTGGGAGGCGGCGCGAAGATACGCGGTCGGCGATTCGTGCTTCACGGAGCATTCGTCGTGGCTGCCGCCCTACTGCTACGTCTGCACGGCAGCGGGCACATCGAACGGCTGGCGGCCGACGCATACGGAGGGGACAGTCATCGAGGGGGAGGACGTCTATCCGAAGAATCTGGACGCTTGCTATTGGCAGTATACGGCTCAGGCGGACAGCTTCATCACGAAGACGTTCGCGCCGCGCATGGATGTCACGGCGGGCGACGTGCTCTATGCCGACCATCGGCTTTATCGCGTGGAGCAGGGCGGCACGCTGAACGATGTGCCGCCCGTGCATACGCCATGGCTGCAAGCTTTCACGGAGGGGACGGCGAAGCTCGTCTTCTTGGGAAAGGATTGGCAGAGTAAGGCATGGTGGGCGAAGGGCGCGTACTGCTTGTCGTATGATGCGGCGGGTGTCTTGCAGGTCTATCAGCTTGTCAACCAGGACGGCACGACGAGCGGCGAGATTCCTGTTCCTGGCAACGGGCGCTGCGTTGACGGCGATATCATCTGGCAGAACACAAACGAGGCGGCGACGAAAGAGTGGGCGCCGCAGACGCAGTTCTTCGAGGGTGACGTCGTATCGTACGCGGGAAATAACTACAAATGTGTGTTCGATGGACGCCTTGAGCTGCCGAGTCAGATCAATCTGGAGAACATCTCTACGAACATGAAAGGAACGGGCGACGTCTTCGCTTTCTGGGAGGCGGGAACGGACGTGCCAACGAAAGTCGGAGCGAAGGGCAAATGGAAGATCAAGGTCGACAATGTGGATTGCTATCGCTTCTTGACGCTCGCCAAGGGGTATTTCGGGCATGAGGGCAATCCGCTTCCGACAATTGTCGAACACGGGGCGCCCGCCTCACAGGTCAACGGAGACGAGGTGAGCTTCTGATGCAGGTGCTTGTAACGGCCGCATATCTGACGACAATTGCGAACGCTATCCGCGCCAAGAATGGAAAAGCGACGAAGTACAAGCCCGCCGACATGGCAGCGGCAATCTTGCAGCTCGGTTCTTCGTCGGGTGGCGGGGGGACGACACCGCCGCCGACGCCGCCGCCCGGCGGCAAGACGAAGGTGGGTGGCTTCACCTTGGCGGCAAAGGCGGACGGCTCTCTTTCTGGCTATACGGCGGGAAAAATCATGATGGCGCTTCCGAATCACCAGATCGCGATGTTTCGCGCGGTGATTTTTTGCCCTGCGGGGTTGGAGCTTGCCTCTATGGTGGTCTCGGATTTCGCGAACGGACGTGCGTGGAAGAAGGATAATGCGTATTGCTCTTCTCCGACGCGCACGGTCGTCGAGGGGGGGACGCGCTACGTCATGGAGTGGGAGGAACTCGTCAACATCACGAAGGATGAGGATTATGTGTACGACGACGACAAGACCAATGATAAGCTGACGTACTATTGCTGCTCGGAGTCTTCCGTCAAAGCTGTCACCGGGAGCAGCGTCGCATTGACGGAAGCGACGCTGACGATGGATGCGTTCATTTAGAAAGGAGGCGGCGGATCATGACGTTTTCCGAGTGGGCGGCATTCTACGACAAAAAGAATCCCGAAGATCCGTTCAGCCCCACGCCTGGGTATGACTTGTACTTCGTGGCGGACAAAGGCTTCTGCGAGGTGCAGTTCAGGGAAACGATGGCGATCATCGGCCAACTTGCGGGCGATGGTCGCTTTTTTCGTGACAGAGTGGAAGAGGTCGCGCGAAAGCTCGGCATCAAAGAGGGCGGCACGATCTGCATACGCAAGGAGATCCGTGCCTACATCCGGCTCTTCGGGTATCGCATCGAGCGCGAAGAGAAGCTGCCTGACGGCGAGATTCGCTACCATGCGCGGCACAAAGAGACGGGCAAGTGGTTTCGCGCCTCGCCTGCGTTCCGCTACAAGGGTTCGGGCGAGCTGGGGTACTATGTGACATGGGAGATATAGGGGGGGCGATACCATGTACTTGGACGATGTTTATCAAGCGTGGCACGGAGAACCTGAGGCAGAGAGCATGTACATTTTGCACAGATTCTTCCGTCATGCACGCTTTAAGAAAGGCTCGAAAACGACGGTGCAGAACTCGTATCAGCCAACGCCGGGAGAGGTGCAGCTCACGCAAGCGAGCGCGGATTATGCGCGAAAAGTCGCGCCGAACGCGTACTATCTGAACGATGTGGCGAGAAAGCTCTTGCAGGATTCTCTGGGCACGGTGCAGGTCGATTTCAACCGCATGAATAACGAGGCGCAGGGAAGGCTTTCCTCTGCCTTGGGCGCAATGGGGAATCTCGTCGGCAGTAACGATGCAGTGACGAAGGCGACGAACGGAACTTTAGGTGCACTCTCGGGGCAGGCAGGAGAACTTGCCAAGGGAAATGCTGGGCTGCTAGGCTCTCTTGCTGGGGGGTATCGGACAGCGACGGATGCCGCGAACGGAGCGCTGGGGCGTGCAGGAGGAGACATCGGACAGGCAGCGCAGACGGCGAACGGCAAACTAGATTGGGCAGGGCGTGCAGGACTCGGCGCAGCGGGCGCGGCGAATGGGATGCTGGAAAGCCTCGGCAACGGTGTGATCCCTACCGTGTATCAAAAGAACATGGAAGGGAGCATCCGCTCGGCGCTGCAGAACACGATGGGCAAGACGGTCGCCGACCTCGGCAATCGCGGCGTGCTCAATAGCTCTGTGACGACGGGCGCGATGAACGATATCGAGAGGAACGCTTCGGATGCGGTGGCGCGGCAGTACCAGCAGAATATCGCGCAGGTCGCATCCCTCGCGCAGCAGCAGAACCAGAATACAGCAGGGGCGGTGCGCGATTGGGCGAGCTTGGCGCAGCAGCAGAATCAAAACGCGCTAAACGCTGCACAGGCGCAGGCGGGTTTCGCGCAGCAGCAGCTCGGCAATACGGGCAACCTCGGCAATGCCTTACAGAACATCTACAACACGCAGTATTCACATCTGCAAGGGGCGCTCGGTCAGCAGGCGAATCTCGCGCAGCAGCAGTGGGCGAACGCGCAGGGCAATGCCTCGGCGAACAGCGGCCTCTTGGCGAATCTCGCCAATATGGCAGGGTCTCCCATCGCGCTTGCGGCAGCTGCGCAGGAGGCGGCGCAGAATCCCGCATTCCGTGCGTGGAATGCGTCGATGGGCTTGAACGGTGCGACGACGAACGCGCTTGCGGGCGTCGCAGGCAAAGGAACGAGCACGCAGACGACGACGCAATCGGGCGGCCCCGGCTTTTTCGGCGGACTTTTGGGAGGCTTTCTGGGCGGCGCAGGAAACGCACTCGGCGCGGGGCTCTTCTGCTTCCCGGCTGGAACGAAGATCAAGATGGCGGACGGCTCGGAGAAGCGTATCGAGCATATCGAGGTCGGCGAGAAGGTTATGGCATGGGGCGAGAACGGCGAAGAGGAAGCCAAGGTCTTGCGCACGATGCAGCCGCATCATGCGGAGGTCTATAATCTCATTTGCTCGGACGCGCATACGATGGCGACGCTCTCGCAGCCTTTCTTGACGGAGGACGGCGAATGGGTCACGCTCGAAGATCTCAAGATGAAGCGGCGTCTGAAGAACGCGGGCGATGTGCGTGAGGTCAGCTTCAGAGGAAACCGCCGGGTGTACGACCTCCAAGTGTCGGGGAAGAATACATATATCGCGGACGGGTTCATCGCCAAGGGCGGAGACGGCTCGATATGGAAAGAATAGGAGGCTGAACGCATGAATTGGGATGATATCGGCATGATGGTAGGGTACAACCTTGCCAACGGGTATTTTAGAAACCAGCACGATCGCTGGGTGGACGAGGGGCGCAAGGCGCTCAAGGATATGGCGAATGTCAATGACGCAGACCGCACGAATGCGAAGGGCTTCCTGCAGGGGGCGATCGACCGCAACGGATTCATCGGACAAGACCCGCGGCTTCTGTACTTGCAGCAGAAACAGGGCTACATGCAGGCCGCGAACGACAAGCGGTATCTCCTTGACAACGGCTACGCTGCGGACTCGGAGGAGGTCAAGGGGTTCGACGCGAAGATGACGGCGGCGCACAGGAATGCGGACGAGCTTCGCGCCTACGCCAAGAGCGCGGGCTTCAACTACGGAAACTTGGGCGACGGGATGAACCTCCAACAGCTCAACCATGAAGTGAGCCGCAGGGAGTTTCCCGCGCTCTACGATGAGAGCCGCTATGACCTCTCGAACCATCTGCCGCATGACAAGCGTCTCTGGTCGGACATGGGGGCGGATTATGCGCTCGGCAAGACAAATACGATGCCGACGTTCGGCGCGGGCGGCGCACAGCCGACGCAGGAGCAGGCGGCAGCGATGGAGGCAGTCGCGGCACAGGCGGCGCCGCAAGCGGGAGCGCCTCAGACGCTCGGCGTGCCGGGGCTTGCCAAGCCCGCATCGGAGCTTTCGAGCGAGGAGCTGATGCAGCTTTTGACGGGACAGCCGAATTTCAAGGCAGATCCCTTCGGACTTCGGGGCGCGAACCAGGGAAACGCATTTTCCCTTGGCGCGGGTAATGCTCTCGCGAACCAAGGGGGACAAGGAACGGCTGCACAGAACACGGCGAACCCCGCTCAGAACGCGCAGGCTGGCGCAGGAGGAGCACAAGCGACAGATGCAAGTGTTGATATGGAGCAGGCGGCAAACGCGCCTGCGGAAGCTCCTGCAGCGAATGGCGGTCATCCTTATCCGAACATGCTGATGGGTGCGGACGGCGGTGTAAAGAATACGGCAAGCGTGCCAAACCAGATTACGGCGGAGAGCATCTACAAGTACCTGCAAAGCATCGGGCAGATCGACAAGAAGGTGGATTACAATGCGGCGATCGATGAGCTTGCCAAGGCTTTCGCCGAGGAGCGCGTCAAGCGCATGACGGACGACGACAAGCGCGAATACCTTGTCTCTCACGGCATCGGCAACGACATCGCGAGCATTGTCATTCCTGAGGCAAACGCCAAGGCGCGTGAGAAAGCGCGTCAAGAAGCCATTGCGCAGATGGCGCAGAACGCGACGAACCCGATGATGGCGCAGGCGCTCGCCATGATGGCGCTGACGGACGGCGCAAAGCCCGGCGACTTCATGGGCGCGATCCGAAGCACGAAACCGGAGATGGGATTCCATGACATCGACCTCGGCGGTACGAAGATGCGGACGATGTACGACAAGAACGGCTGGCTCAAGCCCGAGGCGTCGCAGTTCGTCAAGACGGTTTCGCCCGACGCGCTTTTGACGAACCAAACGCGCTACGACACCACGAAGATGCAGCAGGAGAATGCGAATTGGCGCAAGCAGTACGAGCAGGAGAATGCAAATTGGCGTGCGCAGTACAGAGGGCAAAACGGCGGTTCGGGCGGCAGGGCGGCTGGCGGCAAAGGCGGCGAGAAGCTGACACAGGCGCAGCAGCACTTCCTCAACGAGTTCTCCAATCGCTATCTTGCGGCCAAGCAAGCGATTACAGACGGCTACAGCGAGGACGATCACGGTCTGCAAGAGCTGACGGATTTCTTGTACGACGATGGACGCAAGATGCTTTCACCGGAGGATTTCCGAAAGTTTGAAGCGTACGTCTACGCACTGCAAGGCTATATGTGGAAGCAGCACGCCATTGATGATCCAACCGATGAGAATGCAGAAAATCAAGCGATGGAGCATTGGAGACATGTACCGCCCGAGATTCTGGAAGAGGTATTCCCCGGGTACAATTTTGACGCTTACAAATGATGACAAGGGAGGAACTGAGCCATGAGCCTGATGACAGACATGCTTCGGCAGAGCATTGCAAACAGCGGCGTATCGGTTCGCGTAGGGGATTCACGCAACCTGCTGACAGAAGAGGAGGAATATGACCGCAACACGTCATACGGGCAGAAGGTGTTGGATGGTCTTGGGCGACTGGCGGATGATGTGAAGTCGGGAAAGCTTTTGACGGATGCTGTAAATAATTTTAACCCGCTCATGCTGTTTCCTCCAGCGCAGGCGGCTCTCGCCTTGGGCAAGGTGGCTGAGTATACGAATCCGGGGTCCGTCGACTTTGGCGGCGACAAAGGGTTTCTCGGCAACGTTATGGAAGGCTATAAATTGGGAAGCCGCGTCGCGAACGCCGGTTTCGGCCAGCTCGTCGATAGCACGGCGGGTACGTTAGGCTATGGAATTCATCGCGTCCTGCCAAATTCGGGGATGGATAACACTATCGGCGCGATCGCGCGTGCTGTGGGCAACTACGGGGACGCCATGCAGAAAGCGAACGATCCGCACATTCAGAATCCAGATGACAGCCTCCTTATTGACGCGGCGAATATCGCAGGCGAAGCCGCCGTATCCCTGCCGACTTCCATCGGGCTTGCCGTTGCGGGCGCAGGTCTCGGTGGTGCAGCCGTCAAGGGCGGTGCGGCGGCTCTACGCGGTCTTCCTCAAGCAGCGTCCGCTGTATCCAAGGCAGCGGGATGGGTGGATGCGGCGGGCAACTGGGTCAAAAGCCTGCCCGCCGTCGGACGCGTAGCGAAGAACCTCGGACTGCCATCTCCGCAAAACGTCGTCGGCGGTGTAACCTCTGGGCTTTTGGAAAGTACAATGGAGGGGTATGAGGCCTATCGCCAGTATATTGACGACGCAAAACGCAACGGCAATTACGTCGAAGGGGAGACAGAAGCCACAGCAAACCGCATCGCGGATGCCGTGGGAGGAAGCAACTTCGCCTTGCTCTCTCCGGTCAACACGATGGAGCAGATGCTTCTCTTTGGCAAGGGCGGCAAGGGTGTATGGAAGCGTCTGCTCGGCATCGCGGGCACGGCGGGGCAGGAGGCTTTCGAGGAGGCCGCACAGCAGGTCATCCAGAACCAGCAGGCGGCGAAAGAGGGCTATGCCGGATGGGACGACTACACGAGTCTTGAGGCTTGGAAAGATCCTCGCGTCGGTCACTCCGCGCTCGTCGGCATGACGATGGGCGGCGGCATGTCGGCCGTGCTGGGCGGCGGTGCCGATGCGGAGGACGCGCCCGCCGCGAACAATGCGCCGACGCTCACGAGCGGCAATGCGGAGATTGACGATGCCATCAATACTGCTGCGGCGAAGCACGGACTGCCTGCTGACCTCCTCTTCGCCGTTGCACAGACGGAGAGCGACTTCGACCAGTCTGTTGTCTCTGCAGCTGGGGCTAAGGGCATCATGCAACTTATGCCAGACACGGCGAAGGAGCTTGGCGTAGATGCTGACGACATGGTGCAGAACATCGAGGGCGGCGCCAGATACTTGAAGCAGCAGCTCGATGATTTCGGCGGGAACGTCGAGATGGCGCTCGCCGCCTATAATGCTGGGGCGGATGCTGTACAGAAGCACAAGGGCGTGCCTCCCTATGAGGAGACGCAGAACTACGTCGCAAAGATTATGGGGATGCTCGATGGGGCGAACATGAATCCGGCGGCGGAAGCTGAGGCAGTCCGCAGTCTTCTTGACGATGCAGAGCCTTTTATTGGCACGCGGATGGATAACGGCACGGAAGGATGCGTGGAGGCGGTCACGAAGATCGGCGCTGCGGGGAGCGATTTCCTTCGTGCGGAATTGGAGGCGGGCGTCGTCAACGTAGACAGGCTCGTCGAGGATGCTGGCGATCGTGTGATTCCCTTCGATGCGTCGAGTCTGGAAGAGGGCGACGTCATCGTCTATGGGGACAAGAACGATGCGCAGAGGCACGTCGTCCTCTATGATGGCAAGGGCGGCTATATTGGCAATTCGTCCAGTCAGAACCTCGTTGTTCATGCGAGCGACTACAACGCTATGGGGAGCTACTACCCGACGAAGATCATCAAATCGGGCGGCAGGTATGGAGGCACAGTCAACAATTCTTCCAGTGCGGGCAGCGTCCGTTCGATCGACTACAGCGGACTTGTCGTCGATGCAAAAAACCTTGAGGCGAATGCAGCCGCGATGAAAGCGCTCATCGAGGGCGATAAGCTGACACCCGCGCAGAAGGCGGCGATCATCGATGCAGCGGAAATCATTCGCGACACACCGACGGAAGCGAGCACAGCGTCTCCAAGAGAAGACGCGCTCGATTACAACGCATGGCAGGCGCTCATCGACCACAAGGACGTCAAGGGCATCTTCGCCAAAGACCCGGAGCGCGTCACGCGCATGGTCATGCGCGGCGAGGAGGCACAGAGACAGGCGCGGACGAGAGCCGCCATCGAGAACCAGCAGAAAGTCGCGCAGGCGCAGGCGGCGCAAGCACAGGCGGCGCAGGCGACGCAAGCGCAGGCGCAAGCGGCACAGGC
>ERZ773014.2637-NODE-2637-length-10228-cov-2.733215_pt1 | contig 10228 bp, 10 predicted proteins | sample MGYA00580841_ERZ773014 | MGnify/ENA primary metagenome ERZ773014 (study PRJEB29015, sample SAMEA2737989) | human oral metagenome | biome: human oral; feature: human-associated habitat; material: dental | place: China | collected 2067 ...
AATATGGATAATATAGATTTTGTTGTAGGTGCTTCTACAGAAGCTATTGCAGGTGAGGGACTTATAGTAACAGCCGGAGGTATTGACCTTCATGTTCACTATATCTCACCGGGACTTGCTCACGCGGCACTTGACAACGGTATTACAACACTTTTCGGCGGAGGTACAGGACCTGCCGACGGTACAAACTCTGCAACCACAACACCGGGTGCATTCCATATTCACCGTATGTTACAGGCAACTGACAATGAACCGTTAAACTTCGGATTTATGGCAAAGGGAAACGGTGCCGTAGTTGATACGGTAGGTGAGCAGATAGAGGCAGGTGCGGCAGCTATAAAGACTCATGAGGACTGGGGTGCTACAGCGGCGGCTATCGACAATGCACTTAAGGCTGCGGATAAGTATGATGTACAGCTTGCGGTACATACCGATTCTTTGAATGAGGGAGGCTTTGTAAACAATACTATCAATGCCTTTGCAGGTCGTACAGTTCATGCATTCCACTCCGAGGGTGCCGGCGGTGGACATGCTCCTGATATTATGGTAGTAACAGGACAAAAGAATATACTTTCATCTTCAACAAATCCTACAGACCCTTATACTACAAATGTTGTAGATGAGCTTTTTGATATGACAATGGTTTGTCACCATCTGGATCCTAAGGTACCTGAGGATGTTGCTTTTGCAGAGTCACGTGTAAGAAAGCAGACTATTGCGGCTGAGGACGTGCTTCAGGATATGGGTGCAATCAGTGTAATGACAAGTGATGCTATGGCAATGGGACGTGTAGGCGAGGTTGCTATGAGATGTTGGCAGCTTGCAGACAAGATGAAGATGCAAAGAGGACCGCTTACAGGAGACAGCGAGTACAATGACAATAACCGTATCAAGAGATATGTTGCAAAGTATACTATCAATCCTGCTATTGTAAACGGTATTTCAGAGTATATCGGTTCTGTAGAGGTTGGAAAGTATGCAGACCTTGTTATCTGGGAGCCTTCAAGATTCGGCACAAAGCCGAAGATGGTTTTAAAGGCGGGAGTTATAAGCTACGGAATAATGGGTGATGCTTCATCTTCACTACCTACTCCTGAGCCGAGACTTATGAAAGATCTTTACGGTTCTTTAGGTAAGTCGTGCGGAAAGTCAAATATTGCATTTGTTTCAAAGTATGCATATGATCATGGTATCAAGGAAAAACTTGGACTTGATAAGATTGTACTTCCTGTAAAGAATACCAGAAATCTTACAAAGAGAGATATGAAGTGGAATGATTACACTCCAAAGACTATCAAGATTGATCCGCAAAGTTTTGTGGTTACTATTGACGGTGAGGAGATTACTTGTGAGCCTGTAGAGAGAATTTCTTTGGCTCAGAGATATTATTTATTCTAAATAATTTATTACATTGGAGAGTAGACAAAAAAGCTTTCACTTTTATCTACTCTCTTTTTTCTGATAAGGGGTATTTATGATTTTTACAAAGACAGACGGAAATATAAAGGAAAGAGAAGACTTGGGTCATGTACATATTGAGACTGCAATGGTAAAGAGTGACGATCTTGCAAAGAGCATACTTCGTGTAAAGAGTGATCACCACAATGAATACGGTATCAGACTTGAAGAAGGAAAACTTGAAAACGGCTCATTCTTTTTTATAGATGATCACAATGTATTGGTACTTAATGTTATCCCTGAAAAGATGATTGTTATTACGCCGAAGGATATGGATGACTGCGGTATCATTGCACATATGCTTGGAAATATGCATAAACCGGTTAAAATAAAGGGTGGGAAGATTTCACTGCTTTATGATTCTGTAGTTGCAAAGAATCTTGAGAAGTCCGATATAGATTTTAAGGTGGAAGAGATTCAGCTTGAAGAATCTCTTCGATATGTTGATTTATCATGAACAAAAATAAATTAAATATGGATAAACTAAGCCTTCTTGAAATATTTCAGGTATGTGATTCCACCTTTCCTATAGGAACTTTCAACCATTCTTTCGGAATGGAGAACTATCTGAGTGACAGAAGAATAAAAAAAGCACCTGAGTTTGAAATCTGGTTTAAAAACTACTTTGACAATCAGTTTAAATACAGTGAAGGTTTGCTTATTTTATTATGTATGCAGGCACTAAAGAAAAGTGATTTTGAAAAAATCTGCAAGTATGATAAGATTATCACCATGTCCACACTTGCAAAGGAGACCAGAAACGGTACAAAGCTTATTGCAAAGCAGATGATAAGGCTTCTTAAGGGAATGTATGGAGATATTGATACAGTCAACAGATATGAAGAAGAGATAAAAGAAAAAAGGTGTTTCGGAAGCCCTGCAATTGTATTTGCTGTTTTTGCATTTGAAAAGGGTATCAGTATTGAAGATGCTTTTATCCTTTACGGCTACAGCATTGCCTCCACTATGGTTCAAAATGCTGTACGTGCAATTCCCTTGGGACAGATGGAAGGACAGGTGATTTTACACAATATAATTGAGAAACTTTTTTCTGTTTATGAGAAGATTAAAGACTTGGATGAGGAGTATCTGGGTGCAAGTATGATAGGTATCGAGCTGGCTCAGATTAGACATGAAAGTCAAGAGTCAAGGCTTTTTATGTCGTAGTAGAAAGGTTAATTATGAAGAGAGCGATTCGTATAGGTGTCGGTGGACCTGTAGGTTCGGGAAAGACACTTTTGATAGAGAGGTTGACTCGCCATATGGCGAATGACTACAGTATAGCTGTAATTACAAATGATATTTATACAAAAGAAGATGCACAGTTTATGGTGACAAATTCCGTACTGCCGGAGGAGAGAATAATAGGTGTGGAAACAGGCGGTTGCCCACATACCGCTATCAGAGAAGATGCATCTATGAATCTGGCGGCAATTGATGAACTTGAAGAAAGATTTCCTGAACAGCTTGACCTTATTTTTTTAGAGAGCGGAGGTGACAATCTGGCGGCTACATTCAGTCCTGAGCTTGTGGATTTTTCAATATATATTATTGATGTGGCTGAGGGTGAGAAGATTCCACGAAAAGCCGGACAGGGAATGATAAAGTCCGATCTTTTCATTATCAACAAGATTGATCTTGCACCATATGTCGGAGCGGATCTTAACAGAATGAAGACCGACTCTGAAAAATTCCGTGAGAGCGGAACCTTTCTCTTTACAAATTTAAAGACTGATGAGGGATTATCAGGTGTTATAGACTGGATAAAAAAAGATGTTTTGCTTGAGGGATTATAAATGAACGGATCCTATGACGGAGTAAGTGATATTGCCTTTGAAAAGCGTGGTGACAGGACGGTTCTTACCAATCGCTATAGAAGCGGTAATTCAAGGATTTCCGCATTGATTCCAACAGAAGATGATATTCCTTTGTACTTTTTGGTGGCTACGGGCGGAGGATTTATAGAGGGTGAAAAGTATTATAATGTCGCAACACTTGAAAGAGAAGCTCATGCCGTTTTGACCACTCAGACTCCGAACTATATCTACAAATGTCCACATGGAATGACTACATCACAGTTAAATGAGGTGACGGTAAAAGAAAATGCATTCCTTGAGTACTATATAGATGAGGTTATTCCATATGAGGATGCCATATATTACCAAAAGACATTTGTTGATGTAAAAAAGGGTGGAAGCCTTATATTAACTGACGGATTGACTGCCGGCTGGTCTAAGAGTGACACACCTTTTTTGTACAACAGAGTGGATTTAAAGACAAGGATTTTATATGACGGTGAGCTTGTGTTCAATGATTATTTGATAGTGAATCCGAGAGAACAAGATATGGGTGAGCTTGGACTTTTTGAGGGCTACACCAATTTCAATTCGGTTGTAATTATTGATGAAAATTTTTGTACCGAATGGATAAAAAGAAGTAAAGAAGCATTAAACACAAAAGAGTTTACCGGAATCTACGGTATCACAGCTTTGGAAAAATACGGTTTTGTGCTTCGTGTTTTGGGTAAGAGCAGCCACAATAATCTGGGGATTATGTGGGACTTTATAAACTTTTATCGCGAAGAGATAAGAGGCTTAAAACATTTGGAACTTAGAAAAAATCAAAGATAGAAAAAATAAAAAGAAAAAATAAAAATCTAAATAAAATAGAGGAGAAATATGCATATACCTGATAATTATTTGGGACCGGTTACCTGTGCGGCTCTTAGTGTAGTATCATTGCCGCCTTTGGCTGTATCTATATCTAAAGTAAGGCTTGAACTGAAAGAAAACAGAGAACTTGCACCGATGCTTGGCGTGGGAGCTTCTTTGTCATTTTTGATGATGATGTTTAATGTACCTATACCGGGCGGTACAACCGCACATGCCATCGGAGGTGTGCTTTTAGCCGTTTTAATGGGACCTTATGCCGCAAGCCTTTGTGTGAGTGTGGCACTTATACTTCAAGCCTTTTTATTCGGTGACGGAGGAATACTCTCGCTTGGTGCAAATATCTTCAATATGGCAATCCTTATGCCTTTTAGCGGATATACAATCTATGATCTTTTAAGAAAAAGAGAGCATAGCTATATCGGAGCGGGTGCAGGAGCATTCCTTGGAATAAATATCGCCGCATTTTTTACAGCAATAGAGCTTGGGATACAGCCGATAATAGCTTCAAGTAACGGATTGCCGCTATATAATCCTTATCCGTTTTCAGTTACCATACCTGCAATGATGATTCCTCATATTGTGATAGCAGGCTGGGTGGAAGTATTTTTTACTGTGGTGATTTATCGCTTTGTAAATATTGCCTCTCCGGATGCAATATACAGTGAGAAGAATATAAGTAAAGGACTTATCGGCAAACTCTACGGTCTGATACTGTTTCTTGTAATTATCACGCCTATAGGACTTCTGGCTTCAGGCACAGCCTTTGGAGAATGGTCGGGAGAGGAATTACTTGAAAAGCTTCAAATACCATGGCTGCATTGCCTACAGGAATGGCGAAAGGAATCTCATTTAACTCATTATTTACAGACTATGAGATACCCGGGATAAATGTAGGCATAGGATATGTGCTTAGTGCAGTCACTGCGGTACTTTTATTTTTTATATTTGCAAAATTGATTGGAAGCATGTATGACAAATCAGACATTGCCTGATTGGATGATGAAAGAAGAAATAACGGTGAATGACTCTGAAGTTAAAAGCGGTTTTCTTCAAAGTAATCTCTCAACCGTTATTTCTCTTTTATCATATTTAAAGATTGAGGACAGAAAGAAATATGGCGGAAGTCCGGTCATAAGAATCTGTGAATTGCTTATCTTGCTTGTACTTATTTATAACAGTAAAAGCATAGTGTTTTTGTGGACGGTCGGAATTTTTCTCTTAGCTGAGATTGCTTTTTTTAGCGGTAGGGAAATAAGGTCTATTGTAAAAAAGCTTATCAGACTTATTATTTTTACCACCGTTATTTTACTGCCAAGCTATTTGCTTCATCCAAGTATTCATCCGACTTTTTTTCTTATCAGAACTGTGCTTTTGCTTTTAAACCTCTCCGTATTTTTGACAAAGACCTCGTGGAGCGATTTTATAACGGGGCTTAGAGGACTTTATTTGCCGGAGGAGTTAGTGATGATATTTGATATTGCAATCAAATATTTTTATATCCTCGGAAATCATATAAAGAGTATATTATATGCAATAAGAATAAGAAGCTTACAGGGAGTTTCAAAAAAACTTACAGGTGCAATCTTAGGTCAGGTATATCTTATAAGCAAAGAGCATATGAAGAGTTTATATGAGGCAATGTTGCTTCGTGGATACGGTACTAAGGTTAAAGTGAGGAGAAAATTGCAATTAAATAAATCAGATATTTTGCATATAAGTATTTGTATAATACTTATAATCTTATTTTTTACTTTGAAAGGACAGATATGATTCATATTGAAAACGGAAAATATATTTATGAGAATCAAATAGGTATGGATCATATAAACCTTGATATAAAAAAAGGAGAAGGCGTATCCATAATGGGTCCGAACGGAGCCGGAAAATCCACTTTACTTAAGATTATTGTAGGACTTTTTGCCCTTACTGAGGGCAAATATACATTTAACGGAGAAGATATAAATAAGGCATATATAAAAGACTTAAAAAAAGTATCAAATCTTTACAGAAAAATCGGATTTGTATTTCAAAACAGTGATGTACAGCTTTTCAACTTTTCAGTCTATGAGGAACTTGCCTTCGGAGTAAGACAGCTTGGACTGCCTGAGGTTGAGGTGGAAAAAAGGGTGGAAGATTGTTTAAAACTTTTACAAATAGACCATCTGAAAAACAGAGTACCTTATCAATTATCAGGTGGTGAGAAAAAACTTGTGGCTATCGGGTCGGTGCTTACTATGAATCCTGAGGTGATTATACTTGATGAGCCTTTTAACGGACTTTCACCAAAGTATGTGGAACTTATAAAGAATGTCTTATATTCATTGAAAGAGGCGGGAAAGACAATTATAATTACAAGTCATCATTTCAATCAGGTAAAGGATTTGGTGGACAGTTTATATCTTTTTGATGAAGAACATACTATAAAGAAAAGAATAGAAAAGCATGAGTGGGATAATCTGCCTACCTTTATGGAGTTTTTGGATAATATATAGAAAATATATTGAACATAATGTTGGTTACAATATATTTTATACAATTGACAATTTTTCTTTATTATAGTACTATGACGATGTACACATCTTGTGTATATAAATATTGATACTAATCTCTAGCAGTAAGTTCTCCAACATCAGGAGTAAGCCGAGCCTAGAGATTTTTTGTTTTATGTGGAGTAAATATAATAAGCCGCAGCTATTGACAACTGATTTATAAGATGTACAATGAAATTAAATAAAAGCTTCGTGAAAGTTTTATGTGGGGTATAAGGAGGAATCTTATGGATATGCAGTTGTTTTGGGATATTGTGGCAATAGTTATAAATATAGGAGTTTGGGTTGGTCTTGGACTTTTTATAAGGTATTTAATAATAAGACTTAAAAAGTAACAGAGCAGTTAAAAAGGATGTATAGCCGGTATGCAAAAGAGTAGTTTGCCGTTTTGGCAAACTACTCTTTTTTACATTCTCCTAATTTCCGCCTGTATCATATTTCCGACCAAAGATGCAAAATTATCAAGTGATTTTACTTTTACAAAACTTCTGCCGAATATTTTTTGTACATTAGGAAGGTCTGCATTATCTCCGGTAAAGGCACATAGCACATATATGTTTTCAAGTTTTGCTTTATGTACAAGTTCAGTCATATCCTCAACAGCAATATCACCGCTGTAATTTCTTGATTTACCCTTTACTTCAAGCATATCATTCGGCTTGATATCAGTCAGCCATATCACAACTCTATGTGAAGCGGTATTTTTCTTCATCTGCTCAATCAGTGCATTTAGAGCAAGTCCGTCTCTGTTGGCACCTGTTGTAAAGAATCTGAATATTTCATTGTTTTTTGAGGTCTCATTGTAATCTCTGTAAAGATTCATTACAGTGTAGCCGTTCATAGATGAATATCCCCATACTCTTACGGGAACATGGCAGTTATCAAGTGCTTTTGCAATAATGTAGCCTTGGGTGGATACGGTGTCCATACGATGTATCTGTGAGGCGGAGGCATCCAGTAAAATATCGACACTTATATTGCCGCTGCCTTCCGCTACCTGTTTTTCAAAAATTTTATTATTGTTAAGATACAGAGCCTTCCAGACAAGAGAAGGATTTAACTTACCGGTTTTTGAATAAACAACAGCAGGCTCAAGCTGTGTAAGCAGTGCGTTCTTTATGCGATTTGTAAGCTCCAGTATAGCCGCATTATTACTCCCTATATTGTCAAAGAAGAATTCTTCATTTTTCTTATACTGTTTTTTCATTTCCGTTCGCATCTTTGCGGCAAATCCGGTTACTTTTTCTTCACTCTCACCTCTTGTAAAAAATATTCTGGTACCTGTGTGGTTGCCTACACAGCACTCTCTTTGTATTTTTTCAGAGGTTTTATCATCATAGATGGATTTGCCGAAATAGCTGCTGATATATTTTCTTAAACCTTCCTCCGTAACTCTGTTAAATTTTTCCGAGTCGGTTTCAAATGCAGAGGCATCTGCACCTCCCTGATTTTCAACATAGCCAAGTACCAGTTTGGTCGCACCTGATACTTCATTTGATACACCTGCTTTTTTACCGAAGAAAAGTCTTGGTATAGGAACTTTGAATCTGTGTTTTTGAAACCTTGCAGATACTCCGGGAAGGTAGGTAAAATATTTTGCAAGAGTACCTGAAAGGTTCTTTATAAACCCTTCAGTATCCACATCCTCACCGATTTCAACTTCAGATAAGAGCTTTCTGTCCACCATATCGGGCAGTCCGCTGTCCTCACCGATTGAGATTCTATAGTGGCCTTCAAGTATCCAACCCTCTCTGCTTTCCGCAATACTTGGCATAAATTCCTTAAGCTTTTGCCTGCAATACTCTTTTCTAAGGAGCAACAGACTCGGTCTTAAATTCTTTTCCTTTTCAAAGGTGGCGTTTTCAAGTGCAATCCAAAATAATGTCTCATAGGTTCCCTGACCTATGGTTTCATGGAAAGTATTATAAAATTCCTTCAACCTTTTCCAGTCAAAATGTGCATAGCTGCTGCCAAGTATGGTATTCCAATAAAGATCGGCTCTTGCCTCATTATCATACATACGAAAGCCTATGGAAACATTATAATTACCTGCGGCATTCCAAATCATATTTGCGGCTCTCTTTTTTTCAAACTCTGTCAAGATCATGAAAAAACACTCTCCCCGAGAAGGCTTTCAGGCAATCTGGCACTTACAATATCAAGTACAAGCTGTCTTTCATACTCATCAAAGCATTTATTGATAAGTCCCATTTCGAGAGCCTTTGTAACTCCAAGTCCCTTTTTCATCATTCCTATACAGGAGATAAGGCCTCTGAGATCAAGACTTCTTGTAGAAATTTCACCACCCTCACATTTTTTTCTTATCTCATCAAAAAGAGTGGCAAATTGTGAAATATATTCAGGCTTTAGAGTAGGATATTTGTCCTTTATAAGCTTTTGTAAATTCTCTTCCGATATAACAGGCATATGCAGTACCATAAATCTGGATGCAAGTGCTTCATTCATCTCCCTTGTTCCGGCATATCCGTAGTTCATAGTACCGATAAATCTTGTAGCCTCATGTAGATTGATTCTGTCGTATCCCGGTAAATCAACGGTTCGTCTAAAGTCAAGCACTGCATGAAGCACAGCAAGTGATTCATTCTTTGCCATATTTATTTCATCAAGTACACCGAAACCTCCTTTTACGGCACAGTTTAATATAGGTCCTTTTCTAAGCTTTACCTCTCCGTTTTCAAAGGTGTCGGAGCCTATAAGAGATGATGCATCGGTATTGATATATAGTGATATATCCCATTGCGGTCTTGCAAATGCCGTTGCAAGATTCTGAGCCAATACATTCTTACCTGTAGCTTTAGGACCGTCAAGCAGGATATTTTCACCTGCTATTATAGCTGTGGCGGCTTCTTCCCAAATTTCTTTGCCATAGTAGAGATAGGAATCTTTTGGGATTCTCTTTTCATCTTCAGCTTCAAGTTTATAGAAGCTTCTGAATGAACTTATCTCTGAAATAATTTTATCTGATATATTTTCCTGTTTTAAAAATTCTAAAATTTCCATATTCCCTCTGTTTAATAAAATAATAAAAAACTCCCGAGACAGTATTATATTACAACTGCCTTGGGAGTAGCAAGTTTATTTATTTGTCTGCCGGGGTAGTACCGCCTTTTTTACCTCTCCAGATAACAAGCACTACATAAATTGCAGCGACAACTGCACCTCCGATATATGCAACACCCCAACTTTGACCGAAGCCAAGTTTTGCATTCAATATATAGCAAGCACATATATATGTATAGAATGTACCGGGGATAAGTGTCATCCAAGCCCATTTTGCTTTGTCATTTATCATAAGATAGATAGATGCGGCAGCAAGCGGGAAGAGTGCCATTGTCTGATTTGACCATGCAAAGTATCTCCAAAGTGTGTTAAATCCTTTAGGATCAACCTTAGCCCAGATAAGTATTGCAGCTACGATAGCAAAAATCGGTACGGCAAGACTAAGTCTTCTTGCATTGTTGTCCTGCTTGATATGGAATGTATCGGCTATTGTAAGACGAAGTGCACGAAGTGCGGTATCACCTGATG
>ERZ773014.2638-NODE-2638-length-10225-cov-8.326155_pt1 | contig 10225 bp, 7 predicted proteins | sample MGYA00580841_ERZ773014 | MGnify/ENA primary metagenome ERZ773014 (study PRJEB29015, sample SAMEA2737989) | human oral metagenome | biome: human oral; feature: human-associated habitat; material: dental | place: China | collected 2067 ...
CTGACCTGCGGGAGCGGCGGGGCCTGCGGGACCTGGGCTTCTCGCGCGAGGAGGCCGCCTGGCTCATGGGGAGGCTCCAGCGAAGCGACGTCTCGCGCTTCCTCTCCTACCGGCTCCACGACGAGCGCAACGACGACTACAGCCTGTACCTGAACGGGTGGGTCAGCGGGTTCTACGCCCACCTCGACGCCCGGTCCTGCGAGGTCTGCTGCCTCGGGGAGTGCGTCCACCTCGCCGACGAGGACTACCGCGTCGGGATCTCCCGCGACGCCGCATACGGGGAGGTCGTCTACGCCGGGCCGATCTCGGGCAGGACCCACGAGGAGATCCTCGGCCTCGTCTTCGAGGTTGTGCGCGTCTTCGCCGGCGCGACGGACGCCTTCCACGAGGAGACCCGCCCGGCGTGGAAGTGGCGCGAGTCGGACTTCGGGGACTTCGGCGACTGCATCTACGACGTCTACGTGCGAAACGACCACACCGGCCCCTACAGGAGGACGCTTTCCAACATCACCTTCCACGTGAACTGCGACACCGAGTGGAAGGACTGGCCGTGGGAGGGACCGTGGGAGATGGAGCTCGGCTAGGGTCCGCCGGGGACTTGGCTGCGCGGGGCCGTGCCCGTGGGAGGCCCCGGGCTCGTCGGGAGGTCTTCGGGAGGAGCTTGGCTATGGCGGACGAGGGCGAGGTGCGGTTCTACGTCGAGCGGGGACGCTGGCCGGACCCTCCACCCAAAGGGATGGAGTTCTCGTGGGAGGAGGTCCGCCGCCACCTCATAGGCAGGCTCCAGTGCAGCGACGTCTCGCGCTTCCTCTCCTACGATGCCGACGAGATCGACGAGGGGGAGCACAGCTTCAGCTTGCTTTTCAACGGGGGACGGGGAGACTTCAACGCAGGCATTGATCCCTACAACCTAGACGTCTGCTGCATGTGGGAGGCCGTCTGGTTCGTTCCCGAGCGCTTCAGGAGTCTCACCGCCCATCAGGACGTGCAAGGTGAGGTCGTCTACGGCGGCCCCATGGAGGGCAGGCCCCACGAGGAGGTGCTCGGTCTTCTCTTTGAGGTGGTGTGCATCTTCGCAGGCGCGGAGGGCATCTTCCATGACGAGACGCTTCCCGAGTGGAGGTGGCGTGAGCACGACTTCAGCGAGTTTCGCGACTGCCGCTATGACGTCTACGTGCGAAATGCCCACACCGGTCCCCCACACGAGGACTTTCGCCAACATCACCCTCCACGTGAACTGTGACGCCACGGGAGTAGACTGGGTGAGGATGTGTAGCATGGAGGAAGATGGCGGCTGAGTCGCCTGCCCATCAGGGTGTAGTCGGTTAGGAGTGCGCATGGGCAGAATAATTCGCAGAAGGGTGAGGCACGCGCATTGGGTTGGGGACGGGCCGGTTGGCCTCGTCGAGAGGGGCGATGACTTCACCCGCGCCGAGGTTGATTGGTTCATGCGAAGGCTCCAGCGAAGCCAGGTCTCGCGGTTTTTGACCTACGACCTCCAGGAGGAGAGCGATGGTGGGTTTTGCCTGAACCTTAATGGAAGGGTCGGTGATTTCTACGCTGGCTTTGGCTCCGACACTCTTGACGTCTGCTTCAGGGGTGAGCTCGTGCGGTTCATCGAGGACTCCGCCAGGGATACCTATGGCTACGAGGATGTCTATGGGGACATCATCTACAATGGGCCGATTTTGGGCAGACCCAGGGCCGAGCTGTTCGACCTTGCCTGTGAGGTGGTGCGTATCTTTGCGGGAGCGACCAGTGTCTCTCACGATGAGGTGGTCGGTGCAAAGAGGTGGCATGCACCGAGCTTCGATCAGATCAGGGACAGCTCCTACGACGTCTATGTGAAAAACGCCCACACCGCTCCCTACAGGAAGACGTTTGCCAATATCAGCTTTCACGTGAACTGCGACGCTCCGGGCAAGGGGGACTAGCATGGACAAGACGGACCAGTGCGAGGCCGCCTCACGCACCTCAGAGGACGCCACGCCCATCGATGACACCATCGTAGACGGGTGGCACTCGTGGGGCAGCTGCCGCTGGGGGATCGACGCGGGGGGCACGCTTTGGATCACCCCTGCCGCAGGTCGGACGGAGGGAACGGCGCAGAGTCTGCCAAAGGGCGAGACCTGGATAGAGCCCAGCTACGGCAAGGGAGCTCCGTGGTGGTCCCAGTCCAAGGGCATACGATCCGTAAAGGTGCTCGGCACTGTCCGTCTCGTCGGCTGTGCTAACTGCATGTTCGCGGGCCTTACGCACTGCAAGGACATGGACCTTACTGGACTCGACACGTCCGGACTACAGGACATGACCCTGATGTTCGATCACTGCCTGTCCCTTACCTCCCTTGACCTCTCGGGTTGGGATACCTCGGAAGTGAGGTCTATGGAGGCTGTGTTCAATAACTGCAGGGGACTTGTGAACCTCGACCTCTCGGGCTGGGACACCTCAAAGGTGTATTCTACAGTGCGCATGTTCTGCACCTGCTCCTCGCTCGTCTCCCTCGACCTCTCGGGTTGGGACACGTCGAGTATAGTGGGGATGTCGAGCATGTTCTCCTCCTGTAGAAAGCTTGTTTCCGTCGATGTGTCGGGCTGGGACATGTCGCAGGCGGCGGGCGTCGCCTATATGTTCTCGAACTGTTCCTCACTCGCCTCCCTGGACGTCTCGGGCTGGGATATGTCCGGGGCGAAGGAGATGTATTACATGTTCCGCAGTTGCTCCTCCCTCACACGTCTTGATGTCTCGGGTTGGGGCCTGCGCAGCCCAAGGACGATGTTTGGTCTGTTTGCGGACTGCACGTCCCTTACCTCCCTGGATGTCTCGGGTTGGGACACCTCCAAGACGGAGGCGATGAGCGGTGCGTTCTACAACTGCTCCTCCCTCACGTACCTTGACCTCTCGAGTTGGGATATGCTAGGCGCGAGGGATCTTGGTAACCTGCTGTATGGGTGCTCGAGCTTACGTGAGGTGAGGCTTGGTCCACGATACTCCTTCCGGCCCCACCCGTATCGGGAGGGGGCTCCTTGGGCCACGTTCCCCGATCCTCCAACGGAACCCCCCTATAACGGTAACTGGGTCCGTAAGGATGGCACAGGCGAGATGAGTGCGACCGAGTTGGCAGAAAGGTACGAGCCTTCTCTTGCGGGCACGTGGGTGTGGGCAACAGGTGCCCGGGCTGTTGGTGAGCCACCCGAGAGGGACGAAGGTGCGGAAAGAATCGTGTGCCATGGAGTGAGCGTCGGTGTTCCCCAGGTGCCAGAGGCGGAGAGTCTGCCCTCCTACGGCATCGACCCCTCCAGCAAGGAGCTCAGCTACTTCAAAGAAAGGCTTGAGTGTAGCGACTTCTCCCGCTTCCTGACCTTTGTGTCCGAGCCGGGGATGTGGCCCGGAAGGTCAGGCGTTCCCTCCTCCTACCTCAATGGACTGGATGGGGGCTTCTGGCTGAGCATTGCCTCCCCGTTTTCTCAGGTCCATTGCAGGGATGAGCTTGTCTGGTTTGTCACGGAGAGCTTCAGGGACAGGCTGACCTACCAGGATCTGCGAGGTGGCATCGTCTATGGGGGTGCGATCGAGAGCGTGACCTCCTCTGAGGTGGCTGCGCTCCTCTTTGAGACGGTGCGCTCCTTTGCTGGTGCGACTGACGTCTACCATACAGAGACGGTAGACGAGAAAAGGGCGCACGCCCGCGACCTCAACCCCTTTGACGACTGCAGCTACGACGTCTACGTGAGGAATACCCATTCTGAGCCCTACACGAAGGCGCTCGCCAACGTCACCTTCCACGTGAACTGCGATGTCCGTCCAAGCGAGAGCGGGAGGTCCTGAGATGCGCGAGACGCCCCACGGGAGCGCGTCTTCCAAGAGGCCGGATGCGCCAGCCCTCGAAGAGCCAGCCGTTGCCACGTGGACCGCATGGGACAGTTGCCGCTGTGGGCTTGACGCGAATGGTACCTTCTGGATCGCCCCCGCCCCTGGGCAGAGGGAGGGGACAGTAAGGGGAGAGAAGCGTAAGACAAACGTCTTTACTCAGTTCACGCGTGGCATTTGGCACACGCAGAACAAGGTCCATGCCGTCCGAGTGCTCGGGACAGTACACCTGATTGGCGGGGCAGAAACTCTGTTCTGGAACTTTGACAGCTGTGTGAGCATGGATCTTGCAGGCCTCGACGTGTCTAAGGTGGAGGACATGTCCAGCATGTTCGAGGGCTGCTCCTCGCTCGAGCGGCTCGACCTCTCGGGCTGGGACACATCACGGGTTGAGGACATGTCCAGCATGTTCAAGGATTGCAGCTCGCTCTCCACCCTTAACCTCACGGGCTGGACCGTGCCCAAGCTAAGAAACCTGCACGAGACGTTCTGCAACTGCTCCTCACTCTTGGCCTTGGATGTCTCTTGTTGGGACACGTCCAAGGTGACCGATCTGTCCCATACGTTTTTCGGCTGCTCGTCCCTCTCCTCGCTCGATCTTTCAGGTTGGGACACGTCGAGGGCGGAGGATCTGGCCTACATGCTCTTTGGCTGCTCGAGTCTGCGGGAGCTGCGGCTTGGTCCTGCGTTCTCCTTTCGACCCTGCGTGTCCTTCTCTGGTTATCGCACGCGGCAGTCGAGCCCTCCCAATCCGCCCATGACGCCCCCGTACAGCGGCAACTGGGCGAGGGAGGACGGCTCCTGCGAGTTGGATGCATGTAAGCTCGCACTTAGCTATGGTCCCGCCCTTTCGGGCACTTGGGTGTGGGCGCACGGCACCCCCTCTGCCTCGCCTTGCGCGAACGCTACGAGATCTTTGGCCTGGTCACAGGACGAGGACTCAAAGGGGCGGGAGCCAGGCTCGCTGCGCTTGAGGGTCTATGGCCTCGTGCGAAGACTTCAGCGAAGCGAGGTCTCCCGGTTCTTGTCCTTTGAGCTCGACCCGAGGGACGAGGCTGACAGGGGCGACGCCATCACCCTCTACCTCAACGGGCGGGAGGGTGACTTTCGGGTGTACGTCTCTTCCTCGCTTGGCTGGGTCAGCCTCAAGGGGGAGCGCATCTGGTTCGTCATGGATGAGCACCGTGACGGTCTGTCCTACCAGGACCTGCAAGATGACATCGTCTACGGCGGGGCGTTGGGCGAGGGTGCATACGGGGAGATGCTCGACCTCCTCTTTGAGACGGTGTGCGTCCTTGCCAGCGCGACGGACGTCTTTCACGACGAGGTGGCCGATGAACAGAGGCTGCGCGCACCCGACCTCAACCCCTTTGACGACTGCAGCTACGACGTCTACGTGAGAAATGAGCACGCCGGTCCCTGCACGAAGATCCTTGCCAACATCAGCTTTTACGTGAACTGTGACCCCGATGAGACTGAGTGCGAGCTCGCTGCTACAGACCAGACGCCCTGTGATGCCTAGGATATGCAGAGAGAGCTTAGAAAATCTTATATTTAGACACTTAGATCATGCATAGTATGACGGAGATCGGGAATACTATCTCCTGAAAAGACAGGGGCTGCTCTGTACGTCTCGGCCGCCACGCAGAGATGCAGGTGGCGTGTCGTGCGGATCGCCCTACAGGAGAGGTGATGCATGTATGAGATTTGATAAGTGGGCGGTGACGGCGCAAGAGGCGCTGCAGGCGTCACTGAGTATCGCGGCGGACGCCGAGGCTGGCGAGGTGAAGCCCATACACCTGCTCAAGGCCCTGCTCTCGTCGGGGGAGCGTAACCTTCGCGCCATCATCGAGCGCGTGGGCGCAGACCCCGCGCAGGTAGAGGCACAGGTAGACGACGCTATAGCCCGCGCTCCGCACGTGACGGGCGACATGACGCAGATGAACTTCTCGAATGAGTTCATCCGCGTGGGCGATGCTGCCGAGAAGCTCGCGAGCAAGATGGGGGACTCCTACGTCACGAGCGAGCATTTGCTCTGCGCACTCGCCGACGAGAAGGGGGACGCCGGCTCTGCCCTCAAGGGTGCGGGCGTCACAGGCAAGCGAATCCAGGAGGCATTCAACGACCTGCGCGGAGACGAGCGCGTGACCTCGCAGGACGCGAAGACCCAGTTCGACGCGCTGGAACAATACGGCCGCAACGTGACCGACCTCGCCCGCCAAGGCAAGCTCGATCCCGTCATCGGCCGTGTCGAAGAGATTCGCCGTACCGTCCAGGTGCTCTCACGTCGCACCAAGAACAACCCCGTGCTCATCGGCGAGCCGGGCGTGGGCAAGACCGCCATCGTCGAGGGGTTGGCCGAGCGCATCGTAGCTGGTGACGTTCCCTCGACGATCAAGGACAAGGACATCATCGAGCTCGACATGAGCGCCCTCGTAGCAGGCGCCAAGTACCGTGGCGAGTTCGAGGATCGCCTGAAGTCCGTACTCAAGGAGGTCAAGAAGTCCGACGGCAGGGTCATCCTGTTCATCGACGAGCTGCACACCATCGTCGGGGCCGGTGCCACAGAGGGCTCCATGGACGCGGGCAACATCCTGAAGCCCGCCCTGGCCCGCGGCGAGCTGCATGCCATCGGTGCGACCACGCTCGACGAGTACCGCAAGTACATAGAGAAGGACCAGGCGCTTGCCCGCCGCTTCCAGACGGTGTACGTGAGCGAGCCCACCGTGGAGGACACGGTGTCCATCCTGCGTGGTCTCAAGGAGCGCTACGAGCAGCACCACCGCGTGCGTATCACCGATGCCGCGCTGGTCAGCGCCGCAGATCTCTCAAATCGCTATATCAGCGATCGCTTCCTGCCCGACAAGGCCATCGACCTCGTGGACGAGGCGGCCTCTCGCCTGCGCATGGAGCTTGACTCCATGCCGGCCGAGATAGATGCCGTTGACCGCCAGCTCACCCAGATGCAGATAGAGGAGCAGGCCCTCATGAAGGAGGACGACGAGGCCTCAAAGGAGCGTCTGGCCACCCTGCAAGGCGAGATCGCGATCACGCGGGAGAAGCTCGACGGCATGAAGGCCAGCTGGCAAAACGAGAAGGCCTCCGTCGATCGCGTGCAGGACCTCAAGGGCCAGATCGAGGATGCGAAGGCCGAGGTGGACCGCGCCATCCGTGACGGTGACCTTGCGCGTGCCTCGGAGCTGCGCTACTCCACGATCCCGACCCTGCAAAGACAGTACGACGAGGCCGAGACGGACCTCTCTCAGCGCCAGGACGAGGGGGGCATCCTCAAGGAGGAGGTCACGCCCGAGGAGATCGCCGAGGTTGTGTCCACCTGGACGGGCGTGCCCGTGTCCAAGATGATGCAAGGCGAGATCGAGAAGCTCCAGAACCTAGAGGCGCAGCTGCATCAGCGCGTCATCGGCCAGAACGAGGCCGTGCGTGCCGTGGCCGCCGCCGTTCGTCGCAGCCGCGCGGGCCTCTCTGATCCCAACCGACCCATCGGCAGCTTCTTCTTCTTGGGCCCCACCGGCGTGGGCAAGACGGAGCTCGCGAAGGCGCTGGCAGAGTGCCTGTTCGATGACGAGAAGGCCCTCGTGCGCATCGACATGTCCGAGTACATGGAGAAGTTCAGCGTGCAGCGCCTGATAGGAGCGCCCCCCGGATACGTGGGCTACGACGAGGGCGGCCAGCTCACCGAGGCCGTGCGCCGCAGGCCCTACAGCGTCATCCTGCTCGACGAGATGGAGAAGGCCCATCCCGACGTCTTCAACGTCTTGCTGCAGGTGCTTGATGACGGGCGTCTCACCGACGGCCAGGGTCGCGTCGTGAGCTTCAAGAACACGATCATCATCATGACCAGCAACGTGGGCTCGCAGTTCATCGCCGGCGCCAACGCCGCGAGCGATCCGGAGGAGGTCCAGAAGCTCGTGAACGATGCGCTGCGCCAGACCTTCAAGCCCGAGTTCCTGAACCGGATCGACGACGTGGTGGTCTTCCAGTCGCTGGGTCTTGCCGACATCGAGAAGATCGTCGAAATCCAGCTCAAGGACGTTCGCAAGCGGCTGGCGCGCGAGCGCATCACGCTCGAGCTCTCCGGCGCCGCCATACAGTCCCTGTCCCTTGACGGCCTTGACCCGGTCTATGGCGCCCGGCCCCTCAAGCGCCTGATCCAGCGCCAGGTCGTGGACAACGTGGCCGGCCTGATCATTGACGGCAAACTGCACGAGGGTGATACCGTGCGCATCGACGTGGGGGAGGGAGATCGCCTGGTCGCGGTGCGCGATGACGAGAAGAGCGACAATCGCTCGGTCGCTGGCAGCGTCTCGGACCCTGACGGCACGCCCGTCGAGCCGGATAGCTTCGAGTAGGAACAAGCCAAGGCACGTGCCCCTCTTGAGGCGAAGGCCACGAATTTAAACCTCGTACAGGTTACCAAAGTATATGCAGGCCAGAGCATGAACTGCCTGGCCTGCTTTTTTTGCGTGAAAAAATGGAGGCTTCGTGAGTTCGTGTGGGTGGGTGTGTCACCGCCCCGGTGGCATGGACCTCAGGTTCGAGCGCCCGGTCGTGCGAGCGGCCGTGGGTATGCAGGAGTGTACACAGATCGGCGAAAATGGCCTCTCGACGCAACCACCGCTCGCATGCAGAGTGCGCTTTTCCGTGAGAGTGAGACCCCAGAGTGCGTCTTTACGTGAGTCGCCGGTTGCAGAGTGGGGCACTTGTGTACGCTGTTGCGGCGCGATTCGCCGAGGCGTCAACTCACACGAACCTCCGAAGAGCCGAAAAATGTCCACCAATCGTGAGAAGTTGCTCGTATTGCTGGCGATCGAGCGTGCATTCAGCAAGCTGCTTAAACTGTTGTGTAGTGATATGACATTGTCTGGCCATTGCAGAAACCAAACCAGTCGTGATATCGCTCTTGGAGCCGTGACTTACCTTTGTCCTGATGGACGTTCTTAGGCCGTCGGACCGAACGTAGCAAAGATAGAGGTGGTCTCTCTCATCCTGTTCAAAACCCTTTTTGATGAGGTTACGGACCACCATGTCCTTCTTAAGCGATGGCATGTTACTCAACTACCAGGTCGAGGAAGGCGTTACGAACCGCGATGGCATCAGGTGCAAGTTCGTCTTCGGATGCCATCGCTATAGCCGACCACCTCCATGCGAGGTCATCAAGAATCTCTCTCCTCAACTCGTCTTGATGCTCAGCATAGACGCAGAGATCAAGCAGCTCAAAAAGGCCCAGATAGACTTGGCCGGTCTCGTCAAGCTCGACCGTTACGGTTATAGGATGCCGAAATACATGTTCTACACCATCGGCTATAAACGACTCGATTTCTACCGGCCTTAGCTCGAGTTCCTCAATGCCATCCGCATCGACTATTTCAGCAATGTCACCATTGACGTTATACTTAACCTTGCATGTAACCCTCATGAGCTTATATCGAGTCTCCATGAGACGGTCTTCGATTTCGGGGTCGTATTGAATTGGGAAGCGTCTCGTAAAGCCATTCGGACGTAGTTGCAGCTTCTTGCGCTCAAAGTCAACAAGGGCAACCTTACCGATAACTTCAGCGTCAAAGTATCCCTCTTCGATAGGACGTAGCTGCTCAAACGGAATAATTGTTGCCTGCCTAAGCTCGGTTGTTCGCTCACGCTTGAGGCCAGAGGTGACAGTTATCCTCTCCGCAGGCTGTGGGCTCACCTTTTTAAGGCCCTCAATGACTTGAAGGCGCGCGAGCTTGCTAGGAACCGCTTCGGCAAACTTGTCGGCATCGCCACTAGCAGCGTAATTGATGACCCTGAATACGCGTTCGAACCCCTGGCCCTCCCATGGCAGAAAAGGCTGAGTCTCGTCTGAATCATCGTAGAGTCGTGCTTCAACCGCATACGATCCTTCAACTGCAGGAGAAAGATAGATCTTGTGGCTCAGCTTCATCTCAGCAGTTTCCTGCTGCTGTGTCCGCGTATCGCTTGGATTGTATGTGCGGCTATCTTCAAGCGTCCCGAGGAGGACTTCATACCCATCGAGGATCTCTCGGAAGCGATCATACGAGATCTCATGGCCGAGCTCATCGGTATCGACATGAATGACCATCTTGTCAACCAAACGATGGTTCTTCGTTCTGGCTTCCTCCGCTATGCGATCACCCCCTAAAAGGTCAATACTACACCTATTTTGGGCTCTTCGGGGGTTCGTGTGGGTTGACGCCTCGGCGAATCGAGTCGCAACAGTGTACACAAATGCCCCAAAACGGCGCCGAGAGGCCATTTCCACCGATCCGTGTACACTCCTGCCTCACCGCCCCGGCGGTGAGGCCCGCCCCACCGGGGCGGTGACGCAACCACCTAC
>ERZ773014.2640-NODE-2640-length-10219-cov-31.827725_pt1 | contig 10219 bp, 9 predicted proteins | sample MGYA00580841_ERZ773014 | MGnify/ENA primary metagenome ERZ773014 (study PRJEB29015, sample SAMEA2737989) | human oral metagenome | biome: human oral; feature: human-associated habitat; material: dental | place: China | collected 2067 ...
CCCCAGGGATACCACAGGACGCTCTCCGGGATCATCGTCAATAATTCGCTGTGGGACAAGGTCACCATCATCTTGGCAGACATGTTTGTGCACACCAGGGGCCTACCCATGTTCGCCACCCTGTTAGGCTACGGGGTGGGCATGATCCTGGTTCGGGAACAACGCAAGGGCGCCACCAAGAAACAATGCCGCGCAATCCTGCTGCGCCGCTATGGGGCGTTGATCCTTTTTGGTCTCCTGCACATGGTCTTTCTCTTCTACGGAGACATCATGTTCAATTATGGCCTCATCATATTGGTGTTGGTTATCCCCATGCGCAACGCCAAGAATAAAACCCTGCTCATCACCGCCGGGGTGTTATTCGTCTTAGCCATGGTGATGAATAGTGCCCTGTGGTCCTACCTGGACATGAACGCAGTACTATTGCACGGCTATGGTCACGGCTATGGTCACGGCTATGTGCAGGACCAATTGGTCCGGGGCGCATCCTTGGCCTTTATGTATAATTTTCTCCAGTTCCCGTATATCCTCCCCCTGGTAGGATCGGTGATCCTCATTGGATTCGTCGCCGGCCGCAATGGGGTGCTAGAGCATCCTGAACAGTTCCGCACCCCCATGCGGATTGCCGCCGCCATCACCGTGATTATTGTGATCGCGGTTGGTTTGCCGGTAGGGTTGGCCAGCCTTGGGATTCTTGGGCATGAAAAGTTCTTCTACATCCTCAACTCGCTTGTGGGCATGGCCTCGGGGCCGGGAACCGTGGTGTGGATTTCGTGGATTGCTGGTTGGGTGGAACGACGCAAGTTCACCGATATGCTGCCCATCCGCATGCTCACCGCCTTGGGTCGCATGTCCATGACCGGTTACGTGCTGCAATCGGTCATATTCATCTTCATCATGACCCCCTGGTTCCTGGGGATTGGTTCCGGGCAGTCCGTGGCCATAGTGGCGGCGACCGCGACCGGTATTTGGCTGGTCACTCTTGTCTTCGCCTACCTGTGGTCACTCACTGGTAACCGCGGACCATTAGAGATTGCCCACCGGAGCATTGGATACAAAAAGAATCGGGTGTATGGTGAAACCCCGCAACTAGCACCAGCTTCGTAACCACCAGTGTCCACGCCCCAATGATGCTTTCCCCATGAATGTGGGGGAGTGGTTGGGGCGGCATCCCTAGGATTCCGCAAGCTGATAGGCGCTAAAAACATGCGGGTATGGGTAATATGTGAAGATTTGCTGGGTGGATATCTTCTGCCATGTCTGGTGGATATGCCAAAATATAAGTGACCAATAGGAGAAACATAACTAATGACGTATCCCGACAATCCGCAACAACCACATAGTAATCCTTACGACAAAGCTTACCCAGTATCCCCCTTCGAATCCGAACCGCAACAGGCGCAACAACAGCAACCTCCACAGCAACCTTCACAGCAGGTGCAGCAACCACAGCCACAACAACAGCCTCAACAGTGGCAGCAGAACCAGCAGCAAGCCCCCTGGCAGGGGCCACCCATGCCACCGCAAGGGGCGTCGCAAAGCGGCAGCATGGGCGCGCAACCTGCGCAACCAAATCCCATGGCTTACGGGCCAAACATGCAGCCGCCGCAGCAGGTCCCGTATACCACTAACCCCTATGCGCCCGCGCCGGTGGCGGTGAATCCACAGAACAAGAACTACCTGGGGCTGGTTGCCATGATTATGGGGGTGCTATGTGTTCCCTCGCTGATATTCATAGGGTGGTGGCCGCCCACTATTGCAATAGTGACCCTGGCGGTTTCCATTGTGGCATTCGTGCGCCGTAAAAACTATGTGGAGCAAAACCGCATGACCGGCTTCGCCATTACCGGCCTGGTGCTTTCCAGCGTGTGCATCGCCATTATCGCTGTCGGATTTTTAATCTATGCGGTGGTAGAAGCAACCGATAGTAACACCTATGATAATTATGATAATTACCGCAGCTACCTCCCCGACAACAGCCTCGAAGACGCCTAGCGCAAAGGCGAATGAGCAATAGCATAAAACCACCCCCACCAGTTGGAAACCGCAACCGGTGGGGGTGAAAATTTTCCCGCTAATAGTCTGGTGGCTAGTCGAGGTAATCCCGCAGCACCTGCGACCGCGACGGGTGCCGCAGCTTCGACATGGTCTTCGACTCGATCTGCCGAATCCGCTCCCGAGTCACCCCATACACCTGACCGATCTCGTCCAGGGTGCGGGGCATGCCATCCGTCAACCCGAATCGCAGCTTCACCACGCCGGCCTCTCGCTCGGACAAGGTGTGCAACACGTCCTGTAACTGGTCCTGCAGCAGGGTAAACGACACCGCATCCACCGCAATCACAGCCTCGGAATCCTCAATGAAGTCGCCCAGCTGGGAATCTCCCTCGTCACCAATGGTCTGGTCCAGCGAAATCGGCTCCCTGGCGTATTGCTGGATTTCCAATACCTTATCCTCGGTGATGTCCATTTCCTTCGACAGCTCATACGGTGTGGGCTCCCGGCCTAAATCCTGCAACAGTTCCCGCTGAATCCGGCCGAGCTTATTAATAACCTCCACCATGTGCACCGGGATACGGATTGTCCGCGCCTGATCCGCCATGGCGCGCGTGATCGCCTGGCGGATCCACCACGTCGCATAGGTGGAAAACTTATAACCCTTGGTGTAGTCGAACTTCTCCACCGCACGAATCAACCCCAGGTTGCCCTCCTGAATCAAATCCAGAAACGCCATGCCGCGACCCGTGTACCGCTTCGCTAACGACACCACCAACCGTAGGTTGGCCTCTAGCAGGTGATTCTTCGCCTTCCGGCCATCTCGGGCAATGGCCCGCAAATCCCGCTTCACCGCGGGCGTCAGCTTTGCCTCCTTATCGCCATTGCTGTAGGCCTTCTCCATCTGCTTCATGCGGTAGTCCGCATACAGGCCCGCCTCGATGCGTTTCGCCAGCGACACCTCCTGCTCCGCATTGAGCAACGCAACCTTGCCGATCTGCTTGAGGTAGGCACGCACCGAATCCGCCGACGCGGTAAGCTCCGCATCCTTCCGGGCCTGCCGCAGCGCAGCCGACTCGTCCTCATCCCACACCGAGGAACTATCTTCATCTTCCTCGTCCACGGGTGGCATGGCGTCGTCATCGTCGCTGAGGTGCGGATCTATGACCGCATCCTGATCATCCTCATAGCCGTCCACATCGGAATTGCTTAACCCATTGGTCAAATCAAAGTCGGAATCCGGCTCCAGCAATGAATCCTCATCCTCAATGAGGTCATCATCCATCTTGATCGACTTCGGCGCCACGGCTTGCTTCTTCGCGGCGGTCACCGCAGCCTTGCGGGTAGTTTTCTTCGCAGCGGTTTTCTTGGCCGCGGTCTTTTTCGCGGCAGTCTTTTTTGCCGTGGTCTTCTTGGCCGCGGTTTTCCGCGTGGTTTTCTTCGTCGCCTTCTTGGTAGTTTTCCTCGCGGTCTTCTTTGTGACCTTTTTCGCAGTTTTCTTGGCCGGTGCTGTCGGCGTATCGGCAGTAGCTGCGACATCAGCCACCGCCGTCACCTCGGTAGCATCAGTTGCAGCCGCCTTTTTGGGGGCAGCTTTCCGAGTGGTCTTTTTTGCCGTGGTTTTTTTCGCTACACTTTTCTTCGCCGCGGTTTTCTTGGTGGTGGTCTTCTTCGCCGCTGACCGACGCGCAGCAGGAGCAGTCGTGGTGGACTCTCCCGCACTAGCACCAGCAGCTGGTGCCTCCGGCGTGGCCGGGGTAGCGGTACGCGGTGCTGCCTTGCGGGCAGTTGCCTTTCGGGCGGTTTTCTTTGCAACCTTCTTGGTTGCCGGTTGTGGAGTGCCGCTTGAAGCCGCCCCCTCGGTGGAGCTGCCGCCAATGCGTGCGGTTGCGGAAGTATCTGAATTCTCAGTGGCTGCCACGTACGCCCTTTCGCCTGGAAAAATCATTGACTGTGGATGAAACTAGAACTACTAGATGGGTTGTGTACACCTCAGCAGCCACAAAAAGATTCCCAACCAATTGGTAAAAATTTTGATTGAAAACTACAAAAGGCGCTGAAACCGTGCTTCCCTGTCATGGACAACATGCCATTATAAAACAAGTGCACAAAAAATGCTGACTTGATTAGTTCTCCACCCACCACCCAAGTGGCACTTTTGCTTTACGACGGGCCGAAAGGTGGATTACATCACAAACTTACTGATGGGCCGGGGTGGCCCATCAGGGTAGCGCCTTCGGTGAGGAAGATTTCCCAATGCTATGGGTGCAAACCGGCCTCCACCGCCATTGCGGCGCCCACAATGCCCGCCCGATTCCGAAGCTGGGCCGGCACCACCGGAGTCTCAATCGTCAACAGTGGCACCCACTTATCCGCCTTCCGGGAAATCCCGCCCCCCACCACAAACACCGTTGGGTTAAACAGCCGCTCATACTCGTGCATCACCTTATCCACCCGGGCGGCCCACTTCTTATAACTCAACTCCTCCACATCCTTGATGCGGGATGACGCAATATTCTCCGCATCCTGGCCGTCAACGATCATATGGCCCAACTCTGTGTTCGGGAACACCACACCATCTATCAGCAGTGCCGAACCAATGCCTGTACCAAACGTCAACATCATGACCGCACCCGACTTCGCCAACGGATCCCCGAAATGGGCCTCCGCCACTCCCGCCGCATCCGCATCATTGAGCACATGCACATCCGTTCCTGGCAGATGCTTGGCGAATAATTCATGCGAATCAACCCCCACCCAACTGGGATCAATATTTGCCGCCGACAACACCACCTTATTCTTAATCACGCTCGGCAATGTGATGCCCACCGCATCCGGCCATTCGGCAATCTTTACAATTTCGGCGCAGGTGGCAGCAACCGCATCAGGGGTTGCTGGCTGAGGGGTGAATATTTTGATGCGTTCACCAATGAACTCACCAGTGTCAAGATCAACTCGGGCGCCCTTGATACCAGAGCCGCCAACATCAATACCAAATCCAATCCGGGTCATAAGGGCTAGTTTACTGAAAACCGGCAGCGCATAACACAAAATTCCTATGACTCAACCGAAGAAATGCTTGATAAGTGATATTTATCACGTTCGCAATGGCGTGGGGTCCATCGGCATAATGGGTTCTATGCCCTTAACCGACATGAATTATCACGATCTCCGGGTTTCCGCAATCACCCAGGCCGCCCATCATTGGGGCGGGCGTCGACAAGCGGAAATGTTCGACTACCAGTACGATACCAGCTTCCTCACCGAAGGGTTCGCAGAGCACTCTGAGGAACAACGCTACGCCGAACTTGCCCGTACCGCCGTCACCATCGCCGCCGCCGCGGCCAAGGTCATCGCCGAACGCCGTGCCGCCATCGAAAACCTCCAGGCTGTCACCACCACCAAATCTTCCGACGTCGACCCCGTGACCATTGTCGACACCGCGGCCGAAGAAGTCATCCGCACCATGCTCACCGAGCTCCGTCCCGGCGATGGCATGATCGGGGAGGAGGGCACTGCCACCACCGCCACCACCGGCGTCACCTGGATCGTCGACCCCATCGACGGCACTGTCAACTTCCTGTATAACCAACCCCAATACGCGGTCTCGCTCGCCGCCGAAATCGACCACACCCCCGTCGCCGGTGTTGTCCTCAATGTTGCCACCGGACAACTCTGGGTTGCCAGTAAAAATGGGGGCGCCATCACCCTGGGGCCGCACACCCCGCCGCGGCTGATTACCACATCCACCGAAACCAGCCTCACCCTCAGCCTGGTGGCCACCGGATTCTCATACTCCGCCGCCCGGCGCAAAAAACAAGTCGAAATCCTGGGGGAACTCATCGGCACCATTCGGGACATTCGCCGCCGGGGAAGCGCCGCCCTCGACCTGTGCGCCGTTGCCGACGGTCAGGTAGAAGCCTATTACGAACACGCCACGAACGTATGGGACTACGCCGCGGGGGCGCTGGTCGCGTTGGAGGCCGGGGCCGTGGTGGAAACCCCCCGATATGGCAGCCCTCACCATCATGAGACCGACAAGAATCTGGTGTGGGCGTGCGCGCCGGGGATTGCCCGCCAGTTTGCGACCGTCATGCGAAAAATTCCCACGGCGCTTCCCGACAATCAATACGGTTAACCGGGGATAATACGCATTTTCCACCCCGTGTGAATTTACTATCATAATCGCAGCTAGTTGCCGGTTTTGCGGAAGCGTCATGAGCAGCGCTGGGTGGGGAAATATGACAACATGGCATGTTGTGCCTTAAGATGCGCCACGAAGCCAGTAAAAACGGGAGTGATACCGGTTTTGTACTGTGGGATTGAATGACTCATAGGTCGTCGGCGACGGATAATGATCCGACGATGGTATGGGGTGGGGGTAGTCACCACTCCTACATCACATACCATTGTGAGCGACACTGAGCACATTTAGCCGCATCAGTGATAAAAAGCGTGTAAAACTATCGGCAACCTGACCAATAACGGTAGTGGCACCGCACGACGTGTTGCGCGACGGTGCTACCAGCTGGGTCGCAAGGCTTAATTTATCGTATCCATTATTAATCTGAATAGGAAGCAAAAGTCTTATGGCAACCGACTATGATGCACCACGTCGTCGCGCTGAGGACGAGATCGAAACTGATTCCCTCGAAGGTCTCAAGGCGGCAGAAAACGTCACCAACGACATGGACGACGACGGAGAAATCGTTGAACCCTTCGACCTGCCCAGCGTTGATGTTGCTGGCGAAGAACTCAACGTCACAGTGATTCCCCGCAGGGAAAACGAATTTACCTGCTCGGTGTGCTTCCTCGTGCAGAATAATAGCCGCATCGACCACACCGAGCCCGATGGCTCCATCGTGTGTAAGGACTGCGCCTAACTCGCGTTCACCGCTCACGCCTTCACCACCTGCCCCCGCAGTTGCGCAAACCTGATGCGGCGCGAGGGAACCTTGAGGAACCCTACATGAGGATAAGGTGATGAAGGCGGTTATGCGTTACGGGTGGTGACCGCAGCCTGGTCGGCGTCGGACTGTTGTTCCGGCAAAAACGCGGCCAATAACTGTTCCGGGTGCTTAGATGCCACCAACCAATACGGTGTGGGATCCTCCGGGTCGTCGAGCACCAGCATTACCATCTCCGGCACCCACCCATGCGACACCACGAACGCCGCCGGATCCAACTGCCGGCCCATAGCATTCCGTTTAGCTGTTGCCGGCACCGCCAACGACCGCGACACCACCGTGTGCGGCAGATTCGCCTGCCCCGTCACTAACCAGCGGGTACCATCGGGGTCTTCCTCGACCACAACACTCGTGGACGACAACCACACCAACACCCACACCGCAAGCACGCTGAGCACAACCGCGGGAATATAAAGCCATAACGCCGCCCGATTCAAAGCAAACTGGGCAGAGATGAGCGCAACAATAAATGCGGCGATTAACCACCAATACCAGGGCACCCATTGACGCTCTGAATACAAAACCTTAGGTTCTGCGGTGTTCGGCTGTGCTTGCTTGTTACTCACAGTAGCCAAGTGTACTTCAACACCCCAGGTCTTTAATCCACTTTGAAACCCATATATCTGCATGCTTGACGATGCCCAACCATAGGCGGCGACACTAGTAGTCGAGGGTGGGGGCGGGGGAGTAAGAGCGATTTCTTGACTACACTCGATTCACAACTGTATAACCACCATGTCAAGGAGTAACCTCGCCGTGAATAATAACGTCATCAATCACATTCGTATCAAACGAATAGATAAAGAACTCCCCATCCCGGTACGGGCCCATACCGGTGACGCTGGCGTGGACCTATACTCCACCGAAACCTGCGTTATTCACCCGGGCGAACGCGCCCTTATAGGTACCGGCATAGCCATTGCTCTACCTCTTGGTACAGTGGGGCTTATCCACCCCCGGTCGGGTCGAGCACTCCGGGAAGGATTAGGCATGGTCAATGCCCCAGGCACCATTGATGCCGGTTACCGGGGCGAATTAAAAGTCTGCCTTATCAACCTCGATCCCCGCACCCCAATCCAGATCAATCGGGGAGAACGCATCGCACAACTAGTGGTCCAAAAAGTGGAACTCTTCGACTTTACCGAAGCAGACGAATTAGACGACACGCTTCGCGGCGACCAGGGCTACGGGTCCACGGGAATTGACTAACCAACCATGATATTTCTTGACTAATATTCACCACGCATATGGTCAGGGGAAAACGAAAGGGTGAGAAACATGCCACTGTGGCCGTTCTCTAAGAAAAAAGCCGAGGATAACAACTACGACTACGACGATAGCTACGATGATGACTTTGAAGAAGACATAGTAGACGAAGACCTCAACACCACCAGCAATACCAGCCGGGGCGGCAGCACTCGGCACAGCCACCACGCTACCGCAGGCCGTAGCTACAACAATGGTGGTGATGCGCCGGCGGAGCCAACTGATTCTGCCCCGGATACCGCCCCTGCTACCTCAACCTCTGGTGCCATCCTGGGGGACGAATACGACGAAACCCCGGACCCTGTCCACGACGCTATTGACGGTGACTCCGGCCCCTTCGATGGCGACTCGGTGAACATTGATGACTTCGACTTCTCCGATTTTTCCACCGGAATACTCAACCTGGGATCCATGCTCATCCCCCTACCGTTCAAATCCGAAGTGCAGGTAGAGATGGGCGCCGACGGCCCGAAAATGCTGCACATTTTGACCGAACATGGCCGGTGCACCCCAGTGGCGTTCGCCGCCCCCGCCCGGGCCGGCCAATGGCGAGAAACCGTGAAAGAAATCACCCAAGGCATGCGCAACGATGGCCTGGATGTGGTAGTCGAATACGGGCCCTGGGGCCGCGAAGTCGTCGGCTCCGCTCCCGGTGGCGGCGGCATTGTTCGCATCATCGGGGTGGATGGCCCCCGCTGGATGCTGCGCATGACCCTCGCCGCCCCGATCGACCACGCGGACGAAATGGCAACACTCGGCCGGGAAATCACCGCCCGAACCTTTGTCATGCGCGGCAAAGACCCCATCCTGGCCGGCTCATCCCTGCCGGTTGCGCTCCCCGGCCCGCTCGCCGCCCAAGTGCAAAAAGAAATGGAACGCCGCCAAAAAGCCGCCCAGGAAGCAGCCCAGGCGGCCGACAATGATACGAAGGAATAACATAGTTGACCAGCGAAAAGCTTATCGACGGCGACCCTAATGACCCCGGCGACGACATCCCCGATGGGCCACCGCCTACCCTACTGGAACAAATGGGCGGACTCAGCGGGCTGGTGTCCTCCACCCTCCCCATCCTGGTGTTTGTGCCAGTCAACAACAAATGGGGACTCAACCCCGCCCTCATTGCCGCCCTGAGCATGGCCACCCTCATCCTCGTGTGGCGACTCATTCGTAAGGAAAACCTGCAACCCGCGATCTCCGGGTTCATGGGGGTTGGAATCGGCGCCGCCATCGCCTGGTACACCGGCTCCGCCAAAGGATACTTCGCCTACGGCATCTGGATGTCGCTCCTCCTCGCCATCGTGTTCTTCATTTCCATCCTGGTGCGATGGCCCATGGTCGGCATCATTTGGAAAGGCATCAACGGCGACGGCATGACCTGGCAAAAAGTTCCAGGCGCCCGCTGGGCCTACACCTGGGCCACCCTAGGGTGGGCGGTGGTCTTCCTCGCCCGATTCCTCGTGAAACAACTCTTCTACCAGGCCGATAACGTTACCGGGCTTGGGGTCGTCAGCATCCTCATGGGCTGGCCGCTCACCGGCCTGGTCACCATCTTCACCGTATGGATGGTGCGCTGCGCTCGCACCGCCATGATCGATGCCGGCTACGAAACCGACGACGACTCAGATGAAACAGACACCACCGATGCCGCCCCCGATCCGGCGTCGACAAGCTCGAAGCCGACACTTCGGAAGGAACCCACACGTGACCACTAACCTCACGCACGGTGACCACATCACCACCACCATCACCAGACCCGCCCACGGCGGTGTGGGCATCGGCGACCTTGACGGGCGCGTTGTTTTCGTCCGCGGTACCTACCCCGGCGACGTGGTGGAAGCCTGCATCACCCAGGTGAAAAAGAACTACGCCAAGGCCACACTCGTTGACATAGTGACCCCCTCACCACTGCGGGTTCCCAACCGGTGTCCCGCCGCCGCCCACGGCGCCGGCTGCTGCGACTTCGCCGACCTGAAACCCGAAGCCGAACTAGA
>ERZ773014.2642-NODE-2642-length-10218-cov-6.502312_pt1 | contig 10218 bp, 8 predicted proteins | sample MGYA00580841_ERZ773014 | MGnify/ENA primary metagenome ERZ773014 (study PRJEB29015, sample SAMEA2737989) | human oral metagenome | biome: human oral; feature: human-associated habitat; material: dental | place: China | collected 2067 ...
CAGGCAACGCCGTGAGCTGCGGGGCGGCAGGCAAAACCGTGAGCTGCGGGGCGGCAGGCAAAACCGGGAGTTGCGGGGCGGCAACTACAGCGCCAGGGGCTTGCCGGTTAGGCGCTCATAGGCCTCCAGGTAGCGCTCGCGGGTACGCTCAACTACCTGCTCAGGCAGGGCCGGGGGCTGCTGGCCACTGTTGCGATCCCAGCCGCTTTCCTTAGCCAGCCAGTCACGCACAAACTGCTTGTCATACGAAGGCGTCACCTGACCCTCAACCCACTGGTCAGCCGGCCAGAAACGGGAAGAATCAGGGGTCAGTACCTCGTCACCCAAAACCAGTTCACCCTGGCTGCCGCGCCCAAATTCAAACTTGGTGTCAGCCAGGATAATGCCGCGCTGCTTAGCGATATCAGCTGCGCGCGTGTACAGCTCCAAGGTGGCCTGGCGTAGTGCCTGGGCCGGCTCGGGGCCAACCATTTGTGCTACCCGTTCAAAGGAAACGTTCTCATCGTGGTCGCCCAGCTCAGCTTTAGCGGCAGGGGTGAAAATCGGCTCCGGTAGCGGCGAAGCCTCCACCAAACCAGGCGGTAAAGCCACCCCACATACCTGCTGGCCGGCACGGTATTCAACCAGGCCCGAGCCGGTTAGGTAGCCGCGAGCTACGCACTCTACCGGGTACATGTCCAGGCGGCGGCAAATCATGGCGCGCCCAGCCACCTGTGGGGGCACATCCAGCGACAGCAGATGGTTAGGCACTACCTGCTCCAGCTGCTCAAACCACCACACGCTCAGGGCGGTCAGTACCTTGCCCTTATCGGGAATCTGCGAGCTAAGCACATAGTCATAGGCGCTGATGCGGTCGCTGGCCACCACCAGCAGCACATCCTCGCCGTCCCACGGCCCCTGGGGGGCGGGCACGTAAACGTCACGGACCTTGCCGGAAACCAGGTGCTTCCAGCCATCTAGAACCGGTGCGGCAGGTAGTTCAATTCCCATTTTTAGCGCTCCACATAGGCGGGGGCAGCGATATCACTACGGTGATAGGCGCCGTCGAACTTAATCTTGCTTACCGCCGCGTAAGCCTTAGCACGCGCTGCGGCCACATCTTCACCCAGCGCCACCACCGACAGCACCCGGCCACCGGCGGTAACTAGCTCGTTGTCGTCATTACGGGCAGTTCCCGCATGTAGCACATGCACGTCAGGGTCAGCTTCAGCCTGCTCAATACCGGTGATTACATCCCCCGTGGTGGGGGTGGAGGGGTAGCCAGCAGCGGAAATAACCACGTCAACCGCAGCCTTATCACTCCACTGGGGCTCAGCTACCTGCTCTAGGTGACCCACCGCAGCCGCGTGCAACAGCTGGGGCAGCGAAGAGTCTAGACGCGCCAGCACAGCCTGAGTCTCAGGGTCACCAAAACGCACGTTAAACTCCACCACGCGCATACCCTTGCTGGTTAGCGCCAGGCCGCAGTAAAGCAGACCAATGAAAGGCGTGCCTCGGCGAGCCATCTCGTCAACCACCGGCTGCGCCACCTGCTCTATCACCTGCTGGCCCAAATCAGCCGGAGCCCAAGGCAGCGGCGTGTAAGAACCCATACCACCCGTGTTCGGGCCGGCGTCGCCGTCACCAATACGCTTAAAGTCCTGGGCGGGGCTCAGTGCGCGCACAGTGCGCCCGTCACAAACACAGAAAACTGAAGCTTCTGGGCCGTCTAGGTAATCCTCAACCACCACGGCGCCACCTTCGCGCCCCAGACAAGCCAGGCCGTGCTTAAGCGCCGCCTCACGGTCAGAAGTAACCACAACCCCCTTACCGGCAGCTAGCCCATCTTCCTTGACTACATAGGGGGCACCGAACTCATCCAAAGCCTGCTCTAGCTGGCCGGGGCTGGTGACAATGCGGGCACTGGCGGTAGGCACATGGGCGGAGGCCATAACTTCCTTAGCGAAAGCCTTAGAACCCTCCAGGCGGGCAGCTTCCTTACTGGGTCCAAACACCGCAATGTCTGCCTGACGCAAAGCATCAGCCACGCCTGCTACCAGTGGCGCCTCGGGGCCCACCACCACCAGGTCAGCCCCCATCTCACGAGCCAAGGTGACTACTTCATCAGGGCTATTGGGGTCAATGAACAAGTTAGTGGCAATCTGCGCAGTGCCGGGGTTACCCGGCGCTACAACAAGTTCGGTGGTCTGTGGGTCACGGGATAAGGCACGGGCCAGCGCATGTTCACGTGCGCCAGAGCCCAGAAGCAGGATTTTCACGTACTCACTTTAGCCGCTCACTGGCCCTAATTAAACCGCTAACGGTCCCAAATGTCCGCTAGTAGTTAACTAGCGATACTTAAACAAAAGTTTCCCCCGCCCAGTGGGCGGGGGAAACTATCTATGGTTAGCGGCCAGCTAACTGGTAAGCAGCTACTGTGTTAGCGCTTGGCTAGCTGGTTACCCGCTAGTTGGTACTAGCAGCGCTCACTTGGCAGCGGCGATGCGCTCACGGAACTTGGCCAGCTGAGCGGTGATCTCGGCGGGAACCTTGTCGCCGAACTGAGCCAGGTACTCCTCGGTGGAGTCCATCTCAGCAGCCCAAGCCTCGGGGTCGATAGCGAAGAGCTTGTTCCAAGCAGCTTCGTCTACCTCCTCCAGGCCCTCAAGGTTGAAGTCCTCGAACTTGGGGTAGCGGCCGGTGACGCCGTCGATGGCCTCTACCTGGCCAGCGGCGCGACGCACGATCCAGTCCAGAACGCGGCTGTTCTCGCCGTATCCAGGCCACAGGAAGTTGCCGTCCTCGTCCTTACGGAACCAGTTGACCTGGTAAACCTTGGGGAACTTGTCGCCAACCTTGTCCTGCATCTCCAGCCAGTGGCCCCAGTAGTCGGCCATGTTGTAACCGCAGAAGGGCAGCATAGCGAAGGGGTCGTGGCGCAGGGAGCCAGCCTTAACGTCGGTGGCGGCGGCGGTGACCTCAGAGGCCACGGAAGCACCGATGAACACGCCGTGAGCGGGCTCGTACTGCTCGGCTACCAGCGGCACGTTGGTAGCGCGGCGGCCACCGAACAGGATGGCGTCGATGGCTACACCCTCGGGGGCTTCCCAGTCACCACAGATGATCGGGCACTGAGCGGCCGGGGTGGTGAAGCGAGAGTTGGGGTGAGCGGCCTTCTTACCCTCAGCAGCGTCAGCCGGGGTGTAGTCGTTGCCGTGCCAGTCGATCAGGTGCTCGGGCAGCGGAGCGTCAATGCCCTCCCACCAAACGTCGCCGTCGTCGGTCAAAGCAACGTTGGTGAAGATGGTGTTGGCCTTCATGGTGTCCATGGCCATCGGGTTGGTCTTGTAGCTGGTGCCGGGGGCGACGCCGAAGAAGCCAGCCTCGGGGTTGATGGCGCGCAGGCTGCCGTCCTCACCAGGACGCATCCAGGCGATGTCGTCACCAATGGTCTCAACCTTGTAGCCCGGGATGGTGGGCTGGAGCATGGCCAGGTTGGTCTTACCGCAGGCGCTGGGGAAAGCGGCAGTTACGTGGTACTGCTTGCCGCTGGCCTCATCGGTCAGACGCAGGATCAGCATGTGCTCGGCCATCCAGCCGTCGCGGCGGGCCATGGTGGAGGCGATACGCAGGGCGTAGCACTTCTTGCCCAGCAGGGCGTTGCCGCCGTAACCGGAACCGTAGGACCAGATCTCGTTGGTCTCGGGGAAGTGGGTGATGTACTTTTCCTCGTTGCAAGGCCAGGTGGTGTCTTCCTGACCGGGAGCCAGCGGGGCACCTACAGAGTGCACGGCGGGAACCCAGGGGCGGCCTTCGTTGATCAGGTCCATTGGTGCCAATGCGGGCCATGATGCGCATGTTGACTACCACGTAGGGGGAGTCAGTGATCTCAATACCCAGCTGGGAGATGGGGCCGCCGAGGGGACCCATGGAGAAGGGGATCACGTACATGGTACGGCCGGCGTAGGTGCCGTCAAACTTCTCGTGGAGGATCTTCTTCATCTCAACCGGGTCGTACCAGTGGTTGGTCGGACCGGCGTCTTCTTCCTTCTCAGAGCAGATGAAGGTGCGTGACTCCACGCGGGCGACGTCGCTGGGCAGCGAACGGGCCAGGAAGGAGTTGGGGCGCTTCTCGGGGTTTAGGCGAGTGAACATGCCAGACTCAACCATTTCGCTGGTCAGACGGTCCCACTCTTCCTGGCTACCATCGCAGAAGTAAACCTTCTCAGGCTTACCCAGTTCAGCGATGCGGGTAGCAAAAGCAATGACGTCTTCGGGAGCGTTGGCCGGAGCAGCGGCGCGAACGTCCTGCGCGGTGACAGTCATATGATTCCCTTCCTTGGGGTGCTTAATTATCTTTTGGCTTGCGCCTATTAACGCGCTTATTCTCTCTCAATAGCCCCGGTCACTTCTTCCCAAAAGTCCTATGGTTCATATCACATGCATAGAAAAGGCGCAGATAAACCGCGAGATTTACCTGCACCTTAACTACCCAAAAGCCAACAAAAAGCTTCTAAGCTGCTAGGAAACACGCCCTAGCGGGGTGGGTTTAGCTAAATAAGGCTTGCCCCACCATAGTGTCTGACTGGCCAATACCGGCAGGAATCGCAAACAGGGCGCGTGCCTGGTGCTGCAAATATTCACTCAGGGCGTCCTTTTGAGTCATCTTATCCAAGATCGGGTAGAAGTTTGTGCGCGGGTCACGCACGAAGGCAATGAAGAACAGACCTGCGCTCAAACGCCCTAGTGCGTCTGAACCTTCGGTGTAGTTGTAGCCGCGACGCAGCATCCAGCGCCCCTTGTTTTGCTCGGGGTTAACGATGGCGATGTGAGAGTCTGCGGGGACCTCCAGCTCTCCTTCCTTGTTCTTAGCCTTGAAGTCGATCGGCTTGAACTCGTCTTTGCCACTGGTGGGGGCAGCAACGTTAAGCGGGGCACCGTAGCGCTTGTCGCGCCCGAAGGTTTGTTCCTGCTCGATTAGACGCAGGTTGTCCCACATTTCAGCGAACATGTGGATTTTGCGCACCACAAAGTAGGTGCCACCCGTCATCCAGTCTGCGCCGCTGTCGTCGCCCTTTTGCACCCACAGGTGCTCGTTTAGCTTGGCGTCTCCGTCTTCAGACTTAATGTTGTTGGTGCCGTCCTTGAAGCCAAACAGGTTACGCGGGGTTTCCTGAGCTACCGAGGTGGAGGAGGTGCGTCCATAACCGGTCTGGCTCCAGCGCATTTTGGCCGTGCCCATGGCAATACGGTTTAGGTTGCGAATAGCGTGCACACACACCTGGGCGTCGTTTGAGCAGGCCTGCACTAGCAGGTCACCGTCTGAATCGGCGGAGCGGATGTTCTCGTTAGCGAATTTGGGCATGCCCTCAGACAGGATCTTGGGCATCTTCTTAGCAATACCGAAGCGGTCTTTGCCGTCACTATCCACAAACAGCGAGCGCCCAAACCCGAAGGTGATGGTTAGCCCATTGGGCTTGTAGCCCCAGGCTTCACCACTGTCACGGGGCACAGCCTGCTTGTTTTCGCTGGGTTCGCCGCCTACTAGTTCGCCGGCAGTCATTTGCTGTGCAGCTACGGTCCAGTCGCTTAGCAGCTGTTTGAGCTCTTCGGGGTCTGTGGTGGTGACATCGAAGGCAGCGCAGAACATGTTGTCTTGGGCGGGGGTGAGGATGCCGGCCTGGTGCTTGCCGCGGAATGGGTAGGTGTCCAGGATTTTGTCTGCGGGGGCGTCTTCTCCTCCGGCTGCGTAGCCACCGGCAGCGCCAGCTAGGGCCCCGGCAGCTAGGCCAGCCCCAGCAAAACCGAAGGCGGCGCGGCGTGAGACGTGGTGGGCGGCTTTGTCCTCGTCTGCTCCGCTGCCAGTGGCGACGACGGCGTCGCCGGTGGTTTCGTTAGCCGTTTCAGCCGCGTTTTGGGTTGCGTCCGAGGCGGCTTCAGCGGGAGTGTTGGCGCTTTCGGTAGCGTCTGTAGCCTTGTTGCTCATTAGGTTCTCCTTAGCTAAATACAAATTTCCCAGTCATTATTATGGGTGTAAATAGCCCGCAGATCAGCCCCTAGGGACTAAATCTGCGGGCTATTTAGTCACATTTGCCTTACCTTAATCTGCTCAGCCTAAGCAAAGTGTTAGCTAAACAGGGTGGGCGCGGTGGTTAGCAGCGTTTATCAGTGCAGCACGATGCCGCTGATCTCGCTTAGCTGCTTGGCCAGGGCGGCAACCTCGCTGGAGAACTGCTGCTGAGCCTTGGTGTAGGAGTTCTTGGCGGGAGCCTCACCGGCGTCCTTCTGAACGGAGGCGATGGTGTCGTAGCCGACGTACTTGGTGGCACCGTCGGTGGTCTTACCGTCAGCGTGGGAGTCGATCAGCTTGTGTACAGCCTTGAACTTGGCCTTGATCTTCTTGTCCAGCTCAGGGTTGGACTTGGCCACGATTTCAGAGACGTTGCCGTAGGCTACCTCGGCGCCTTCAATGTTGGCCTTGAAGTCGTAGAGGTCAGTGTGGGAGAAGGTGTCTTCTTCACCAACAATCTTGGTGTCGGCCACCTCGTTGACTAGGTCAACGGAGCCGGTTACTACGTCGTTGATGGTCAGTGAGAACTTCTTGCCGTCCACACCGGTGATCTTGCCGTAAACCAGGTCGTAGAGTTTCTGGGTGTTTTCTTCCAGGTTGGTAGCGGCGGCCTTACGGTCAGCGTCGCTGGCGAACTTGAACTGGCTGCCCCCCCACAGGTCGGCCTCGATGCGGTGCCAACCGGTCCAGCTCTTTAGTACCTCGGGGTCGGTGACAGACTTGCCGGCGTCGGCAGACAGGTCCTGGACGCGCACGTCGAGGGCGCCGTCGAGGTCACCGGCTTCCTTAATACCGAACTTCTCAGCGGTCGGCTCGATGCGCTCGTAGTGCTGGCGCGCTAGCGGGAACAGTTCCTTAGCCTTGGCGGTGTCACCGGAGGTGTAGGCGGCGGTGAAGGCCTTGGTGGCGGTTAGTAGCTGACCGACCTGGTCCTTAACGTAGGAGGTGTAGTTGGCTACGGCCTGCTCTTCAAGCTTCTTGACGTCGCTGCCGACGGCCACTTCCTTACCCTTGGTGACCTTGAGCTGGGTAGCTCCCACCAGGGCGCCCACCATGTTGGGCTTGCAGGCGCTGTAGTAGGTGCCTTCCTTGAGGGCGGTGGTTAGCTCGGTGGAGGTGCCCGGGCCGATGTTCTCTTTTTCGGAGACGATCTGTAGCTTGTTTTCGGTCAAAATCTCAAACTCGTTGGGGACAGTGCCCTCGTTGGAGATCTTGAAGGTCACCTGGCCGGAGGGGAAGGACTTGGAGGAAACCTCGCAGCCCTTGTCGGTGATTTTTACGTTGATAGTGTTGGAGCCGGCTGCGTTAGTGCCGCTACTGCCACCCTGGTTGTTTGCAGTGCAGCCGCCCAGGACAGACAGTGCGACTACCGGTAGCGCCACCAGCGCGGCGCGTACTCGACGTGTAATCATTTATTTTTCCTTGTCGGATGGGTTTTGGGTTGGGGAAGGAAGGGGTAGTTGCTGTGGTCGTCAAGCTTCCTTCCCGACGCCGTCGACCACAAGTCTTTTAGGCTGCGGCTACCTCAGCCGGCCTTGTTCTCCACCTTGGGGGCTTTACCCAACTTGGTGTGTGCCACCCGGGCGAAGAAGTACAAGGTGGGCCAGAAGTAGATGTTCCAGCCGATTACTTGCAACCAGGTGGGGGTGGGGTTGACCTGGAATAGGGCCACGCTCACCTCGTAAAGCCAACGCAGCGGGTTGACTGAGGATTGGGGCACCCAGTCGGATACGTCCCAGGCGTGGTGAGCCCAGCCCGGCAACAGCGAGGCTTCCTGAAGGTCACCTAGGCCGTAGGAGATAATGCCGGCGGCCACCACAATCAGGAAGTAGCCGGTCACGGTGAAGAACACGGAAAGATTGATGCGCACTCCCCCGCGATAGATCAGGTAGCCCAGCGCAATGGCTACCACCAGGCCACCAACCACCCCGGCGGCGATAGCTGGCGTGGATTTTTCTACAGCTGAGCGCACCGTAGCCCAAATGAATAGGGCAGTTTCGATACCTTCACGGCCTACCGCGAAGATAGCGATCCAGATAATGCCCCAGCCGCGCCCGTCTTTTTCTAGTGAGGCCGATAGGCTGTCGCGTAGACCTTGGCTCATTTGGCGCGAGTTTTTGCCCATCCAGAAAATCATCCAGGTAACCATGGCCACGGCCACCAGCGATAGTGAACCACCAATGATTTCTTGGGCCTGGAAGGTTAGGGTTTGTGGACCCCAGGTCAAGATGGCGCCAATAGCTAGCGGCACCAGCGCAGCGGCCAGCACCCCTAAAGTCAGCTTGCCAAACAGGTCTCGACGACCAATTTTGGCCAGGTAGGCGGCAATCACGCCTACCACCAGGGCGGCCTCTAGACCCTCACGCAGGGCGATAATAAAGTTCGCAAAGAATAGGGACATACTCTTACTTTTATTAGGCTAGACTCACTTCCGAAAGGTCAGCCTAACCTTTATCTGCCCTGCACTCAAGCAGTTTTAGCTAAGTTGAGACGCTCAATTGCCGTAACATGACTCACCCTTAAGTCCCAGACGCGGCGTCAGAATATTTGCGCAGCCACCCTCCTCCCGGCGCTACAGCTGCAAGCGCTTAAACATGCGAAAATAGCTTTATGCGAGCATCAGCCAACCGAAGGCGTTTTGCGGCACTAACCTGCCTAGCCTTAGTCCCCACCCTTGGCGCCTGCCAGGCCCATATGGATCTAACCGTGCATCAAGAGGGCACTTATGACGCCGTCATCCGCATGGTGGATAACACGTCCTCGCAGATCACCAGCACTTCACAGTGCAACCAGCTGGCTAGTTCGCTGCGCAGCTCGATTGCCACTAATAAGGGCAGTGAAATTAAGGTCAAGTCCATCAAGGGTGACGAGGGTATTGGCTGCGAATTCACCTTTAAATCCATTCCGGTAGCCACCGCCGCCACTAAACCGGCCCCCAATGCCAGCGCCGCTAGCACCGCCAATGCCTCAGCTAACGCGAACGCCTCGGCGAGCCCCACCGGCGCCACTAACGCGCTAGTGTGGCGCCAGGGCAACAAGGTTTTTGTGCGTATTCCCGGAGTAAACACTGGCGGAGACTCTGAGGCCGCCGGCGCCTCCCCTAGCGCGGGCACCTCAGCTGGCTCTGGCGGTTCTGGCGGCTCAGGAAACTCAGCTGGTTCGAACGGCTCTGGTAACTCTGGTGCATCCGGCGGCTCTAGCAAATCCGGCGGCAGCGATGATGTGGTTGAAAAATACAAGTCGCTGATCGACACCAAACTGACGGTAACTTTCCCCGGCGCAGTTATTGACGCTGGCGGCGGCAAGGTGCAGGGACACAAAGTCACTTGGAGCGGCCCGCAGATCCTAGCTACTGGGGTCAGCGCCTCTGGCTACGCGATTGGTGATGGCGGCATGCCCTGGTATTCGGCCTCACGCCCGTGGGCTTGGCTGATTGTCGGCTCGGTCTTTGCACTGACGGTATTTGGTTTTTGGCGACGACGCCGCGCCCGCAGCTAGAGCGCCGTCGTCAGCCCCAGCAGCGCCGTCGGCCCCAGGCAGCTAAAACGGCACCGTCGGGCCCAGGCAGATAAAACAGCACCACGGCACCAAAAAACCAACAAAAGCCCCGGAAACCTGACTGAACTGCCTCCCGTTTCTTGGACATCGAAATTGAAGTCCAGGGAATGGGAGGCTTTTCATGTCTGTGGATCTGCGGTTGAGGCATGATCGTTTGCTTCGGGAGCAGGCGGTGGAGATGTTTGAGAGGGGGGTTGGCTATGGTTTGACCGCCAAGAGGCTGGGTGTGCCTGCTGAGGCCGTGCGACACTGGCAGAAGACGTACCGCGCAATTGGGAAGGATGGGCTTCTTGCCATGGGAGTGAAGCAGGCCAGATACGACTATGAGACCAAGGTCGCCGCAGCGAGCGCCGTGGTTGATGGTGGGATGAGTAAACCTGAGGCGATGGTGCGCTTCGGTATTGCGAGTGCGACACCGCTGAAGAATTGGTGCAGGTTGTACCGTGAGGGCGGCGCCCAGGCCCTCATGCCTAAGCCTAAGGGCAGGCCAAAGGGATCGGTACGGGCGGTGCCACCAACGCGTGAGGAGGAACTCGCCGCGCGTGTACGCAAGCTTGAGGCGCAGGTGGCGTACCTAAAAAAATCGATTGCCCTGAAGGCGCAGAGGCGCT
>ERZ773014.2643-NODE-2643-length-10217-cov-21.167880_pt1 | contig 10217 bp, 5 predicted proteins | sample MGYA00580841_ERZ773014 | MGnify/ENA primary metagenome ERZ773014 (study PRJEB29015, sample SAMEA2737989) | human oral metagenome | biome: human oral; feature: human-associated habitat; material: dental | place: China | collected 2067 ...
AACAGATAGGCGCATTTCTCAGGATTACCCAGCGTTTTGCCCTTATCGCACGATAGTTTTACGCAGTCGTGCCATTCGCGTTTCTCGGTAATGCGGCACTTAGTGAGTTTCACCACGATGTTCATGGGCTTACATCCCAGCACGTCACAAGTGAGGAAGGTGCCCATGCCGTAGCTGTCTTGCACACGTCCGTCTACAAAGCGGTGTATCTCTAAGGCGCGTTCGATGTTCAAGCCATTGCTATATATCACCTGCTTGGTGGCTGGGTCGATGCCCAGCTGCTTGTATTTTTCGATGATTTTTTCGGTTTGTTCTTCTTCCACGCCGCTGTCTACACGCAATCCAACGAACATCAAGGCCATGCGCTTTGATAGATTGTTGAAGAAAACCTTGTCGCCAAAACAGTCGTAGAGGTAAATGCCGTTGTCGCCATCGTAAACATCGCTGAACTTACGCATCACATTGAAGTTGCATTCGAAGATGCCGCTGACGTTTTCTTCAAATTCTATAATCTGATGGCTCATCGTTCCCATAGGCACCAACCCATATTTCATGGCCAAATACACGTTGCTTGTACCCACAATGCGACCTTTCCACGGCACGAAAACGCCATCTACCTGCTCGCCGCCTGCATCGGCGGTGGCTTTCATGGCACGTATCACATTGTCGTGATGCACAAACGACAGTCGGCGACGTGTACCCATGTCGCCCAAAACCAATCCTCCGCGTAATATCTGCCTAGCCTTATCGACAGCGCGTTCGTACTCAACATCGGCATCATAGCGTTCTAAGTCGCCGCGGTGCAGGTGCATCAACTCGGAAACGATGGACAATACGGGCATTTCCCACATGATGGTGGAATACCATTTGCCGCGAATGGATATGGCGAGTTGCCCATCTGGGGCTTGTTCGATATGCACTTCGGCCGGATTGAACTTGTAACCGCGCAAGAAAGTGAAGTACCATTGGGGCAGATAATACATGCGATGCTGCATAAAGGCTATCTCCTCTTCGGTTATTCGCACGTTCTGCATCAGGTTAATTTGCTCTTTTACTTTCTCGGCAAAGCCTTCGGGGTACACGGTGTGGTTACGGTCGAAGAAGGTGTATTCCACTTCGGCACGCGGATAGGTTTGCAAAATGTAGTACTGGCAACTGAAAGTGTAGGCATCGTTGTCGGTAAAGTGGTTGATGATTGGTTGCATAAGTATCGTTTTTTATGGGTTTTTATTTCGGAGTGCGGTGGGTGTTGTGTGGGTGGGGTTAAGGAGATTAAATGATGTTGAGCAACTCGGCAAAGTCGTCTATCACCCAATTGGCACCTGCTTCTTCCAACTCGGCAGGCGTGCCGTTGCCATAGGTTACGCCACAAGTAAGGGTGTTGGCGCGGCGCCCCATCTCAATATCGAATGCCATATCGCCCACAACGAGCGTTTCTTCGGGCTTTACGCCCAAGTGTTCGAGCGTAAGGAGCACCGGTTCGGGATGAGGTTTGGCGTTCGTAACATCGTCGGCACTCACAATATAGCTGATGTATGGGCCTATGCCGATGCTCCGCACGAGGTTGGGTAGCGAGTCGCGCCCACGACTGCTGGCTATGGTGAGCGTTAGGCCTGCATCGTGCATGCGCTTAATGGTTTGCACCACGTTGGCAAAGGGCTTTACTGCACCCGTAACATTGTTGATGTCGAAAATGCTGCGATAGGTTGTTACACAGGCTGTGGCCGTTGTCTCGTCTACATTTGCCAAACGCACGAAAGCCTCTTTAAGGGGCAGCCCGATGGTGGCCGCGCATTGGTTTTCGCTATTTTGTGGCAAGCCATGTAGCCGTAGGGTTTCTCTCAGTGTGTCGACAATGATGCGGCGCGAGTCGCCTAGTGTGCCGTCAAAGTCGAGTATCACGGTGGTAATTCTCATCTTTTTGATGCAAAGGTATGAAAACTTTGGGAGTAAGTAAGGGTGAAAAGGTGAAAAATTGAAAAGGGGAAAGAGTGGAAAGGTGAAAAGGTGAAAGGGTGAAAAGGTGAAAAGGTGAAAAGGTGAAAAGGATGGCTAACGCCGTGAAAGGTGGAAAGGGGAAAAAGTGAAAGGGTGAAAAGACGGCTAACGCCGTGAAAGGTGGAAAGGTGGAAAGGTGAAAGGATGAAAGGGTGAAAAGATGGCTAACGTCGTGGAAGAGGGAAAGAGGGAAAGGGTGAAAGGGTGAAAGGATGGATAAAGCCGTGAAAAGATGATGAATGAAGCACACCCCCTGCCCCTTCCAAAGGGAAAAGGGACAGGGGGTGAGGTTTTATTTATCAACCACGGTGAAGTCGAGCTGACGTTTCTCTTGGTCTACACGAGCCACTTGTATGCGAATAGGGTCGCCAAGCTGATACTTGCGGTGGCGTCGCCTGCCTACAAGACAATAGTTTCGTTCGTCGAAGTCGTAGTAATCGTCGTCCAAATCGCGCATGGGCACCATGCCTTCGCAGTGGTTTTCGTCTATCTCGCAATAGATACCATAGCTGGCAATGCCGCTGATGTGCGCGTCAAACTCTTCGCCCAGCTTGTCGGCCATAAACTCTACCATCTTATACTTAATGGAATCGCGCTCCGCATTCTGTGCAACCTGCTCCATCTCCGACGAATGCTCGCACAGTTCTTCATAGTGTTCCTTGTTCGCACTGCGGCCTCCTGCGGCATAACGCGTAAGCAAACGATGCACCATCGTGTCGGGATAACGGCGTATAGGACTGGTGAAATGCGTGTAATAATCGAAGGCCAGGCCGAAGTGACCAATGTTATGGATGCTGTATTTGGCCTTCATCATGGCGCGAAGGGCGATGGTTTCGATGAGGTTTTGCTCGCGTTTGCCCGCCACCTCGTCCATTAGCTTATTCAACGAGCGCGAGGTTTCGCCCTTAGTGCTCGTTGTTTTCAGCTTATAACCAAACTTCATGATGAACTCGCGCAAGTTTTCGAGCTTCTGCGGGTCGGGATTATCGTGTATGCGATAAGGCAAAGTTTTGGGCGTTCGCCCACCTTTGGGCTTGCCAACACTCTCGGCCACGGTTTTATTGGCCAAGAGCATAAACTCTTCTATCAGCTTATTGGCATCCTTCGAACGCTTGAAATAGGCGCGAATGGGCTTGCCTTGCTCGTCTACATCGAAGTGAAGTTCTTCGCGATCGAACTTTACTGCCCCGTTCTTAAATCGCTTTTCGCGCAGTTTCTTGGCCAACTTGTCTAGCATAATCAGGCTGTCGGCGTTCTCACCTTTATATCCTCCCTTCGGTGCTGGCGGTGCAGGCTCGCCCGTTCCGTCAACAACACCGTTGTCTTCCAATAGTTGTTGCACCTCTTCGTAGGCATATCGCCTATCGCTTTTTATCACGGTGTGCACGATGCGGTAAGCCTTTATGTCGGCGTTTTCGTCCATATTAAAGATAACACTATAAGCCAACTTCTCTTCATCAGGGCGAAGCGAGCAGATAAAGTTACACAGCCGTTCGGGCAACATGGGTATGGTGCGGTCTACAAGATACACACTTGTGGCGCGTTTCATGGCCTCTTTATCGATGATGCTACCCTCGGTAACGTAATGACTCACGTCGGCTATGTGCACGCCCACCTGCCAAAGGCCCTTATCGAGCATGCGAATAGACAGTGCATCGTCGAAATCCTTGGCATCTCGCGGGTCGATGGTGCAGGTAAACACGTTGCGGAAGTCTTCTCGTTCGTCGTAATCCTTCTGCGTTATCTCGGCCGAAATGCGTTCGGCAGCCTCTTCTGCCGCCTTGGGATAAGTGTAGGGCAAGCCGTATTGGGCCAAGATGGCGTGCATCTCTACATCATTTTCGCCCGTAGGACCAAGCACATCAATTACTTCTCCCATGATATTCTTGTGTTCGGCATCGGGCCATTGGGTTATTTTCACCACGGCCTTATCACCCGTTTTGCCGCCTTTAAGCTTACGTTTAGGCACGAAGATGTCGTGTACATATAGGTTTTCGGGGGTTACGAGGAACGCCATGTCGCGTTCAACCCGCAGTTTACCCACCACTTGGTCTTTGGCGCGTTTCAGTATTTCGATAACCAACGCCTCCTTGATATGTCGTTTGCGGCGCGCCATCAGCTGCACGCGAACACGGTCTCCGTTAAGTGCTGACTTGGAATTTCGCTCACTTACGAAGATGGGTAATGAGCCATCGTCGGGAACGAACGAGTTTTTGCCGTTGGTTTTGCGCACGAAACGGCCTTCGAGCACCTGACCGGCCTGATTCAGTCGATACGAACTGTCGGTCACTTTGGTCAAGAAGTCGTCCCAAGCCATCTCTTCCATCACGTCGATGGCCAACATCTTGAGCGGATGCGTGTCGAGTTTCAGGTTCTTGAAGATTTCTTTAAAGCTGAAAGTCTTCCCTGGATGTTGCTCGAAAAACTGTTGTAGCCTTTCGGCCACCTGCTTTTTGGTGAGGCGCTTGCCTCCTTTCTTTCCTTTTCCCATATTCGGCTGTTGTTTATGGCGTGTTATAATAATGTGCGATAGCACCGCGTTGGGTTTTAACGTACTAGCAATTTGCGGGCAATCCGCTCAATTTGTAAGAGAAGGGACTATGCCAAAACGTCTTCTTTGCACACGCCTTATGGCGGCATCATTCCGCAAAGGTACACCTAAATCTGTGCGCAGTTGCCTATTGTTTAATACTTACGGCACAATGTTCGTTTTGTCACTTTCCTTTCTATACTTACCGCAAAGTAACAAAAAAGATGCGAGATAAAAGGAGCATTTTACAAAAACTTCTTTGAAGTCTGCGCATTTTATTGTACATTTGCAAGTTAAAGCACAGATACGTTCGGCTTAAACCATCCTTTTTATAGCCTTGCCCACGCGCAAGCAAGCCCCCAAACCATGCGGCTAAGGCTGTTGAGAAAAGGCAAAAAGAACAAAAACAGCAAATAATATACATAGCACATGTCTGCAGTGATAATAAAGAAAGTCTGCACCAAAAGCGACTTAAAGGCGTTCATCGACCTACATTACGACCTATACGAGGGTAACGAGTATGACGCGCCAAACCTGTTCAGCGACGAGATGAATACGTTGAGCAAAGACAAAAACGCGGCTTTCGACTTCTGCGAGGCCGAATACTTCCTCGCTTACAAAGAGGGAAAGCTGGTGGGGCGCGTTGCCGCCATCATTAACCACAGCGCCAACAAGAAGTGGGACCGCAAAAGTGTGCGCTTCGGATGGATAGATTTCATCAACGACCGAGAAGTGTTAGAGGCGTTACTTCAAGCCGTAGAAGAGTATGGACGCTCAAAAGGCATGCGCTCGATTGTGGGTCCGCTGGGCTTTACAGACATGGATCCAGAAGGCATGCTCACTACGGGGTTCGACCAACTAGGCACCATGCCCACCATATATAACTATGAGTACTACCCCCAACTGATGGAAAGTATCGAAGGCTTTGAGGTGGACAATCACTACGTGGAGTACAAGCTGATGGTGCCTGACGAAGTTCCAGAGAAGTTTGCCAAGATTGCCGACATGATACAAAAGCGTTATAGTCTTAAAATAAAGAAGCTTACACGCGACGATGTGTTCAAGGGAGGATACGGCAAACGCATCTTCGACCTTGTGAATAAGACCTATGGACACCTATACGGCTACTCGGAACTTACCGAAAGGCAGATGGACCAGTACGTAAAGCTGTACTTCCCTATGGCCGACCTTGACCTCATCACCCTTGTTGAAGACGAGGCGGCCGACAATAAACTCGTAGGACTGGGCATTTCCATCCCCTCGCTAACGCGCGCCTTGCAAAAATGCCGTCGCGGAAGACTAACGCCCTTCGGCTGGTGGCACGTGCTAAGGGCCATCAAATACCACAAAACAAAGGTGGTAGACCTGCTGCTCATCGGCGTTTTGCCCGAATATCGCATGAAAGGCGTCAACTCGTTGCTCTTCGCCGACCTTATCCCGCGCTACCAAAAGTACGGATTTGAATGGGGAGAAACACAGGTGGAGATGGAAACCAACTCGAAAGTACAAAGCCAATGGGAGTGGTTAGACGCTAGCATCCACAAAAGACGGAAGTGCTACATCAAGACTTTCTAACGCAGGGGCGCACCATAAAAGAGCCAATTAGTAGACACCACAAAAGAAGATGAATAAGAAAAAGACACCTAATAATCAACAAGAGATGACATTCGGGCCAGCCAACGCGGCAGGTTCGAACGCAAACAACACGCCCACATCCACCCAACAACCAAACAACCAAACGGCATACACCGACGATAACATCAGGCACCTGTCGGACATGGAGCACGTTCGCACGCGCCCTGGTATGTACATCGGCCGACTTGGCGACGGAACACAGGCCGAAGACGGCATTTACGTACTGCTGAAAGAGGTGATAGACAACTCTATCGACGAGTTTAAGATGCAGGCCGGCAAGCGTATCGAGGTGGATTTGGAAGACGACCTGCGCGTATCTGTGCGCGACTACGGCCGCGGCATTCCGCAAGGAAAGCTGGTAGAGGCCGTGAGCATGCTCAACACAGGCGGCAAATACGACTCGAAGGCGTTTCAAAAGAGCGTGGGATTAAATGGTGTTGGCCTCAAAGCCGTCAACGCATTGAGTGCACGTTTCGAGGCTAGGTCGTATCGCGAGGGTAAGGTACGCAGCGTGGTGTTTGAAAGGGGCGAACTGATTAGCGACAATACGGAGGACACCAACGAAGAGAACGGCACGTTCATCTTCTTCGAACCCGACAATACTTTATTCCTCAACTATCGTTTCAAGGGCGAGTTCGTGGAAACAATGCTCCGCAACTACACTTACCTTAACGCCGGCTTAACCATCATGCACAATGGGCGGCGCATCATTAGCCGCAATGGTTTAGCCGACTTACTGAACGACCGAATGACCAACGATGGGCTGTATCCCATCATTCACATACAGGGCGAAGACATCGAGATTGCCTTTACCCACGCCAACCAATACGGCGAAGAGTATTACTCGTTCGTTAACGGACAGCACACCACCCAGGGCGGCACGCACCAAAGCGCGTTTAAAGAGCACATCGCCAAAACCATTAAGGACTTTTTCTCGAAGAACTACGAGTACGTTGACATTCGCAACGGACTGGTGGCTGCCATTGCCATCAACGTACAAGAGCCCATGTTCGAAAGCCAAACCAAAATTAAGCTGGGCTCGCTGACGATGAGTCCTGGCGGAGAAAGCGTTAACAAGTACGTGGGCGACTTCATCAAGCGCGAGGTAGACAACTATTTGCACATACATGCCGACGTGGCCGAAGAGATTAAACGCAAGATTGACGAGAGCGAAAGAGAGCGAAAGGCAATGGCGGGCGTAACCAAGATAGCACGCGAAAGAGCAAAGAAGGCCAACCTGCACAACAGAAAGCTGCGCGATTGCCGCATACATTTCAGCGATGCAAAGAACGATCGCAAGGAAGAAAGTTCCATCTTCATCACCGAAGGCGACTCGGCAAGCGGCAGCATCACTAAAAGTCGCGACGTAAACACGCAGGCCGTGTTCTCACTTCGCGGCAAGCCACTCAACTCCTACGGGCTTACTAAGAAGGTGGTGTACGAAAACGAAGAGTTCAACCTGCTGCAAGCGGCACTAGATATCGAAGAAGGACTCGACACATTGCGATATAATAAGGTTATCGTGGCCACCGATGCCGATGTAGACGGCATGCACATTCGCCTGCTAATCATCACTTTCTTCTTGCAGTTCTTCCCCGAACTGGTGAAGAAAGGCCATGTCTACGTGCTGCAAACGCCCTTGTTCCGCGTACGAAACCGCCGAACAAAGATTAAGAGCAAGAAGGTGATTGCCGCTGCCGACGCCCGACTGATGAAGGGCGAACGCAAAAACGACTTCATCACGCGCTATTGCTACAACGAAGACGAACGGCAGAAAGCCATCGCCGAGCTTGGTCCCGACCCCGAAATTACGCGCTTTAAAGGATTGGGCGAGATTTCGCCCGAAGAGTTTACGCACTTCATCGGTCCCGAAATGCGACTGGAACAGGTTACCTTGCACAAGAACGACCAAGTGCATAAGCTATTGGAATATTACATGGGCAAGAACACAATGGAGCGCCAAAACTTCATTATAGACAACTTGGTGGTGGAAACCGACGGCCCGACAGAAGAAGAAACCACCGAAGTATAATTTATTAACACGTTAAAGAAAGGAGAAGAAAGCACCTAAAAGGACAAAGAGAATAGAGAGAGAAAAGAGTGAAAGAGAGAACGAAAAAGATTGAACGAGAGAATTAGGGATATTGGAGAGGATGATGAAAAGGCTTTATTGATTGGTCTAGGCAGGTGTTCTGAAAGTTACCTGCACTGCGCTTTCAGGCTTTATCCATGCAAACTTGGCTTAATCCTTGATGGGAGCATAGTGCACTATGCCGCTGAAAGAGTTAGGCTAAGATGCCAGATAAAGACAGAAAGACAGTGAAGGGCAAACCTAAAAAGGAGAAAAAAATAAGCGTGGAAGTTTTAGAACATACCTTTATAAAATCAGTTAGAAATGTTTTAACCTGTCGCGGCACATACAACCAGCCCGACTTGTACCATTGTTGTTACCACCCCTCCCAACCCAACCAAAGTAAATACGTACAGATATGAAGAAAATCTTAATTCTTGCAGCTTGTTTCGCCACACTAGCTGCACAAGCACAGTTGCGGACTACCATCGGAAAAGACAATCCGCAGCAAAAAATGCAGATTGCCGAAATGGCAATCAAGAACTTGTATGTCGACACCGTTAACGAAAACAAGCTGGTTGAGGATGCCATCAGGGGCATGCTCGAAAAGCTAGACCCCCACTCGTCTTACTCCACTGCGAAAGAAACAAAGGCCATGAACGAATCGTTACAAGGTTCGTTCGAGGGCATCGGCGTACAGTTTAACGTTGCCAAAGATACGCTGCTCGTTATACAACCCGTGGCCAAAGGTCCGTCAGAAAAGGTGGGAGTAATGGCTGGCGACCGGATTGTAAGCGTTAACGACACGGCCATTGCAGGGGTGAAGATGTCGCAAGAAGACATCGTACGCCGACTGCGAGGCCCCAAAGGCAGCATCGTTAAGTTGGGTATCGTGCGCCCCGGCATAAAGGGGCTGCTGGCCTTTCATGTAAAACGCGATAAAATACCCATCGAAACGCTCGATGCCTACTATCTTATCAGGCCGGGCGTGGGCTATATCCGCATCGGCAGTTTCGGTGCCACCACCTACGAAGAGTTTATGCGGGCGTTGATGAAACTGCAATTGCAGGGCGCAACCGACCTGATACTCGACCTGCAAGACAATGGCGGCGGCTACCTGCAAGCGGCGGTGCGCGTTGCCAACGAGTTCCTCCGCCGCAACGACCTCATCGTATATACCCAAGGACGAAATGCAGACAGGCAGGAGTTTCGCGCGCAAGGCGATGGCGGAATGCTCACGGGCAGGGTGTTCGTACTGGTTAACGAGTTCTCGGCATCGGCTGCCGAAATCGTAACGGGGGCGTTGCAAGACCAAGATCGCGGCATCGTCGTGGGCCGTCGTTCGTTTGGCAAAGGCTTAGTTCAAAGGCCTATCGAGTTTGCCGACGGCAGTATGATGCGCCTAACCGTGGCTCATTATTACACGCCTTCGGGCAGGTGCATACAAAAACCCTACACCAAGGGCGACAATGCCAACTACGAAAAGGACTTAGACAACCGCTTTAAGAATGGCGAGCTTTACAGTGCAGACAGCATTCACCTAAACGACTCGCTGAAATACCAAACCCTACGCCGCAAACGCGCGGTATATGGTGGCGGTGGCATCATGCCCGACTACTTTGTTCCGCTAGACACCACGCAGTTTTCGCGTTACAATCGCGAGCTGGCTGCCAAGAGAATTATCGTTAATGCCAATATACAATACATGGACAAGCATCGCAAGGAACTGAAAAAGAAGTACCCTTCGTTTGCCGAGTTCAATAAAAAGTATCAGGTGCCACAGGCTCTTTTAGACGAGATTGTGGCCGAAGGCGAAAAGCAAAAGGTTAAAGCCAAAGACCAAAAGGAGCTGAAAACCAGTTTGGCAAGCATCAAGATACAGCTGAAAGCGTTGGTGGCACGCGACCTATGGGACATGTCGGAGTACTTCCACATCATGAACCAAAACAACCATGTGGTGCAAAAGGCTCTGGTGTTGCTGGG
>ERZ773014.2644-NODE-2644-length-10214-cov-5.145684_pt1 | contig 10214 bp, 4 predicted proteins | sample MGYA00580841_ERZ773014 | MGnify/ENA primary metagenome ERZ773014 (study PRJEB29015, sample SAMEA2737989) | human oral metagenome | biome: human oral; feature: human-associated habitat; material: dental | place: China | collected 2067 ...
GTTCAAGCTGTCTCTGCTGAATATCAATGATTCTGTTAGCCTCATTGACTGGAGCTGAAAAGGCAAGATTTGTAAGCAAAAACGCACAAAAAAGCATTATTTTTTTATGAATCATAAATTCACCTCCTTGTTTAATAAAAGATTAAATAATATTAACATAAATTTAAAAAAAAGTCAAATTTGTATAGAAAAACGAATTTTTAATACTTAAGACAGAAATGTTATCTTACAAAATTTAATATGAAATTTAATTTTAAAGCTTCGATGTGAAAAAAATTTTAGAATAGTTTTCCTAAAAAAAATACTCCAATCAATAAAAGGAATATTTTTCTTAAATTATTTAAATCTTATTTGTTTCCAAATTTATTTATTCTTTTCTAAATCTTGAATATCTATTTTTTCCTTAATCTCCTCCTTCTTTTTCATCCCTTCTTCTATCAGTTTATTAACCTCACTTAATCTTTCAATTTTTTCTAATAATAAATTCGCTTTTTCAAAAGGCTTATTAACTTCTTCTTTTGCATTAGAAAATTCTTCCTTGTAATTTTCAAGTCTCACCTCTTCCTTCTCTAAATTTTCAGGAATTTTATCCAATAAATTATCCATTCTCGTTATATTCCCAATTGAATCTTTCCCAAAATCAGTATAATATTTTTCTTTGTTTTCCAGTACGCATTTATATTTTTTCTCATAGAAGTCAAAATTTGAAAGCAGTTTAAATCCTCTATAACTTCCAATAATTTGAGGCTCATCAGATATTCCAGTACCTTTAATAGCTTTTAAAAGTTCTTCTCCAGCTTCTTTTTTATCATAAATTTTTGTTCCATTAATTTCAATAAAAGTAAATTTATCCTCGTTATCTGACTTTGGCTCTATTTTAGAAATATCTTCCTTTACATTTTTAATATATTTTTCCATTTTACTAATTTTTGTAGGGTATTCTTTTGTTATTTTGTCCTCAAGGCGATACAGGTTTGACTTGTAATTGGCTTCAAGCATTCTTAACTTGTTTACTTCCATATCCAAATCCATTTTTTCTTTAATTAAAGGATTTCCTGTTGCAAGTGCCTTTATTTCAGCATAGTTTAAGGAACTTTCGTCAACGTCTTCCGCTACTCTGACTGGAGTTTTGGAAGTCATAATTTGGTTTATAAACTTTTGTTTATTCTCGATAGTTTGGTCGAGTAGGTCAGGAATATTGCTATTCCCTTCCCCTCTAAGAACCGTGCGTGAGAGTTTCCCCTCACACGGCTCAAGTTTTTATAAACTCTAATTAAAGAGCCAGCGTGGTTTCTTCTCTTTTATCAAAATATGCTTGCCAGTCTTCATCAAATGGATTTGCTTTGGCTTGTATCTTGGTAAATCTTCTAATATCTGTATCTGTGGCATATTTTAAACAGAGATAATATTTTTCTCCATTCTTTATTTTTCTTTCAGTTGCTACACTAAAAGTCCAAGTTCTATTTCCAATAATGTGAAAATATTTTTTAGCTATCCATTTTCTGCTTTTCTTCGGATGTCTACGAATACACCATTTCCACAAGCATTTGTAAACTTCATAGTCAAGTTTTTCAAAGGCTTTTGATGAAACATTGTATTTCTGATAATTTACCCAGCCTGTTATAATTGGGTTTAGTTTTCTAATCAGTATTTCTTGCTTCATTGATGGATTTTCCTTTATAACTTTTCTAATTTTATCAACAATAACCTTGAAGTTCTTTTTGGATGGTTTGGTAAGCAGCTTATCCTTATACATCTTGATATTGACTCCAAGAAAATCAAATCCATCATTTATATGTGTTATAAGTGTCTTTTCTTCAGACAGTTCCAAGCCTCTTTTGGATAAAAATTCTGTAATGATTGGCTTAACACCATTTTCAAGCAATTCTGCACTTTCTCCAGTAACAATGAAATCATCTGCATATCTAACAAAATTAACTTTTGGGAAATATGCCTTCTTATTCACTGTCCGTTTATGGTATTTATCTTTGATTGCTTTTTCTAAACCGTCTAATACCATATTGGAAATTATTGGCGATATTGGCGAACCCTGTGGACTTCCTGTTTCTGTTGGAAATAGTTTCTGTTTTTCTATATATCCACATTCGAGCCAAAGTTTTAATATTTTCTTATTAATTGGGATATTATTCATTATCCATTCGTGGCTGATATTATCAAAGCACCCTTTTATATCTCCTTCAAGCACCCACTTTGCAGATTTCTTTTTATTTAATGATGTGAAACATTGCTCAATAGCATCTTGTGTACATCTTTTGGCTCTAAATCCATATGAATTTAAATCCGCTGTTGTTTCTGCGATAGGTTCAAGTGCAAATTTATATAGTGTCTGCATTGCTCTATCTTTCATTGTAGGAATGCTTAGAGGTCTTTTCTTACCATTTTTCTTTGGTATATACACTCTTTTTAAAGGTTGTGGTTTGTATCCTCTAAGTTTTAACTTTCCTATGGCGTTATACTTTGTTCGTGATGTTAGCCATAATTCACCGTCAATACCACTTGTTTTCTTGCCTTTATTTTCAGTTATTCTTTTTACTGCTAAGGCTTTTGCATAAAATGAAGTTGTGAGTAAATGCTGTAAAGATTTTACTTTTCCATATTTACTCATTTTCCACGCTTTCACAATACGCATTTGTAGTTTTTTAACATAGCTTTCGGCTTCTAAAAAATCTATACTTTCCCAGTCCTCAGCTCTGTTAGCAGCAGCACACATTTTACTGTTCATTTGCTTTCTCCTTTCAAAAATTCTACAAGTTCTCTTGTGATTAAAAACCTAATGGAAGTCTGCACTCTTTCGAGTTAAGGCAGATTACCTCTACCCGTCTCATTACAAGACGGCATTTGCTTTTTCCATTTTCCTCTACCTGCATTATTATCAGCAGTTCTTACGATTTGCCTTGCTTTTTAGCAATAATACAGGCTTACCATGTTCCACTTAATTAACATTGATAACTTAGGCTCCACCTCTTTGCCGGTAGTCATTTTGTCCGTGTAATCCTATTGTGGAAAGGATTATCCGACTACGCACCATTTTGGTTCAGGCTTATCAGCAACTTTAGCCTGTTCACCTTAACGACATTTATCAGCAGTTCACATATGTTAGCCATATTATCAAGCCTCGCTCCCTAACCGCCTTGTTGCTAGCAGTTTCGGCATTCCCTCACGGTTCAACCTCAAGTAGGGTTACTTTAGTATCGGCTTACCACACATAAGTGCAGTCAATACTTGGCTCAACTAACGGAATAGTTGGTTTGGTCTTGTTGCCAAACAGTTAAATTAAGCGACTTCATGTCGCACCCACAAATAAGCGTCAAATGTATTCTCAGTAACATATCTATAAATCTCTACTTTCTTATTTTCGTTCCCCTGCCTAACTATTCTTCCAGCCCGCTGTTCCAAGTCTGAAGGACGCCACGGAACATCTAAGTCGTGAAGTGCAATTAATTTTGTCTGTACATTTGTTCCTGCTCCCATTTTTTGTGTTGAACCTAATAGTATTCTTACATCTCCTGTTCTTACTTTTGCAAAAAGTTCGTCCTTCTGTTTTTCAGAATTTGCATTATGAATAAATGCTATTTCTTCTTCAGGAATACCTTTATTAATCAACTTTTCCTTTAAATCTTCATAAATATTGAAACTTCCATCGTTTTTGGGAGTAGACATATCAGAAAATACAAGCTGTGCAGATTTTTTCCCAACGCTTTCTTTCCATATATTGTAAATATTTTCTACGCAGGCATTTACTTTGCTATTTTCATCATCAGGAAGCATTTCATTTACAAGCCTCTGATCTAGTGCAAGTTTTTTACCGTCATTTGTAATTTTTAACATATTGTCTTCTGTTGGCTCTACATTTCTGTTTCTTACTTCTTCTGCTCTTTCTGAAAGGCTTTCTAATATTAATTTCTGTTCCTCTGTCGGTTTAGTCAATACTTTTTTGTACTCTACTTCAGGTGTTGGCAAATTTAACATATCGGCAGTTTGTATATCTGCAAACTGTTTAACATTGTTCATAAGTTCAGGAAGATTGTAGAATTTTGCAAATCTTGTTTTAGTTCTATAGCCATTTCCTTCAGGAGATAATTCAATAGCTGTAACTGTTTCCCCAAATGTGCTTGCCCAAGAATCAAAATTTTGATGTCCTTGTTTTTTTAGTTCATCATACTGTAAATATCTTTGCATTGTATAAAGTTCCGACATAGTGTTGGAAACTGGTGTACCTGTCGCAAATACAACTCCTTTTCCATTTGTTATTTCATCCATATATCTACATTTCATAAACATATCCGATGATTTTAATGCTTCAGTTTGTCCTATTCCTGCCACATTTCTCATTTTAGTGTATAAAAACAAATTTTTAAATGAATGCGCCTCATCTACATACAGCTTATCAACTCCTAATTCTTCAAATGTAACGACATTATCCTTTTTAAAATCATCATTTAATTTTTTTAGCCTTACTTCCAGTTTCTTTTTTGTCCCTTCAAGTTGCTTTACAGTAAAATTCTGATTATTTTCCTGCTTTAATATTTGGATATTTTGTATAATCTCATCTATTTCATTTTGTATATGTTTTTGCTGGTAATCCTTGCTCATCGGTATTTTTTCAAACTGAGAATGTCCTATTATTACAGCGTCGTATTCTCCAGTCGCAATTCTTCCAATGAATCTCTTTCTATTTTTAGGTTCAAAATCCTTTTTAGTTGCTACAAGAATATTTGCTCCTTGATAAAGTTCCAAAAATTCCCTTCCCAGTTGTTCTGTCAAATGATTAGGAACTACAAACATTGATTTTGTTGCAAGTCCAAGTCTTTTAGATTCCATAGCGGAGGCAACCATTTCAAAAGTTTTTCCCGCTCCCACAACGTGTGCAAGCAGTGTATTTCCACCGTACAATGTTCTTGCAACTGCATTTAATTGATGTGGCCTTAATTTTATTTCAGGATTTATGCCATTAAAGGTAAGATGGCTTCCATCATATTCCCTTAGCCGAATTGAGTTAAATTTTTCGTTGTATATTTCAGTTAATTCATTTCTTCTTTCAAGATCTTTAAAAATCCAATCTTTAAAAGCCTGTTTAATAATATCCTGTTTTTGTCCTGCAAGCATAGTTTCCTTTTTATTTAAAATTGCTATTTTTTTACCTTCCGAATCTGTTTCATAGTCAAAAATTTTTGTATCCCTCAAGTTTAGAGAATCTTCTATAAGTTTGTACGCATTTACCCTTTCAGTTCCAAAGGTCATAACAGCAAGGGGATTATCATTATCCATATTCTTATTTTCTATTCTCCATTCAGAAGTATATTCAGAGTAGTGAACTTTTATATATGAACTTTTGTATGCTGGTGTCTTTAATGTTTCCACAATAAAATCCTTTATATATTTTTTAGGAACCCAAGTTGCTCCAATTCTGACATTTATTTCGCTTGCTTCAAGTGGTTTAGGCATTACTTCCTGCAATTTTTCTTTTTGAAAATTTAATATTTCAGGACTTATTCCATTTTTCTCTTCATCAGAAAGAGAATTAAATTTGTCAATATATTCTATTTTTTCTCTTATATTTCCACTTAAATATTCATCCTGTGTTACATATTGAAATTCCTGTGGAAAATCTTGATTTATATTAAGAAATATTTCCCCTTTTAAACTGTTAATTAACTCTTCTTTTTTCATACCAGTAAGATTTGTCATATATTCAAAATCCACTTTTGCCTTTTGAGAAATTGAAAGGATTAATGCTTCCTGCGGAGTATCTACTTTATCTATAACTTTTGATTGCTTTATAGTTCTTTTGGAAAAAATATCCCCTTTTTTCTTAAAGTTTCCACGTTCATCAAATATTTCTATTGAAGATAATAAGGAATAATTGGAATCTTCAGTAAATAATCTCGAATTTGCTCTTGAATTTAAGTATCCATACTTATTAATAAATCCATCATATATTCTATTTAGTTTTTCCTGTTCAATTTTTAGTCTATCATCTGTTTCCTCATCTTTTTGAATCTGAATAACTTTTCTTAATGAAGATGTAAGTTCTATATATTTTGATATTTTATCCTTATCTCTATCTGATAAATCTTGTAGTGTCATTTCACTATTTTCTTTAAAATAAATCTCGTTATCTTTTTTGAAGAACGAAAAATTTCTTATTTCATAGTCTTCATTTTCAACAGCAATTACAGTTTCTTTTTCTTCAGCAAGAGTTTTTTCATAACTTCCTTCTATATTCCCAACTGCTTGTTCTAATTCATCCTTTAAATTACTGTTTTCTTTTGGCATACAAGTTAATGTTTTCCCAAAACGTCCACTAACTTCCTCCATTTTTCCTAAAACCATATCAAGATTATTTACAAAATATTGATTGTAGACAAGCCCTTGTGAATCAGCCTTAACTGAATACCAGTCCTGCTCCTCTTTATTTATATTTTCCCTTTTCTTTAAAAATATAATATCCGATGTTACTTCAGTTCCAGCAACGCCTTTAAATGTATCATTTGGAAGCCTTATTGCTCCTAATAATTCCGCTCTTTCTCCAATGTATCTTCTCACACTGTCATCCTTTTTATCAAATGTCCCAGAAGAAGTTATGAAAGCCATAATTCCACCTTTTTTTACCTTATCCAATGATTTTGCAATAAAGTAGTCGTGTATCATAAAGTTCAGTTTTTCATATTCTCTGTCCATTACCTTAAAATCTCCAAATGGAACATTTCCTATCACAACATCAAATGAATTGTTGGAAAATTCTGTTTTTTCAAATCCTTTTACTTGAATATTACTTTCAGGATAAAGTTTTTTAGCAATATTTCCACTGATACTGTCTAGTTCTACACCATATATCTTTGATTTTTCTAATTCATCAGGCAAATTACCTATAAAGTTTCCCACACCACAACTTGGCTCTAAAATATTTCCGCCTTTAAATCCAAGTTGCTGTATTCCTTTATAAATGGAATCAATTACTATTTTAGGTGTATAAAAGGCTGTCAATGTACTTGCCTTAGCATTATCATATTCTTCCTGCGTCAAATTTTCTTTTAAAAAATTTCTTGCTTCTTCCCATTGTCCGCTTTTATTTTCATCAAATACATCAGCTAGTCCTCCCCATCCAACATATTTAGAAAGTGTTATCTTTTCATCATCTGTAGCTTCTCTTTCACTTAAATTTTTTAAAACTTTTATAGCTTCAATATTATTGTTTAGACGTTCTGACGGCAATAGTTTTTCAGATTGGATTTCTTCAGTAATTTTAAAATTTTTAGAAATATTATCTTTACTATTTTCTTCATCTGCATAAGGATGTATTATTTCATCATTTTCAATAATATTTTCTGTTTCCTTTTCAGGAATAAAATATTGATTTTCATCTATAAGTTCCTGTATCCTTTTTTCTATCTTATTCCAAGACAGAACTACCTTAACTTCATTAGCACTAAAATGATTTTTATATAACTTCATGTTTTTAGAAGTATAAAAGGCATCATCAATAAAATCTCCACGGTCAGGTATTGAAAAACCGCCTGTTCCGTATTCCCATTTCAAATATTTTATTCTGTCTTCCTTTGAACTGTTATCTTGAAAAAAATTATAGATGGATTCTACTCCACTGTATGATTTTAATACATCATCAATATTCTTTTGAGTAATTATATTATCATTTTCTATTTGTAAATTATCTGATTGTAAGTTATTTCCCTGAGAGAAGAGAGTAGGCTGTTCATAAGTCCTACCCATTCTATTTGATCTTTTTCTTTTAATTCTTCGGTTAATCCCATAGTTTTCATCATTTTGGGTTTTTCTATCTCCCAAAATTTCTCTACTTCCTTCTGAATTGAAAATAGATGTTCCATAACTTCGCCTTTCATTAGAAGATTTTTCAAAAATTCTTCTTTCTCTTGTTCCAGATATTTCATTCTCGCTCGTCCCCAAGAGTTGAGTTTGCTCAAGTCTATTTCTTCTTCCTCTAAATTCGGAACTAGCACTTGAAACTTCTCGTCCAGCAGTATCATTTTGTAATTCCCTCCCGCCTGCTCGTAGGATGTTTGCTTCACTACTGGAGTATATATCCCGTTCTCTATCAGATATTCTTTCCCGTCTATCATCTTTTTCAACATATTCTAATTCCTCCTCATTTTTTTCATTTTCTATCTCATATCCAATTTTACTATTTTGTTCTAAAGTTGTTTCATCATTTATTTTTTGAATTTCTTTGCTTACTTTAATTAAAACTTTTTTAGCTACATTGGATATTTCCGATGATATTAATTCCATAGTTCTAAAATCTGAAAACAAGGAATAAATCTCTTTTTCCTTTTCATTAAATATATCCTTTTTATTAATTCCCATTCTTTGATCAAGTGCTATTAAAACAGATTTTTTGATAAAACTTTCAAGAACTTCTGTATCTTTGTAGTTAAAAGTATCTAATTTGCTGTTTTCAAGCATTGTCTGGTTTATAAGTTCCATTTGTGCTTCTTCAAAATCTGATTTTCCTGTCATTCTTTCAAAAACATCTTTATGAGTTCTATTATTAAATTCCCATAATTTAGGTTTTTCATCATTTCCCTTATCTAAAGATACTGTCTGTGTAACATCAAAAATATATCTGACATTCTTTTTTCCACTTCTTATATTATATACAGGTATTCCCTTCTGATTTCTTTCTACAACTCTGTTAAAGTTTTCTTTCCAAAAGTCATATTCTGCACAGGCTACAGCTTCAGGACGAATAAAAAATATATTTAACTGATCTAATGCAGAGTATTTATAATTGTTTCCTACGACATGAAGATAGTTAATATATTCACTAAAATCTTCATTTATCTTTTTATGTGCATTTTCCAATACATTTTGAATTTTATATCCCATTTCTTCAAATATTTTTATACTATTATTCATTACCTCAATATTTTCTAAATCTCGTAATATTGATGATGGTGATATTATTCCTATAGTATCACCTTTCTTTAGTATTTTTGCTATCATTCTTACTTTGTATCCTTTCTTAATTTATCATTAATATTGTTCCAATTCTATTTGATTTATCTCCTTCAGCTCGGTACGAATACCAATCATCATTATTATCAACAGTACATATTCCACAGTCGTGTATATTTGATTTTTTTATTCCTAATTTTATTAATCTTGACTCAATTAGCTTGGAATTATCTATTGAATAATTTATTCCTTTGTCATTTCTTTTATCTGTTTTTATAATATATCTTTCTAATTCTTCATCTTTAAATGCTTTTCTGTAAATTTCTACAACATCTTCATTTACTAAAAAATTATTTTTCTCAGAAAACTTTGTTGCAGTATAAGTGTCATTCTCTTTCTTTATGCCTCAGATATTACTTGTGAGGAAGAGTTTTCTATCTTGCGCTGTTTTATTTTTATATGTTTTGAAATTACTATTAAGATCTTTTTTACTGACTGTTTGTTTTTTCAAACTTCCCATTTATACATAAATTTGAGACCTTAAAAATTATTTGAAAACGATTAAAACTCGCAATTCTTAGGCGTTCTTGGGAACGGAATTACATCACGAATATTCTCCATACCAGTTACATACATTACGAGTCTCTCAAATCCAAGTCCAAAACCTGAATGTGGAACGCTTCCATATTTTCTAAGATCAAGATACCATTGATAGTCTTCTGTAGACATCTTCAGGTTCTCCATCTTTTTTGTTAATTTTTCGTAGTTATCTTCTCTTTGAGATCCTCAGATGAGCTCTCCGATTCCAGGTACGAGCATATCCATTGCTCTAACGGTTTTCCCATCTTCGTTGAGTTTCATATAGAAGGCTTTGATTTCTTGTGGATAATCAGTTACAAATACAGGTCCGTTAAAGACTTTTTCTGAGAGGAATCTCTCGTGTTCAGTCTGAAGATCGATACCCCATTCTGGAGCGTATTCAAAATTTTGTCCTGATTTTTTAAGGAGTTCAATTGCTTCCGTGTAGGTTACTCTCGCGAAAGTTGAATTAACTAGTTTCTCAGCTCTTTCTTTTACTCCTGGGAAAATAAATTGGTCAAAAAATTCCATCTCAGCAGGAGCCTCTTCCAGAATATATCTAAGTACGTATTTGATCATATCTTCTGCGATTTGCATATTTTCTTTAAGGTCAGCAAATGCGATTTCAGGTTCAATCATCCAAAATTCTGAAAGGTGTCTTGTTGTATTTGAATTTTCTG
>ERZ773014.2646-NODE-2646-length-10204-cov-27.224456_pt1 | contig 10204 bp, 8 predicted proteins | sample MGYA00580841_ERZ773014 | MGnify/ENA primary metagenome ERZ773014 (study PRJEB29015, sample SAMEA2737989) | human oral metagenome | biome: human oral; feature: human-associated habitat; material: dental | place: China | collected 2067 ...
AAATTTATTTAATTTAAAAATTGGTCTAAAGAAAGTATCCCTTTTTCTATTTCTTCAATTTCTCTTTTTATATCATCATTTAAAGTTCCTTGTTCAAGAATAGAATCTCTAGCTAAATCCAGATATTTTTGAGCATTATCCTTGTCACCAAGTCCAAGATAACTATGAGCTAGCTCTAAATCTTCTCCATCTACTTCATCTTCTTCAGCTATTGATATCTGTCTTGATTCCAAAAGAACTTCTATAGCTTCTTCATATCTTCCTAAGCCTCTTAAACATCTACCCATAGAATATAGATACCAGCCATCTTCATTTAAGTCGTAAGCTTTTTTAAATGAATCTAGGGCTTCTTCATACCTTTTAAAATCTAATAAAACTACTCCTCTCATCTCAAAAATCCAAGCATCATTTTGTCCTAATTCAAGAGCTTTTTCAAAATATTCCAAGGCTTCTTCAGATTTTTCAGGATTATAACCTAATTGATATCCAATTTGTGAATATAGCCATGCATCTTCTCTTCCTAGTTCTTTTGCTATATTTAGATATTTAAGTGCTTCTTCTGGCTGTGGTTCTTCTAACCTTCCATAATTCCAAGCTATTTCAGAATTTATGAAAATTCTTTTATTAATATCATCTTTGTCAACTAGAGTCAAAGACTTTTCTAATCTTTCAAGAGCTTCATTAACTTTTCCACTTCTTCCTAAGTTTAAAGCTATTTCTGTATTAATCCATTCATCATCTCTTCCTAATTCTTCAGCTCTCAATAAAAATGGAAGTGCCTCTTCATATTTTTCTAAATTATTATAGATAATTCCAACTTCTGATATTGCACCTATATTATCTTTATCCAATTCATAAGCTACTAATGCATATTTAAGTGCTTTTTCATAATCTTCTAAATTTTTATAGCATATTGCTATTTCAACATTTATCCAAGCATCATCTCTACATTCTTTTTTAGATAACATAAGGTATTCAAGTGCTTTTTCATATTTTCCTAAGTGACGATGACACCAACCAAGTTGTCCATAGACAAAGGCTAAATCTTCATATTTGTTTTCTTCATTTAAACTTAAGGCATATTCAAACTTTTCTATAGCTTCTTCATATTTATCTAAATTTGCTAAACATGCTCCATATTCAACATTTATCCAAGTATCGTTCCTACCAAGTTTTAGTGTCTTTTTTACATATTTTATGGACTCTTCATACATACCTAAAGTTCCATAATGCCAAGCTATTTCTGAGGTAATAAAATAATCTTTTTTATCAAATTTTTCAGCTTGTAAATAGTATTTCAATGCTTCTTCATATTCATCTTTTGCCTTATAACAATGAGCTATTTCGACATTTATTACAGCATCATTTCTACCCCATTTTTTAGCTTTATTGAAGTCTTCTATAGCTTCATTATACATATTTAATTTTCTTTTGCACCAACCAAGCCTTGTATAGATGTATGCCATATCTTTATCATCATTTTCTTCTTCCAATTTCAAAGCACGATTTAATTTTTTAATTGCTTCTTCATATCTTCCAAGTTTTGATAGACAATATCCAAACTCAGTATTTGTCCAAGCATTATCTTGACCAAGTGCTTCAAGTCTTTCTAAATATTTCAATGCTTCTTCATATCTATCTGTCATATCATAAAGCCAAGCTATATCTGACATTATAAATACATCATCTTCAGATAATTCAAGTGCTTTTAAATAATATTCTAATGCCTCTTCTTTTTTATCCATATTTTTATAGCACATAGCTATTCTTATAAAAAGCCAATCATCTTCTCTACCTAAGTCTTTAGCCTTAAAATAGTTTTCAAGTGCTTCTTCAAGTTTTCCTTGTTCTGATAAACAGTAAGCTAACTCTGAATATGCCCATTGATTATCTTTATTTCCAGCTAACTGATTTCTAAGTATTTCTTCAGCCTCTGTATATTTTCCATATCTATTATATGTCCAAGCTAAGAAAGAATCAGTTTCTATTCTTCCTTCTTCATCATAGGCATATTTTTTAGCTTTAAGAGCATATTCTATAGACTTTTCTGAATTTTGATTTTCATTTTCAAGTTTTGCTAAGTTTCTATATATTGCTATTAAAAAATCACAAGTATCATTATCATCAGGATCTAATCCATATGCTTTCAAAAAACATTTTTCTGAATTAATGAAATCTTCTAAGAAAAAATAAGAAAAACCAGCTCTCCAATTCCATTGAAAACTATTTCCTTCTTCAAATTCTATACTTTTTAATAGCTCTAAACCTTTTGCATAATTTTCTACATTGTTGTAGGCTCTTGCTAACTGCCCTATTAATTCTGTATTTAATCTTTCTGCTGGCAAAGCTTCTATTAAGTCTATTATTTCTTGATATTTTTCTAAGTCATGTAATCTTTCAATTTCCTCTAATAATGTTTCTTTCAAATCCTCACTCCTTGTTAATGTTATAGTTCATCTATCATATCTTCTAATCTGTCTAACTCCTCTTCATAGTCATCTATGAATTCGTCAGCAACATTGTTTACACCTTCTCTTGCAAGTTCTAAATATTTTTCAGCATTTTTCTTATCTTTTAATCCTATATAGCAACGAACAAGTTCCACATCTTCTCCATCTGTTACATCTCCTTCTTGTTCAGAGATTCTTCTTGATTGTAAAAGAACTTCTATTGCTTCTTCATATTTTTTTAGAGCTGCTAATGCTCTACCTCTGTTACATAATTGTTCCACATCTCCACTAAGAGCAAAAGCTTTTTGGAAAGTTTTTTCAGCTTTTTCATAATTCGCTGGCTCTAACATATAGATATTTCCTAAAGCTTCAAGAAGAACAGGATTTTTATCTTCTATTTTAGCTTGTTCTTCAAAATACTTTAATGCTTCTTCTTCTCCTTTAGTAGTTTTTAGATTTTGATAAAGGTGAAGATATATCCAGTAATCATTTCTTCCTAAATCTTTTGCTGTATAGAAATATTTAAGTGCTTCTTCATTTTTTCCTTGTACACTATGTAAATATCCTAATTCAGAGACGATAAAAATCTTTTCATTTATTTCCTCATCAGTCTTTTCTGTTTCTATTGAGCCAATTAATTTTAATGATTTTTCTAATCTTTTTATAGCTTCTTCATATCTTTCAAGTCTTCCTAAACATTGACCTATTTCAGTGTTAAGCCATTCATCATCTCTACCTAATTTTTCAGCTTCCAATAGATATTTTAAACCTTGTTCAAAATCTTCAAACTCATTACATGTCCAACCAGCTTCTGAATAAAGCCATATATCTGCATTAAGAGTATCTTCTTCAGCTTTTCCTATGAATGATAAATATGTGTCAAGAGCATTTCCTAAATCTCCTAAATACATATAGGCTCTACCTAAAACATCGATTAATTCCATATCCATCTTATCAGCTGGTAACTTTTTAATTTCTTTTACAATCTTATCGTATTCTCCATTTTGTCCGAAACTATCAATTTTATCCCAAAATTTTTGATCCATAACGTTCACCTTTATTATTATTTTTTGTTTATTTTTATTTATAAAAAAAGGTAGTATAATTAACCTATACTACCTTTATAAAAGGTAACACATTAACTAAATTTTGTCAATTATTTCTATTTTTTCTTAATTTCAAAATCTAGTTCTAATCTTTCTCCATATCTTAATTTATTTCTCATACCTTGAACTACATCATCAAGTTCTGTTAAAGCACCTAAGATATTTTTTTCTTCTGGAGTTGATTCAATAACTTTATTAATTCCACCATTTTTGATAACTATTCTTCTATCTCCCATAAGAGCAAGAATAGGGTCATGTGTTGCCATTAGAACTATCTTATTATTTCCAACAAGTAAGTCTAAGGCTTTTTTTCTATCTATACCTGCATTTTCAATTTCATCTATAAGAACTATTGGAGATGTACTTAAAATAGCAGTATCTGAAATCATCAATGCTCTTGATTGCCCTCCACTCAAACTTGTTATTGGAGTATCTATTGTAAATTTTTCTCCTGCAAGTTCATTAGCTTGGTTAAATATTTTTTCTATTACACTTTCTCTATCTAAAACAAGTCTACTTTCTGCATGTAAATCTATAAATTCTCTTACAGTTAAGTCCATTACAAAGTTCATATTTTGTGAAAGCTGTGCAACTAATTTATAGCTTGGAGAAAATCTCTTTTTTGAATCCATTAATTCTCCATTTACAAGAACTGTTCTCTTTGTTGGAGTATCTCCTTGTGCTCCCCATTCTATATCTGCAAGTAATCTACTTTTTCCTGAACCTGTTGGTCCTACTATGGCAACAATTTCTCCTGCCTTTATTACTAATTCTTCATAGCCTTCTTTTTCACCTTTTTTATTATATCCTGGAAGTAAAGTTATGCTTTCAACTTTTTGTTCTGTAACTCCAAGTATATCCAAAAGGTCAAAGTCCATTTCATCTAATTCATTATTGTCTATACTCATTTCCTCTCCTTAATCTATACCTATGAACAATAAAATAAACAAGTTTTACAATATAAATAAAAACAAGTGAAATTGCATTCTAAATTTTAGATGAAAAATTAAAGCAAGTGAGCCGAGCAAATCTCGGTGTGTTTGAAGCTGACTTGTCAGCAAGTTTACCGAATTTGCAGCGAACGTTAATTTTTCATCGTTAAAAAATTTAGCTAGCAATGAACTGTTTTTATTATATTTATAATTTTAACAAGCTATTTTATTGTTCTTCAAAATTTATCTTTCTAATATTTCCAAGTTGATAGCTACTTCCAATTCTAGTTTCACCTAAGCAATAAGAACATACTGCTGATGGTAATGGAAATCTTAATTTTCTTTCTATAACTGTGTCTATTTCTTCATTCTTATCCATTATTAAAGACCCAAATTCATAAGTTCCTTGTCCTGTTAAACCATTTATATGAATTATTGCTGCCTTAGGGTTTACAGTTTGTACTCTTGAAGCAAAAACTTCTCTTTCTGCTTGTGAAACTATATCTCCTTTTGTAATAACAACAACATCTGCAAGTTTAAGCATAGGTCCTATTTTCTTTGGAGTGTTTATTCCACTTAAGTTATCTATTACACACACAGCTTTAATATCTTTTAAATAAGGCGAACATCTATTACATAGTCCAGCACTTTCTGTTATCAATAAATCTAAGTTATTAGTTTTTCCCCATTGTACAACTTCTTCTATATTACTTGCAAAAAAGTGGTCTGGACAAACTGAACCTGATAATCCTTTTTTTACAAGTATTCCTGCTTTTTCATATAAAATATCATCATCTGTATAAAGACAGTCAAATTTCACTATTCCAACTTTTATATTTTGAGCTTTTAAACTTTCTATTGTTTTAATAATAAGTGAAGTCTTTCCAGATGAAGGTGGTCCTGATACTGTTATAAGTTTCATTATTCTCCTGCTCCTTCTTTAAATGTTTCTTCACATTTTTTAATTAATTCTCCCATATCATTTGAATAGATAAAGTCCCAACCAACCCAAAGCATTGGTCTACCATTTACTGGATTTTTTACTTCTGGGTGTACACTTGGGAATAAACCTTGATTAGCTAGTGTATCTCCAACTGCTTTTCCACTCATAAATTTAATTATTTTATCTAATTCTTTTGCTTTTGATGCCTTAGTTAACATAAATATTGGAGATATAATTGCTCCTTCTTTTGGCCATATAACTTCTTTTGGTCCTTTTTCTGGTACCATTTTAGAGAAGAAATAAGGCATTATTGTTACAACTGGCTCTTTTGCTTCAACCATTTGTGCAGGGTGTAAGTTAGAAAGTAAAGAATGCCCTAAACTTTTTACACCTTCAAAACCATATAATTTATAAATATGAATTAATATTGAGTTGAATAAGTCAAAATCTGCTATTGGTAATGAAACAGATTTTGCAAATTCAGGTTTTAATAAATCTTCCCAAGATCTAGGAACTTCTCTACCATTTAAAGCTGCTTTATTAACTATAAAGATTGCAGGAACAACTCCTATCATAGAATAATCTCCATGTGGATCTTTTAAATGAATATTTTCATTATCAAAATCTGTATTGTATTTTTCAATACCTGTCATATCTTTAAATATTCCTTGTTCTTTGAATTTACCCATTAAATCCTTATCAAAGAATAAGTCAAAACCAGCTGAAATAAACATATCTGCTAGTTTATCTATATCATTTTTATCTATTACTTCATCTTTTATCCAACCAAGTCCTGAGTAAGCAGCCTTTAATTCATATTTAACTTTTATATCTTTGTTATCTGCTAAATATTTTTCAAAACCTTCTAATAAAGGAATTCTAACTGGGCAAGGTAAAAGTCCCATAAGAGAAGCTTCTTTAACTCCTTCATCTTCTCTTTCAACAGATGCTATTGCATGTTGTAACATTGGAATAAAAGCATCTACATCTTCTTTCTTTATCATCATTGCTTTTTCTAAAGTGATTCCTTGTTCTTCTAGTTTTTGTAAAACTGCTGGATTATCTAATCCTTTGAATCCAATATTTGCAAAAACTGGAATTGTTTCTGGATATTTCTCCACTATTGATTTTATTGACATTGATTTACTTATATACATTCTAACCTCTCCTTTTAAATATCAATCTATATTTTATTTTTATTTCTTTATTATTTTAGTAAATTATACAATTCTTGTAAAGTTTTTTCTGTAACAAATGTTACAAAAGATAAAAAATAAGAATCAACTCCTTTTTATAAAGAAATTAATTCTTATTAAAATGTTTAGTTAATTTTCTAGAGAACGTATTCCTTTTTCTATTTCTTCTATTTTTTCTTTTAAACAATCATTTAAAACTCCTCTTTGAGTAACAGAATCTCTAGCTAAGTCTAAATATTTTTGTGCTTTTTCTTTGTCACCAATTCCAATATAACAATAAGCAAGCTCAAAATCTTCTCCATCTACAACATCATTTTTGTCTATTGATATCTGTCTTGATTCTAAAAGAACTTCTATAGCTTCTTCATATTTTTCTAAGCCTCTTAAACATCTTCCCATACAATATAGATACCAACCATGATTAGATAGTTCATAAGCTTTTTTAAATAAATCTAAAGCTTCCTCATATCTTCCTGTATCTAGCAAAATTACTCCTTTTACTTCAAAAAACCAAGTATCATTTCTTTCTAATTCTATAGCTCTGTTAGAATGTTCTAGTACTTCTTCAACTTTTTTAGGATCATAACCTAATTGATATCCTATTTGTGAATGTGCTTTTTCTTTAAATTTAATTTGGTATTCAAGAGCTTTTTCGTAATCCCCTAGTTGATGATAACACCAAACAAGTAAACTATAAATATAGACTATCTCTTTTTCTTTTTCTTCTAAGGCATGATTTAATCTTTGAATTACCTCTTCATATTTTTCTTGTTTAAATAGACAATAAACTAACTCAAAAAGTCTCTCTTCATCTTTTTGAGTTTCTGCTAAGATAGACTTAAGTATTTCCTCAGCTTCTGCATATTTCATATATCTATTATATAAGGAAGCTAGAAAAAAATCTGTTTCTACTCTTCCTTCTTCATCATAGGCATATTTTCTACTTTCAAGAGCATATTCTATAGCCTTTTCTGAATTTCCATTTCTACTTTCAAGTTTTGATAAGGCTGTATATGTTCCTATTAAAAAGTCACAAGCAAAGTCACGAGCATACTCATCATCTGGCTCTAACTCATATGCCTTTAAAAAATACTTTTCTGCTTTAATATAATCTTTTAAGAAAAAGTAAGAATAACCTACTCTCCAATTCCAAAGTGCATTATCTCCTTCTTCATTTTCTATACTTTTTAATGTTTTTAAGCCTTTTTCATAATTTTCTATATTATTGTAAGCTTTTCCTAGTTCTCCTATTAATTCTGTATCTATTGTTCAGTTGGCAAAGCTTCAATTAAGTCTATTATTTCTTGGTATTTCCATAATTCATCTAATCTTTCAATTTTTTCTAATAATTCTTTTTTCAAAATCTTCACCTCTTATTTTATATTTTTATAGTTTATTTATTAAATTTTCTAACTCAGCTAAAGTACCTTTGTATTCATCTATATATTCTTCATGAATATTATCTATACCTTCTTTTGCAAACTTTAAATACTTTTCAGCATTCTTTCTATCTTTTAGTGCTATATAGCAACGAACAAGTTCTATATCTTCTGCATCTGTTAGTTCTTCTTCTTGTTCAGAGATTTCTCTTGACTCTAAAAGAACTTCTATCGCTTCTTTGTATTTTTTAAGCCCCATTAATGCCTTGGATCTATCATATAAATACTGTCCATTTAAACTATATTTAAAAGCATTTTTGAAAGCTTTTTCAGCTTCTTCATAGTTAGCAAATACATCCATATATATTTGTCCTAATGAGCCCCAAAGACTAGAATTTACATCATTAGTTTTTATTTCATTTTGAAAATACTTTAAGGCTTCCTCTTTTCCAATAGTTTTTTCTAAATTAATCCAAAGATGCATATGTAGCCAATTATCATTTCTTCCTAAATCTTTTACTATATAAAAATATTTTAAAGCTTCTTCTGAATTTTCTAAAAGCTCATAAAGATAACCTATCTCAGAATAAATAAAAATCTTTTTATAAATATTTTCTGTATCTTCTACTTCAATTAATTTCAATGATTTTTTAAGTCTTTCAAGCCCTTCTTCAACTCTATCAAGTTTTCCTAAACATTGTCCAATTTCAGTGTTAAGCCATTCATCATCTCTACCTAATTTTTCAGCTTCCAATAGGTATTTTAAACCTTGTTCAAAATCTCTAACTTCATTACATATCCAGCCACATTCTGAAAAAAGCCATATATCTGCATTAGTAACATCTTCTTTTGCTTTTCCTATAAATGATAAATTTGTGTTAAGAGCATTTTCAAAATCTTCTAAATTTATATAAGCCCTACTTAATATATTAATTAACTTCATATCAAGTTTATCTTCTGGTAACTTTTTTATCTCTTTGATAATTTTTTCAAATTCACCATTTTCTTGTAAACTACAAATTTTTTCCCAAAATTTTTCATCCATACTCTTTACCTCTTATAGACTTTAAATATTTTTTAAAATTTTATTTTTTATATAAATTGTATAATTTTTATAAAGTTTTTTATATGATAAATGTTACAATTAATTTAAAATTTATTTAATATTTTTAAAAATTAGAGTAAAATGTATTAATAAGTAAAGTGTGAGGTGAGAAAATGTATAAACATGTGTTTGGACCTGTTCCATCAAGGAGATTAGGTATATCTTTAGGAGTTGATTTAGTACTTAGTAAGAGTTGTAACCTTAATTGTATCTTCTGTGAATGTGGTGCTACTAAAAAAATTCAATTAGAAAGACAGAGATTTAAAGATATGAATGAAATATTAAATGAAATTCAATCTGTCTTAAAAGATATAAAGCCTGACTATATTACATTTTCTGGAAGTGGAGAACCTACTTTAAGTTTAGACTTAGGAAATATATCAAAAGCTATAAAGGAAGATTTAAAATATAAGGGGAAAATTTGCCTTATAACCAATAGTTTACTTTTAGCTAATGAGCAAGTAACAAAAGAATTAGAATACATTGATTTAATTGTCCCAACACTTAATACTTTAAAACAAGATATATTTGAAAAAATTGTTAGACCTGATTATAGAACAAGTGTAGATGAGATAAAGAAAGGGTTTATTAATCTAAATAACTCTAACTATAAAGGTAAAATTTGGATAGAAATTTTTATTTTAGAAAATATTAATGATAGTGAAGAAAATTTTATTGAAATAGCTAATTTTTTAAACTCAGAAAATATTAGATATGACAAAATACAGTTAAATACTATTGATAGAGTTGGAGCAGAAAGAGATTTAAAAGCTATAAGTTTTGATAAAATTTTAAAAGCTAAAAGAATTTTAGAAGAAAATGGATTACATAATATAGAAATAATCAAAAGTTTAAATGAATTAGAAGAAAACCAAAAAATTCAAGTAAATCAAGAGCTTTTAGATAATATGAAGCAAAAAAGATTATATCAAGAAGAAGAAATCAATAAAATTTTTAAAAAAAGTTAAAATATTTTAAAATTTTTATTGACAAAATCTTATAAATAGTGTATTATAACGAATGTCCTTGAATGACATTAGCCGCTTTAGCTCATCTGGTAGAGCAACTGACTTGTAATCAGTAGGTGATTGGT
>ERZ773014.2648-NODE-2648-length-10202-cov-4.841530_pt1 | contig 10202 bp, 12 predicted proteins | sample MGYA00580841_ERZ773014 | MGnify/ENA primary metagenome ERZ773014 (study PRJEB29015, sample SAMEA2737989) | human oral metagenome | biome: human oral; feature: human-associated habitat; material: dental | place: China | collected 2067 ...
ATAAAAAAAATATTTAAAAATGATAAAATAGTATTTTTAACAAATATTATAACATATGTAATGTTTGCTATTATTGTCTACCTAATGCAAAATAGTATAGTACAAGAAATAAAATTAGGACAACGGAATAATACATGTAAATAAACATATAAACCTATTTTTACAACTTATGACAATAACAATACCTATATTTGGATTAATATTATATTTAGGTGAACATGGCAAAAATAGAAAAAGAGAAAATATAAATACAGAAGAAATAAAAAGAGATATAAGATATGTTATACAAAAAATATTGGGAATATCTATGATATTTGCCGCTATAATATTTATAGGTATAACATTAGTATCTTTTCTTATGTATAATAAAGTTATATTAAATTTAGAATATATAATAGGAATTATAGCAGTACTTCGGTTTTACAACACTTATAACTACATTCACTTTTGAATATTTTAATAAGATATTTAAAGATGTATTATTTGCACCAATAGTTGCAATTTTAATTACATGGATACCAATGTTATATATATCATATATAAGACTTCGGAGAACTTACACCAATTTTTGAATATTTTAATATGTTCACATTAGGATATATACCTTTAATTGCAATATTTGCATATATAGTAGTTATTTTAGCTCTAAAAGGAATAATTTTCTCACTATATATAAGAGTAAAAGATGAACAAAATGGAAAAAATAGTGAAAATAAAAATAATAAAGAAACTAAAAAAATAGATAATAATAAAGAAAAGATAGAAAAGAAAGTAAGAATAAATATTAAAGAAGGTCTTAAAGATATATGTATTAATACAAGAAAGATATATATAAAATATATAAATATTTTTAGCTTAATATCTCTTGTTTTAGTATTAGGAATTTTTACATATACCCTATATGCTAGAATGTTAGAAAAAACAACTTTAAGTTATATAGATGTAACAAGAGACCATGTATATTCAATTAATAATAAGTTAAAAGAAGAAATAAAGAAACTAAATAAAGATGTAACAGATATAACTATTAAATATAGTGTATATCCATATAAGGAAGATTTATCGAAAAAAGAACAACAAGAACTTACTAAATCATCTAATACTGAAAAAACAAATACACAAAATACAAATGTACCAATGATATCTGAATCAAGATATAATATAGAAACAAGAATATATAATATAATTGATGTAATATCAAAAGAAATATCAAAAACAAATAAGAGAATTAAATATGAACATATAGAAAAATCATCAGAATTAAAATTAACTATAGAATATGTAAAAAATGGAAAAACAAATACATATGATATAGATTTATCTTCAATAATATTCCAAAACTTTAATGATTATAATATATATTCAAGAGTACAAGAAATATATTCAGATTTCTTTAAAAATGTAAATTCTGAAAATAATAAATATACTTATGGACTTATAGAAGAAGATAAAAATATATTAAAAAGACAAGAATTAAGTCCTATAATGGATACAGTAGTAGAAAATGATATGTATTTGGAAATAATAACAAAAGATATGTTTAAAGATATAAGTATAGATAAATATAAGGTTATAATAATACCTGCAAGAAAAGAAGACATATCTGAAGAATTATTAAATAAACTTATGAAATTTAAAGAAGATGGAGGAAACTTTATATTCTTTAAAATGCCAGTTCAAGAAAAGAAAGAAGAATTTAAGAATTTAGATAAGTTAATTTCAGAATATGGTATTACAGTACCTAATAATAAACTTGTATTAGAACAAGATAATAATCATAGATATTATATACCAGAAAAAGCAATGGGGAATAATGAAAAACTTATAGATAATACAATAATGATTCCAGATACAACATCAAATACAGATATAACAAAAACATATGATATTATTAAACCTATGCAAAAAATTATAACTGTAACAAATGGTGCTATAATAAAAGATTCAGAAGATGAACTTAAAAATAAAAAAGTTACAATAAATGATATAGCTAAAACTTCAGTTAATGCTAAAACTGTAGATGGATATGTAAAAGAAGAAATAACAGCAGATACAGTAAAAAGAGGAGAGCTTCGGAAGTGCACTTTTAGCGGCAGAAATGATTAAAGATTTAGGAAATGGAAAAACATCTAAAGCAGTAATGTATACATCACAATTATTTGCATCAAGTGTACCAATTCCATCATTATCAAATAGAGCATTAATGACATTACAATCATCTAAGGAAATACTAAAAGGAACAATATTATCATTAAAAGAAAAACCATATGAATATGATTTTAGAAATATGGGAATTAACTTATTTGTTAAAGATGAAGATGGTTCAAAACAAAAGATAATAGAATACACTTCATATATTATGATTGCTATAGTAGTAATTGGTATTATAATGTATGTAATTAATAAAATTTATAGTAATAACGAAAAGAAAGAAACTAAAAATGTTAAAGACAAAATAAAAAATAAGAGTGATAATAAGAAGTAATAGAAATAATAATATAATATGAATAGTGTATAATAATAGTCTTAGATTATACACTATTTGTTATTATTATAATTATATAAAAAGGTATAAATTACTAGAAAAGCAAATATATATGTTATATACTATATCTAAGATTAATAATATATTTTAAGTGTATTTTTTAAGTATCAATATATGAGTATCATTATATATACATACATATTAAATATATATAGTAGAATAAATTATTAATTTAATATATATAGATATAAAGCGAGGATTATATGAAGGTTTTAGTTTTAAATTGTGGTTCATCATCTATTAAATTTCAACTTATAGATATGGATAATGAAGATGTACTAATGAAAGGAGTATATGAAAGAGTTTTAACTAAAGACTCACTTTTAAAAATTAAGTGTAATGGTGAAAAGATTGAAATACAAAAATCGGCATATACACATAAAGAAGGGATTGCAGAAATATTTAAAATGTTAGTTGATAAAAGATTTAATGTATTAGATTCATTAAATGATATATCTGTAATCGGACATAGGATTGTACATGGAGGAGAAAAACTTAAAAAGAGTGTTCTTGTAAATGAAGAAGTAAAAAAAGAGATAGAAGACTGTATAGAGTTAAGTCCTTTGCATAATCCAGGAGCTCTTGCAGGAATAAAAGCATGTGAAGAACTTGCTCCAAATATCCAAAATGTAACAGTATTTGATACAGCATTTCATCAAACAATGCCAGAAATAGCATATATGTATAATATTCCATATGAAATGTATGAAAAATATAAGATAAGAAGATATGGATTTCATGGAACTTCACATAGATATATAAGAGATGTTGTTAGAGAATTATTAGGTGAAGAAAATACAACTAAAATTATAACATGTCATATAGGACAAGGTGCTAGTATATGTGCAATTAAAGATGGAAAATCTATAGATACATCAATGGGGCTTACACCACTTGATCGGAATACCAATGGGAACAAGATCTGGAAGTATTGATCCATCAATTGTTACATATTTGGCAGATAAAGAAAAATTGAGTTTAAAAGAAGTTGATAATATATTAAATAAAGAATCTGGAGCATATGGTCTTTCAGGAGTATCAGCAGATTTTAGAGATATTGAAAAAGCAGCGGCAGAAGGACATAAAAGATCTATATTAGCTCTTGAATCAAATGCATATTTAACAGCACAAAAAATAGCAGGATATATTGCAACACTTCGGAGGAGTAGATGTTATTGCATTTGCAGGAGGAGTAGGAGAAAATGGACCAGAATCAAGAAAAAGAATTTGTAAATATTTAGAAGTATTTGGAATTAAATTAGATAATATAAAAAATGATGTAAAAGGGAAACAAGTAGAGATTTCATCAGATGATTCAAAAACTAAGGTATGGATAATTCCAACAAATGAAGAAATTGTAATAGCAAGAGATGCTAAAGAAATAATAACTGAAAATAATTAATACAAATGATAATTTAGAAAGGAAATATTCTATGATTAAATTAGATTTTTCAAGATCAAAATTAAGAGAACAAAGTATAATTGAATATAGTGATATAATTATAAAATATGATAAACAATTAGAAAAAGATGCAAATAATAATAGTAAAATGGTAGGATGGATGTTTTTACCTGAAAGATATGATAAAAATGAATTAGAAAGAATATTAAAAGCAAAAGAAAAAATACAAAAAGAATCTAAAGTTTTAGTAGTAATTGGAATAGGAGGGTCATATTTAGGAGCAAAAGCTGTTATAGATAGTCTAGTAAAAAAGAGTGACAATCAAAAGACAGAAGTAGTTTTTGTAGGAAATAATATGTCTACAAGATATATAAATGAAATAATTACATATATAGAAGATAAAGATTTTTCTATAAATGTAATATCAAAATCAGGGACAACAACAGAACCTGCCATAGCATTTAGAATATTTAGACAATTTTTGATAGAAAAATATGGAATAGAAGAAGCTAGAAAGAGAATATATGTAACAACAGATAGTTCAAAGGGCGCTTTAAAAGAAATAGCAGATGAAGAAGCATATGAAACATTTGTGATTCCAAATAATATTGGAGGAAGATATTCTGTTCTTACACCAGTAGGATTATTACCAATAGCAGTAGCAGGAATTGATATAAGGAAAATATTAGAAGGTGCAGAAAAAGCAATGAATGAATATTTAAACGAAGATTTATTGCAAAATAATTGCTACATATATGCTGTTTTAAGATATATATTATATTCTAAATATGGAAAGAATATTGAGATATTTGGAATATATGAAGAAAACTTTAGATCTTTTTTAGAATGGATTAAACAATTATTTAATGAAAGTGAAGGAAAAGAAGGAAAAGGAATATTTTCAACAAGTGCAGTATTTACAACAGATCTTCATTCTATAGGACAATATATTCAAGAAGGAAATAGAAATATTTTTGAGACTATTATAAATATTATAGATATGAATGAAGAAGATATTATAATGCAAGTTCAAGAAAATAATGAAGATAATTTAAATTATCTAGAAAATATGACACTTGATTATATTAATAAAAAAACTATGGAAGGAGCATTAGATGCACATTTAGAAGGAGATGTTCCATCAATATTAATAAATCTAGAAAAATTAGATGAAGAAAATATTGGATTTTTAATATATTTCTTTGAAAAGGCTTGTGCAATATACTGTAGATTATTAGGTGTTGATGCATTTAATCAACCAGGTGTTGAAGCATATAAGAGAAATATGGGAATGTTATTAAATAAGCCATAATATTTAGATATTAAACTTTAAATATTAAATATTAAATATTAAAAATAAATAAATATAATTAATTATATAATATGATGTACAAAGGAAGAGAACATGAAAAGAAATAACAAAAAAAATGATATAAAAAAGATAGCAATATTAACAAATGGAGGAGATGCACCAGGACTTAATGCAGTTATAAGGGCAATAGTAAAAACAGCAGAAAAACATAATATAAAATCATATGGATATATAGATGGATTTAGAGGACTTCTTAATAATGAATATGTTGAATTAACATCAAAACAAGGAGTAGATAAATTATTATCAAGAGGTGGTACTGTAATAGGAACATCTAATTCAACTAACTTATTCAATTTTCCAGTAAAAAATAAAAGTGGGAAAATAGAATATAAAGATTTAAGTGATATGTGTATAGAAAATGTTAAAAAGTTAGGATTTGATTATATATTTACACTAGGAGGAGATGGAACTCAAAAATCTGCAAGAGATTTTGCAAAAAAAGGGTTAAATATTATAGGAATACCAAAAACAATAGATAATGATGTTGCAGATACAGATATGACCTTTGGATTTTTAACTGCAGTAAATACAGTAACAGAAGCAATAGATAAACTTCATACAACAGGAGAATCACATAAAAGAATAATGGTTGTAGAGGTAATGGGAAGATATGCAGGATGGATTGCATTATATTCAGCAATAGCTGGAGGAGCAGATATTTGTCTAATACCTGAGATAAAATATGATTTTGAAAAACTTGTAAAACATATAGAAAAGAAAAAGAAAAAAGATAATAAAAAATATATGATAGTAGTAGTTTCAGAAGGTGCTATAGAAAAAGAAGGAAGACTAATAATAAAGAAAGTTTTAGAAGATTCTTCAGGTCTTGATAATATAAGGCTTCGGAGGAGCAGGTGATTATGTAGCAAAAAAACTAGAAGAACTTACAGGAATACCAGCAAGAAATACTACACTTCGGTTATATACAAAGAGGTGGAAGTCCTATTGCACAAGATAGAATATTATCATCAATGTATGGAACAAAAGCTATGGAATATGCATTAGAAGGAAAAAATTCTATACTTGTTACATATAGAGGTGGTAAAATTGGATATGTAACATTAGATGAAGTTGTTCGGAAGAAATACAAAAATAGGAGCAGCATCACGGAAATACAGAAGAAAGTAATATTAAAAAAATTAAAATGGATGATGAATTATTAGAAGTAGCAAAAAATCTAGATATATCATTTGGAAATTAATTTCTTAGCTATTTGCAATATAATTAAAAAAAAGATATAATACTAATTACGATAAAATAAAGAAAGAAGGAAAAATATGTATAAAATTGTAAAGTCAGAAAATGAAAATGAATTAAAATTAGAATTAACAGTAACAGCAGAAGATTTTAAAGCAGCTGTAAAAAAAATATATAATGAAAATAAACGTCACTTTAAATTACATGGTTTTAGAGCAGGTAAAGTGCCATTTGAATATGTTATAAAATATTATGGAGTAGAAGTATTTTATGAAGATGCATCAAGAGAAGTAATAATAAACGATTTAGAAAAATTTATGGATGATGAAAAATCTAAAAATGTATTACCATTAGAACCAAGAGTTGATGTAAAAGAAGTTGATTATGAAAAAGGATTAAAAGCAGAAGTTATATATCAATTAGAACCAAAAGTTGAACTTGGTAAATATAAAGGAATAGAATTAAAAAGAGAAGAAATAAAAGTAACAGATAAAGAAGTAGAAGAACATATATTAGAAGAAGCTAAGAAAAATGCAAGAATAGAAGAAGTATCTAAAAAATCTAAAAAAGGACATATATTAAATATAGATTTTGAAGGATTTACTAAAAATGAAAAAGAAGAATTAGTAGCATTCCCAGGTGGTAAAGGTGAAGGATATGATCTAAAACTTGGATCAAACACATTTATACCAGGATTTGAAGACCAATTAATTGGAACTAAAAAGGATGAAGAAAAGGAAATAAATGTAAAATTTCCTGAAGAATATCATGCAAAAGAATTAGCAGGAAAAGACGCAATATTTAAAGTTAAAATAAATACTGTAAAAGAAGAAATAGTTCCTAAAATAGATGAAGAACTTGCAAAAGATTTAGGATATGAAACTTTAGAAGAACTACAAAAAGAAACTAAAGAAAATCTAGAACTTGAAAAAGAAACTAAACAAAAAAGAGAACTTGAAGTACAAGCAGGTGATAAAGTTTTAGAAAGCTCAAAAGTAGAAGTATCACATGAAGAAATACATCATACATTTCATCAAATGATGGAAGGATTTGCAAGACAAGGTATATCAATGGAAATGTTTGCACAAATGCTTGGAAAAACACCAGAAGAATTACATGATGAATATGAAAAAGAAATTGAAAAAAATACAAAATTACAATATATCTTAGTTGAGATAGCAAATAAGGAAAAATTAGCTGTAGAAGATAAAGAAATAGATGCAGAATTAGAAAGAAAATCAGCAGAATTTTCTGATAAACCATCTGTAGAACAATTAAGAAAATATGAACCACTTGTAAGAGAAGTTACAAGAAATATACAAGTTAAAAAAGCAATGGAATTTATACTTGCAAATGCAAAATATACAAAATAATTAATATAATAGAGGAGGAAGTATGGAAAAAAACACATTAATACCATATGTTATAGATAAAACACCTAATGGAGAAAGATCTTATGATATTTATTCAAGACTTTTAAAAGATAGAATAATAATGCTTACAGAAGATGTAAATCATGTTACAGCAAGTTCAATTGTTGCACAATTATTATTCTTAGAATCAGAAGATCCAGATAAAGAAATATCTTTCTACATTAACAGTCCAGGAGGATCAATTACTGATGGAATGGCAATTGTTGACACTATGAGATATATAAAATGTCCTATATCAACTATTTGTGTAGGTATGGCAGCAAGTATGGGAGCCGTACTTTTAGCATGTGGTGATAAAGGGAAAAGATTCGCAACTCCAAATTCAGAAATAATGATACATCAACCATTAATATCAGGAGGATTATCAGGACAAGCAACTGAAATAAAAATACATGCTGATCATATTTTAAGGACAAGAAGTAGATTAAATAAACTTTTAAGTGAACAAACAGGTCAAGATTTAGAAACAATAGAAAAAGATACTGAAAGAGATAATTATATGCTTGCAGAAGAAGCATTAAAATATGGACTTATAGATGGAATATTAGATAAGAGGCACTAAATTTAATGAAAAATAATGACAATGATAAAAGAAAAAATAATAATGAAATACAGGGGTTTAATAGAAAAACCCCTAAATGTTCTTTTTGTGGTAGATCAGCAGATAAGGTAGATAAAATAATACAAGGAATGCATAATTCTTCATTTATCTGTGATGAATGTATAAAAGTTTGTTATAATATGATAATGGAAACAGGCAATATACCAGTATATACTCAAGAAGAATTTAATGAAAAGCTTAAAAATGATCTTAAAGAAGAAGAATTAATTAATAGTAAACGTGAATTATTACCACAAGAGATCAAAGCAAAACTTGATGAATATGTAACAGGACAAGATGAAGCAAAAAAGATCTTATCTGTTGCAGTATATAATCATTATAAGAGAATAAATAATAGTGAAATAGAGTTAAGTGATGAAATGAAAGAAACAGAAATACAAAAAAGTAATATATTATTACTTGGACCTACTGGATCTGGAAAAACATTACTTGCTCAAACACTTGCTAAGATATTAGGAGTTCCTTTTGCAATAGCAGATGCAACAACACTTACTGAAGCAGGATATGTAGGTGATGATGTAGAAAATATATTATCAAGATTATTACAAGCAGCTGATTTTGATGTAAAAAAGGCAGAAAAAGGAATAATATATATAGATGAAATAGATAAGATTGCAAGAAAGTCTGAAAACAAATCTATTACAAGAGATGTATCACGGAGAAGGAGTTCAACAAGCATTACTTAAGATATTAGAAGGAACTAAAGCAGGAGTACCTCCTAAAGGTGGAAGGAAACACCCAATGCAAGAACTTATATATATAGATACTACAAACATTCTATTTATATGTGGTGGTGCATTTGATGGACTTGCAGATATAATAGAAAATAGGATAAATAAAAAATCTATAGGATTTAATTCAATTGTACTTTCTAAAGAAGAAAAGAAGGTTCAAAATATATTAAAAAAAGTTCAACCAGAAGATTTAGTTAAATATGGTATAATTCCAGAATTTATTGGTAGATTACCTTTAATAACAACAATAGAAGAATTAGATATAAATGCATTAAAAGATATATTAGTAAGACCAAAGAACTCTCTTGTTAAACAATATACTAAACTTGCTAAATATGACGATATTGATTTAGAATTCACAGAAGAAGCTCTTGAATCAATAGCTAAAAAAGCAATAGAAAGAAAGACAGGAGCTAGAGGACTTAGATCTATAATTGAAGGTATTATGACTGAAATAGTATATAAAACATCTGCTAAACATATAAATGGTAAATGTATAATAACTAAAGAAGTTATAGAAGGAACAGGAGAACCTGAATATATATTAAATGAAGTTGAAACTAAACATGAATTTGAAGAAGTAGAGTGAAATATAACTTCGCAAAATCATCATTTGAAAATTAAGAGATAGGATGAGAGTATCCTATTTCTTTTTTAATATATTATAATAGCAAAATTAATATTAAAAATATTCATTATATAATAATATATAATAGAATATATTAACTTCCATATTATATTTTTCTTATATATTATATCATGTGATAAATATTTTCCATGTACTTTATTCTGATGTTTAACTATTACTATTGGCAATACCAATGACTTTATTGCATACATACTAAGCCAAACAATAAAAACATTAAATTGTAAATCTTTCAAATCATTAAACCA
>ERZ773014.2650-NODE-2650-length-10200-cov-2.724889_pt1 | contig 10200 bp, 10 predicted proteins | sample MGYA00580841_ERZ773014 | MGnify/ENA primary metagenome ERZ773014 (study PRJEB29015, sample SAMEA2737989) | human oral metagenome | biome: human oral; feature: human-associated habitat; material: dental | place: China | collected 2067 ...
GGTGTTTTCCGCACTCTTTGACCGCATTGTGAATCACTCGCTTACGGTTCGCAGACTGGCACTCAGCGCAAGCCATGTGATTCCGGAGAGAGAGGCAGGGAAACGTTCGGAGGGCTATACGCAGCTCAGTCTGTTTACCGATTGCGCAGCGGAGGAAGCAAAGCAGGCAGAGGAGACAGCGCGGCGGGAGCGCGAACGGAAATTACAGGAGGCGACCCTCGCAATCAAGAAAAAGTTCGGAAAGAATGCGCTGCTAAAGGGGCGCAGTCTTTTGGAGGGCGCGACCGGAAAGGACAGAAATGAGCAGATCGGAGGGCACAGGGCGTGAGCGGGGTGTACGATGACATCTTACATTTAGCGCGACCGCAGTCAAAGAAGCATAGGCCCATGCCGATGGAGGACAGGGCGGCGCAGTTCCTGCCATTTGCGGCGCTCACCGGTTACGATGCCGCGGTCTCGGAGACCGCAAGACTCACCGAAGACAGGATTGAGCTCGATCCGCAGGAGGCAGAGCGCCTCGGGGCAAGACTCGCTGTGCTTGTCAAGCGACAGCAGGAGCAGCCGGAACTGAGCCTCTTATATTATGTGCCGGATGCGCGCAAGGCGGGTGGCGCTTATGTGACGGTAAGCGGGCGAATCAAGAAGATAACGGACTTTCCGCGATGCATATACCTGACGGACGGGAGCCGGATTCCGATTGAGGATATCGTTGCGGTGGAAAGTCCTTGTTTACGTGAAAACATGGATTAAATGCAGTGGAGTCGGAAATAAAGTACCGATAAAGAAATCTCCGGCCGGGGGTGCACAAATGAGAGTCATGCTTAAGAATAGAACAGAAGCAGATGTCAGAATCTATTATGAAAAAGCGCAGCAGCCGGAAATAAAAGCGATGCTGCCTCAAGAAGCAAAAAGCGTTGAAGAGGCGGTAGACGCTTATCGCAAAACACTTTTAGCCGGGAGTACGAGCTGGGGGCATACAATTTACGCTGACGACGAGTATGTCGGAGATATATGGTGCTACTGTATTGACCGAGAAGAAACACCGAATGCAATGTTAAGCTTCTGTATTTTTGAAAAAGCATATTGGAACAGAGGAATTACATCGAAAGCAGTTTCTTTGTTTCTAAAGGAAATTCATGACAGATATGAGATTGAAACAATAGGAGCATTTACTTTTTCGGATAACTTTTCGTCACAACAAGTTCTTGCAAAAAACGGATTTCAGTTGATGGAAGAGTTTACTGAGGATGGTAGGAAATCAAGGTATTATCAGTTACGTTTTTGAGAAAGTCGGACTATGTGATTTCTATGCTTATTCGGATTTTAAAAAGATGTACGTCTTTGGAATCCGCAGCAGGCGGAAGTGCCGCGGATTCCGCTTGCGCGAAAAGCATGTGAGCACAGGAAGAGCGAACCGAGCCGCTGCGTTTCAAGCATTTTCCCGGGAGTTGACGCAGACAAATTTTGTTTGATTTTGCATTGGAAAATTTCACTTTCGCTACACATAGCGCTTGATTTGTCCATAGGAGAAAACTATAATGAAAACAGGAAGTCGGGGCTTTCTACGAGTAGATGCCCAGGATACGAAGCATAGATAGCTGTCATAAAAAGTGCAAACGAAAGCGGTTTGGACTTAACTTTGATAAGGAACGGTTAAATGAGTGACACGTTTTTGTCTCACGCCATAGGAAAGAACGGTCACGCATTGCGGAACCGTTCTTTTTTAGTCCGAAAAACAGGCGTCAAGCTTGCTTGCGCAAAGTGTTTACCTGTGTATCTGACAGGAAGTCTGAGAAAGAGAAAATCTTCGGAGGAAGTAAGATGTGGGAGATGCTTTGGCCTTTGCTCTTGATTGTGGGATCGAATTGTTTTTACAACATTTGTACGAAATCGATGCCGAAGGGCGCAAATACCTTCGGCGCACTGACCATCACCTATCTGGCTGCAGGGGTACTCTCGGCGGTACTGTTTGCGGCGAGTGTCAAGCCCTCGGCGTATGTCCATGAACTCGGCAAGGCGGACTGGACTTCGTATGTCCTCGGTCTGTCGATTGTGGGAATCGAGGTCGGGTATGTGTTTCTGTACCGCTCCGGCTGGAAGGTGAGTAACGGTGCGCTGACCGCGAGTATGTGTCTCGCCTTGGCGCTGCTTGTGATCAGCTTTTTGGTTTACCGGGAGCACATCAGCGTCAAACAGCTCGCCGGCATTCTGGTCTGTGGACTGGGGCTGCTTTTGATTAACAAGGGTTGAGGAGGAAAAAGGTTCTTGCGCCGATTTCCCGGAATGCGCCGGGCGGTCGGCGCAATTTTTGTCTCTTGACATATTCTACAAGTGGAACTATATTGAAGGCGAAGTTATTCCACAAGTGGAATGCAATAAGGAGAGAAAGCCTATGTTAAAGCACGGAATTCTAGGTTTGCTGAACTACGGGAATATGACGGGGTATCAGATTATGACCGTATTCCGGGATTCTCTGAACCACTTCTGGGTCGCACAGACAAGTCAGATCTACCGGGAACTGCAGGGACTCGAAAAGAACGGGTGGATTGCGGCGGTGCATGTGGAGCAGGCGGGAAAACCGGATAAGAATGTTTTATCGATTACCGCAGCGGGACGAGAAGAGCTGCTCCGCTGGCTTCGGGAGGATACGAACAGGAGTCTGGTCCGCAATGCGATGCTCATGAAGACCTTTTTTCGCGGTGAATGCGAGTTGGACGAAAACATCGCGTATTTTAAGTCCCTGCCGGAACGGGAATGTCTCTTTACGAAAGAGAGCGGCGAAGCGGAGGCGATCAGCGACCAGTATCGGGATATGCTCAATATGCCCGAAAAAGCGCTGTTCTGGAAATTTACCATCCGTTTCGGCGTCATGTACGAGGAGATGGTACGCGCCTGGTGTGAGGAGTGCATACGCGAATTGGAGGGCTTAAAGCATGAAGATTCTGCTGATTAACGGAAGCCCCAAGGGGGCTAAGAGTAACTCGCTCCGTCTCGCACACAGCTTTCTCGATGGCATACGCGAACAGGAGAGCGAACGGGAGAGGACGGTCGAGGTCGAAGAGCTGCATCTGAACACGCTTCGGATTGCGCCCTGCAAGGGCTGCTTTGCCTGCTGGAAGCAGACGCCCGGTAGCTGTTGCATGAAGGACGATATGCAGAGCGTGATTGAGGGATTGCTTTCCGCAAATCTGGTCATCTGGAGTTTTCCGCTCTATTACTACAGTGTGCCGGGGCCGCTCAAAAACCTGATTGACCGCCAGCTGCCCATGAGCCTGCCGTTTATGTGCGAGAGTAGAGACGGGAACGGGAGCGGCGGGCATCCCTCCCGCTATGACAGAAGCAGGGTTAAACATGTGCTCATTTCGACCTGCGGCTTTTATTCGGCAGAGGGCAATTACGACAGTGTGACGCGGATGTTTGACCATGTACTGGGACAGGGGAAGTACACGAGCATCTTCTGCGGGCAGGGCGAACTGTTTCGCATAAAAGAGCTCTCCGCGAGAACCGATGCCTATCTCGTTGCGGTGCGGCAGGCCGGGAGAGAATACGCGGGCGGACGCATACAAGCGGGGACCGAGATGAAGCTCAAAGCTCTGCTGTATCCGAGAGAAATCTTTGAAAAAATGGCGGATGCGAGCTGGGGGATTTCGAAAGACAGCGGCGAAAAGGAAGAGGAGAGCCTCATCTTTACGCGGCAGATGGCGGCGCTCTACAACAGAGATCGCTTTGACGGGCGGGAGCGTGTGCTCGAAATCTGTTATACGGATCTCGGAAAAACCTATCGGATTAAACTCGGAAAGGACGGCGCAGAGGTACTGACGGACGAAAGTCTCCGTGCCACCACCCGCATCGATACACCCTTTTCGGTCTGGCTGTCACTTTCGAGAGGAGAGATGCGGGGCGATGAGGCGCTCGCCAAACACCTGTACACCGTGAGCGGCGATTTTTCACTCATGATGAACTGGGACCGCTATTTCGGCACGGAGGAGCAGGCAGAAAACCGCGAGCCCGTCCTAACGCTTGTGACAGAGAAAAAGCCCCCGCGCATGCAAAACATGCTGCTCGCCTGGATTGCGCTCTGGGTCGCCGTTTCCGTAGAACCGAAAGCAGGGGCACTGATTACTCTCGGCATTTGTGCCGCGTTGCCGCTTATCACGGAGCGCTATGAACTATGCCGCTACGACAGACTCTCGTTTGCGCTGGTGGCGGGACTTGCCATTTATGCCGCTGTCACAGGAAACGGCCTTCAAGCTGTGTGCGCCGGTTATTTGGCTTTCGGGTGTTTGTGGCTCGGTTCCTGTTTTACAAAAGAGCCGCTCTGTGCAGCCTATGTAAAGTACCGCTACGGAAAGGATGCGCTTCAAAATCCCATCTTTATGCGAACCAATTACATTCTTGCAGCAGTCTGGGGCTTGGTCTATGTCGTGATCGCGATTGTCAGCTATTTTCTGAGCGGGAAAGTCCCGGCTTTGGTGCTCAGCATCGCGGTGCAGGCGATACCGATTCTCATGGGACTCTTTACGGCCTGGTTTCAAAACTGGTACCCGGCACGGGTCGTAGCGGGGAAGTGAGTCAACTATGATAGGAATCTATTTCAGCGGAACCGGAAACACGAAGCACTGCGTTGAAAAGCTGATTTCTTTGCTCGATGCTTCGGCGCAGTGTTTTCCGATTGAATGTGCCGGGGTTGAGGATGTAATCTCCAAGCATGACAGCCTTGTTTTGGGGTATCCGACCCAATTTTCCAATGCACCGTTTGTGGTGCGTGATTTTATTGACAAACACCGCTCACTGTGGAACGGGAAAGCGATTTTTGTACTCAATACCATGGGACTGTTCAGCGGTGACGGAACCGGATGTACCGCGAGAATTCTGAAGAAGTACGGCGCGACCGTTCTCGGCGGTCTGCAAATCAAAATGCCGGATTCCGTTTGTGACAGCAGGCTCTTAAAAAAGAATACGGAAGAGAACAGACGAATTGTCCGGGAGGCGGATAAGCGCATAGCGCTTGCAGCGGAACAAATACGACAGGAAAATTATCCGCGTGAAGGTTTATCGATGATAGCGCACTTCAAGGGGTTGTTTGGGCAGAGACTATGGTTTTATCGAAAGACGGCGGGATACACAGATCAGCTGAAAATAAGCAGTGCATGCATCGGTTGCGGCGTGTGCAGTGAGATCTGTCCCATGGGAAATATCCGAATGCAAAGCAAGCGGGCCGTTTCCGGGAATCGGTGTACCATGTGTTACCGTTGCATCAGTCTGTGTCCGAAAAAGGCAATCACCTTGCTCGGAAAGCGGGTGATCGAACAATGCCATTGCGAAAAGTATGAGTGATACGCCGGACATTGTTCCCGCGCATGTCATTACCGGCGGGGATACAAACGTAGGGCAATGTATTGTAAGATTACGTTTTAATCGTATGCTTTCTCACTTCAGCTTGCGTTATACTTGCACAGAATTGCCATGGCTTTGGCCTTTAAACGGTTGCGATAATCCGGAGTAATATGCTGTCGTTTTGCGGGCGGTAAAGGCTAAATCCAGCTTCGATTCGGAACAGAAAAACACCCGTTCAAATAACGAGTTTTGAAGCGGGAGAGGCTTCTAAGGTATCTTCGATATACTGATTGATAGACATCTGATGCGCGGTTGCATAAAGAAAGAGCTTTTTATGAAGCGCAGGGGAGAGACGAATATTAAAACTGCCTTTAAAAGCAAGCTCAGGTTTCTTTCCTTCTTCCTTGCAATGTTCCAGATAGGTATCAACAGCATCATGAAAATCATTCAAAAGTTCCTTGGCAGATTCGCCCTCATATGAGATAAGAGAACGAATTCCCATGACTTTACCGAAAAAAATACCGTCTTCCTCTGAAAACTCGACGCTACCTACATATCCTTTATACTGAATGGTATTATTCATATAAGCCCCTCCTCTGTCAGCAGTGTAATGAGCTGTTTCACCTGATAACTTTTCAGCTCGTTTCCCGGATGTGGTTTGTGAAGCAAGATGCTTCCGTATTCCTGGTTGGAAAAAATAATACGGGAACCGCTTGTTTTGCCTTTATTTGAGCACTCATAGTCAAAGTATTTCAGTAGTGATTCAGCTTCATCAAAAGTAAAGTCCTTTGGATTAGACTTAAGGCGCTGAATCAATTTTTCTTTTTGTCCCATCGGATTTACCTCCGTCATTGAAAGTATAGACGAGAGCTCTGCCCTATGCAACTATTTTTAGTTGCATACTCAAAGGTAGGCAAAAAGCCCTTGAATTGCTTCCTCCGAAATGCTATACTCTGCCGGTAAGCCGACATGTCGGAATGGCAGACGATGCAGACTCAAAATCTGTTGCTCGCAAGGGCGTGTGGGTTCAAGTCCCACTGTCGGCAGGCAGAGAATACCGGTTGTTTTCCCTGAATTGGGTGGCAGCCGGTTTTTATTTTGATGCGCGGAACCGGCGGGGAGGCGGCGCTTCGGTTGACGGAAAGCGCCTTCCCGCCTATACTTATGGGTAACACGGAAACGAACAGCGGAGGTGGACTATGAGAAACAGAAGAGTGGGGCTCTTTTGTGCGGCAGCGCTGGCGGCGGCTCTCGCCGTGGTCGGCTGCGGCAAGAAGAGCGGTTCCAAAGTTGTGGAGACTTCGGCGGAAAATCGCGCGGCCGAGACAGCGGCGAGTGTCGCGGCGACCTCCGGCAGCGCAGAGAGCAGTAGTGCGGCGGCGGGCAGCAGTGCGGTGGCAACCGAAAAGCGCGTGCTGATTTCCGCAAAGGTCGAAACCTATCAGAAGGACAATGTTTCGATCGGCTATCCGGTGGTCAACGGCCTCACGGACAGCGCGCAGCAGGAGAAGCTGAATGCGCACTTAAAGGAGAACGCGCTCTCGCCGATTGAAGCGCTGCTCACCGACGCGGCAAAGGATAAGCTCACGGTGACGGCAGAGGTTGTCTCGGCGGATGCGGACCGCGTTGTGGTCGTGTACCGCGGCGAAATGCAGCGGAGCGGCGATGCGGCGCCGGTCAAGCTCTTCTATACCAATACGGTCGCGGTGAAGACCTTGAAGGATCTCGGTCTTCGCGACGCGGTGGATGCCGACAGCATGGTGAATTACGCGCTCGGCGATGCGTTCGAGCTCGACAACGCGGGTGAGAGCAAGGTCAATGCCTACAAGGCCTGGGTGCAGTCGACGGGCAAGGAGGCGCTACAGAAGTCGCTCGAAGAGAAGCTGGCGGCGTCGGATTTCCCGCTGAAAAAGGGCGAAAACGGCAAGCTTCAGTGGCCAGAGAGCTTCAGCTATGTGAAGGACGGCGAGATTTACTTCTCGATTTCGGTGCCGCAGGACATGGGCAATGTGGTCGTGATGAAGTATGACATGGTGACCAAGTAAAGAGGGAAGTTCAGGAGAGAGCGGAGAGAGAATGGGGCGGAAACTCCGTTCTCTTTCTGTTTTACTGCCCTTTTTGCGGGGGAGTGTGCTAAAATTGCTGCTAAAGAGAGGAGGCAGAATGGACTGCAGAGAAGCGGAACGGCAGATGTCACGTTTTATACAGCGGGAGCTCACAGAGGAAGAGACCGCTGACTTTTTAGAGCACATCCGTTGTTGCAGTGTCTGTCGCCGGGAGCTCGAGACGAATTTTTTCCTGCTGGAGGGGCTGCGCGTTCTCGACACGGACAGCGACGACTTCGACGGGACGAGAGCCATGAATCGGGAGTTGCGCTACGAATTTCTGCGACTTCGCCGCGCGCGCCTTCGAAAAATCCTGCGCTATGTGATGGATGCGCTGACCAGTGCCGGCGTCACAGTCGCAGGACTTTTATTGCTCCGCATTTTATACTGGCATGCGGGCTGAAAGAGGAGAAAACGGATTGGAAGCACAAAAGAAAGTTGTATTGATTGACGGCCACAGCATTTTGAATCGCGCGTTTTACGGCGTGCCGGAGCTCACAAATTCGGCGGGCCTGCACACGAATGCGGTCTATGGCTTTTTAAATATCCTGTTAAAACTTCTGGAGGAAGAGCGGGCGGACTATCTCGCGGTCGCGTTTGACCTGCCTGCGCCGACCTTCCGTCACGAGCGCTATGCAGCGTACAAGGGAACCAGGAAGCCGATGCCGGAAGAACTGCGGGAACAGGTGCCGCTCTTAAAAGAGCTCCTTGGCGCCATGCACATTCAGACGGTTTCTCTTGAGGGGTTTGAGGCGGACGATGTGATCGGAACCCTCGCAAAACGCTGTCAGAAAGAGGGGTATGAGGTCACGGTCGTGTCCGGTGACCGGGATCTTCTGCAGCTTGCGGATCGCCACATTCTGATTCGACTGCCGAAGACCAGCCGCGGCAAGACCGAGATTCTGGATTTCACGCCGGAGGCGGTCAGGGAGACCTACGGGGTCACGCCGGAGGAATTCATTGATGTCAAGGCGCTGATGGGCGATACCTCCGACAACATCCCGGGCGTCCCCTCGATCGGCGAGAAGACGGCGACCGCGCTGATTCAGAGCTTTCATTCGATTGAAAATCTGAAAGAGCATCTGGACGAAGTGAAGCCGCCGCGCGCCAAAAAGGCGCTCGAAGAGCATTTCGAGGACGCTGTCTTTTCCAAGTGGCTCGCGACCATCTGCCTCGACGCCCCGCTTGCACTGGATCTCTCGTCGCTGAAACTCGGTGAAATCTATACGGCGGCTGCCTACGAGCAGATTCAGCGCCTTGAATTCCGCTCGCTCTTAAAGCATTTCGGGAGCGAGGTGCAGCGGGAGAATATGCGCGCGCAACAAAAGCCGAAGCTTCGTCTCCTGCAAAGCGCGGCAGAACTTCGGGAAGTGTTGCGGCAGGCGGCAGAGGCGCCGGAAATAGGAATTGCGCGGGACGATCTCCTGATTTCTCTTTGCTTCCGCGCGGAGGAAGCTGTGCTTTTCTATCGCCGCGAACCGGAGGAAGCCGAGCGCGAAAAAATGAAGGCGCTCGCCGGAACCGGCGAGGGTACAGTGCTCTCCGGGACCACGGAACAAGACTTTCTAAAAGCCTTGTTTCAACAGGCAAAGCGGGTCTCGGCGCTCTCTCTGAAGGAGCTTATCAAAGCGGTCGGCACGGCGGAGCGCGAGAATGTCGATGACCTCGGCGTGCTCGCCTATCTTGTGAATCCGCTCAAAGAGAGCTATCAGAGCGAGGATCTCGCGCGGGACTACCTGTCTCTTCTCCTGCCGAGTGCCAAAGAGGATGCGGTCGCCGCTGCCGCCTATGCGGGCTATGTCGTCTTTGCGGCGCGGCAGCCGCTTTGCGACAAGGTGAAAGAGCTCGGCATGGAAATGCTGTATGAGACCGTTGAGCGCCCGCTCATTTTCATGCTCGCCGAGATGGAAGAGACCGGTGTCAGGGTGGATGCCGAAAAATTAAAGGCCTTCTCGGAGGAACTCGAAACCGAAATTTACCGAATCGAGACCGAAATTTTTGAGGAGACCGGCGAGAACTTTAACCTGAATTCGCCGAAGCAGCTCGGGGAAATTTTATTCGAGAAGATGAAGCTTCCCTACGGCAAAAAGACCAAGAGCGGCTATTCGACCGCGGCCGACATTCTGGAGAAGCTCGCGCCCGAGTATCCGGTCGTCAAAAAAATACTCCGCTACCGCATGCTGACCAAGCTGAACTCGACCTATGCGATTGGGCTCGCGGGCTTTATTCGGGCGGACGGCAGAATTCACGGCACCTTTCACCAGACCATCACGGCGACGGGGCGTATTTCTTCGGCCAATCCGAATTTACAGAATATTCCGATCCGGACTGAGATGGGCAGTCGCGTGCGCGCGGTCTTTGTGCCCTCGCCCGGCAAGGTCTTTGTGGATGCCGACTACTCGCAGATTGAGCTTCGCATCCTAGCGGCGCTCTCCGGCGACGAGAATCTGATTGCGGCCTACCGCGACGCGGTGGATGTCCACGCGGTCACGGCGTCGCAGGTCTTCCATGTGCCGCTCTCGGAAGTCACGCCATTACAGCGGCGAAACGCGAAGGCCGTGAATTTCGGTGTGGTCTACGGTATCTCGGCCTTCGGTCTTTCGGAGGACTTAAGTATCTCGAGAAACGAGGCGAAGGAGTACATTAACCGCTACTTCGCGACCTATCCGGAGGTAAAGCACTTCCTGGACCGCCAGATCAAAGAGGCGAAGGAATACGGCTTTACGCGGACGCTTTTCGGCAGAATACGCCCGGTGCC
>ERZ773014.2656-NODE-2656-length-10188-cov-3.713116_pt1 | contig 10188 bp, 6 predicted proteins | sample MGYA00580841_ERZ773014 | MGnify/ENA primary metagenome ERZ773014 (study PRJEB29015, sample SAMEA2737989) | human oral metagenome | biome: human oral; feature: human-associated habitat; material: dental | place: China | collected 2067 ...
TCACTCGTTACGAAATGGCTCAAATGGTAGCTAAAGCTATGGCTAACCAAGACCGTGCTAACGCTGAACAACAAGCTATGATCAACCGTTTGGCTGATGAATTCTCCAATGAATTGAACAACTTGGGGGTTCGTGTAGCTCGTTTGGAAGACCGCGTTGGTAATGTGAAAGTAACTGGCGATATGCGTCTTCGTTATCTTGGTTCCCAAAAGAAAGATGGTAACTATGTAAACGCTGAGGGTGATTACAGCAAAGGTTCTCAATTCGACGCGCGTGCTCGCATTCAATTCAATGCGAAGGTGAATGACCGCACAGATGCTGTCGTTCGTGTAACATCTGGGGACTTTGAATTTGGCGATGCAACTAATGGTGGCAATGCAACGGCTACTATTGACCGCGCTTATGTAAATCACAAATTTGGTGAACGCGTGTCTGTGAAAGCTGGTCGCTTCGACCAAATGCTCGGCAACGGTTTGATTTACGATGACACATTCGATGGCGTTCAATTTAATGCAGGCAACGACAAAGTTCAATTCCAAGCAGCCTACGGCTATGCTGTGGCAGGCGTTTTTGACGGTTTAACTAAGAAATCCAACAAAACTTTCACCTATGCAGGAGTTAAAGGTCAACTTAATAAACATATGAACCTTGGTGGCTTCTATGCGCGTAGAAATGCACACAAATCCGGCAGTGGTGATCTCAAAAACATGTATGGCTTCAGTACAGATCTAAACTTTGATAAAGTTTGGATTGGTGGCGAATGGGTGAAAGCTGCTGGCGTTTCTCACGGTTCTGCATGGACTGCTGGTCTTGGATATGGCGACTACGACCAAGCAAAACGCGGTTCTTGGGACGTAAAAGCACAATACTTCAACTTCGGCCAAAACTTAGGCGCTGCATCCTCTACATGGGACATTGCATACGATACAACTAATACCGCATGGATGGCTACACCAGCTGGTACAATTAGTGCAATGAACTACCAAGGCTTCAAAGGCTGGTTATTAACTGCTGATTACGCATTACAAAAGAACGTGGGCTTAACAGCATACTACGGATTTAATAACAAAACAAACAAGGCTACTGGCGATAACGAAAAACTTTCCAACTACTACCGTGTAGACCTTAACTACCAATTCTAATCTGATTATTGGTATCGTTCATAACTAAAACAATCCCCTTGATGAGTATCTAGGTACTCTTATCAAGGGGATTTTAAATTAGAACAGGCCTGTTCTAATTTATGAAACATTATATATGTATTGAGTTCATTTGAATTTGACGATATATATAATTATCTTTATAATATAAGAAGATAGTCAGACGAGTAGATCCGTCAGGCTCATCTCAAGAAACAGAAAAGTGATGAAATGGCCTTTCAGTTACCTAGCTATCCTAGGATAACGAAGGGCTATTTGTCTTTTCCAAGACAAATAAGAGCCACAATTTTCTTCTCATATTTACAAACAACAAATTGTAAATTATAATTTAAGGTAATTTATAGTTTATTTATGCTATGAGAGTGAGAGGATTTTTATGAGACATGTAAGTAAAGCGAAGCTATCGTTAGCTGTGGCACTGGCGATTGCTGGCGCGATTATTCCTAATGCTATGGCTATGGATGACGATGGTGTAATTCGTGCTGATAATTTTTATGTTATGAATCTAGGTGAAGTACCGGGAGTTACTAAAGGTATCGAGGCAGATCATAGAGCGATTATTGCTATGGATCGTGTACATGCTCGTGCAACTGATGATAGACCTGCTATTATAGTGGCTAAGAATGATAGTTCCATTATCATTAGAGAAGGATTAATTCAAGTAGGTAATGTAAGTAGACCTGCAGTAATCTCTAATGGTGGAGTTGTAAATCTTGGCGTTGATGGTTCTCATGGAAAAATACAAGGTTATGATATCAATCTTGACGGTGATGTGCGCATTGACGGCCATGATGAGACTTCTTCTATAATCAATATTGGTTTAGATAATAAAGATGCATTATGGGTTGGTTTTGCTCTTAATTTAGCAGATAAAAATTCTCCTCATGATAATCATATCAATGTATTCCTTGGTGAACAGGGGTATTGGGATCATTTTTATCAAGGTGGTTTATCTGGTACAAGCTATTCTACTATGACTACACCGAGTCATGTACATCGTTTAGTAGGTGCTAAGAACCGCAATTTTAACAATGGTGTTACACAATCTGAGCATAATGAAATCCATATAGATAAACTCGAAGGCCATGTTAATTTTATTTATGATCCTAATGATGAATATGCAGATACCGAAGATCCAGAATATACACCGCCAACCACAACATATAATGGTTTAACGGCCGATTCCTTCTGGGGTGGTGACATTCATATCACAAGTGCAGCCCCTAATTCTGGCGCTCATCTATACACTAGCCGCAAGGGACTAGACTTGTCTACTGAGGATAATGTAAACAAGGTTTTAGATAATCTTGCACATAAGGTGTATTACCATAACTATGTGACTGGTGAAAGAAACCTTGAAGGCACAGTAGCCATTGCTTCTGAAGGTGCTGAATCTGGCCGTTTTAAGGTATTAACATCTGGTTATGCTAAAGAAGGTGCTATTACATGGCAAGCGGATCAAAACGGCCAAGGTAAATACGTGTACGGCAATACAACAGTAATACCTACACCGCAACCGGCGCCTACTCCAACACCGGCACCGCAACCAGCGCCTACTCCAACACCGGCACCGCAACCGGCGCCACAACCAGCGCCTACTCCAACACCGCAACCTGCACCACAACCGGTACCAACACCAACACCTTCTCAAACAACGGCATATGATACTCCGCATATGCGTGGTGCTCGTTCTGCGATTATGAGCAACATCAATGGCTGGCACACATTAACAAATACTTACCGTCCTCGTGCATTGCAACAAGGCGCAGTAACAAGTATTTGGGCCCATATCGGTGGCGGTCAATATAGCTATGATGCACAAGGTATTGATACCGACACAACCTATACACGTATTCAAGGTGGTTACGACGCTAAAACTGGTAGCGGTTGGGCCGTAGGCGGTCAAGTGTCTTACCTTCGTGGCCATGATGATTATGTGTTCAATGGCTCTGGCAAAGAAAAGGCCTTTGCTGTTGGCGCCTATGGTTTGAAAGACCTCGGCCGAGATCAATACATTCAACTTGAATCCCAAGTTGGCCGTGTAACGAATACTTTCACAGCTCGCAATGAAATCAATGAAGGTATTTCTGGCGAAACTAAGGCTAATGCATACACTATCGGCGCTCGCTATGGTAAAACTGTGAAATTACAAAATGGTGTATACATCGAACCGCAAGCACAATTGAGCTATACTCACTTTGGTGGAGATAGCTTTAATGCAGGCACCATGCATGTAGACCAAGCTGGTGTAAGCAGTACTGCTGGCGGTCTTGGCCTTGAAATTGGTAAGACCTTTAGCGCAGGCAGTATCTATACTCGTTTAGGTGTTAACCATGCTTTCTCTGGCTCGGTAAAAACTACATACACAAGTGGTTCTACTGTGAAATCTACAGAACAAGACCTTAAAGGCACATGGACTGACCTCGCATTCGGTGGCCGTTATGGTATCAACGCTAACAACAGTATCTACGCTGATATTAGCAAAGGTCTATCTGGCGACTATAAAGCAGGATGGTCTGTGAACGCTGGATTTACGCATAAATTCTAAGATATATTTACCTAAAGCAATCTGAGAATATAGTCGATATATAAAATAGCCCCCGAGTACTAATAGCTGTATATATTAGTACTCGGGGGCTTTCATAATGAAAGGCCATTTCATCACGTTTATAATTCTTGAGACACCATATCAACTTCATCCTAGTAATTACTACAGGTCTCTACTAATTCTTAGAAGAGGTATCAAGGGGCTTGTCCCATAGATAGTCATAAATTAATCATTTTATTGGTATAACGTATATCTTATAAATAGTAATTTAAATTATTTTGAGAGAGTTTATGAGGTTTGAGAGCATGAGAGAGCGACAGAGTAATATAGAACTTCTGCGGATTGTTGCCATGATTGGCATCGTGATGCATCATTTTTGTGTGCATGGTAGTTTTACCTTTACCCCTGATGTAACCGTTAACAAAATATTCCTTCAATTTTTCTCCCTTTTTGGCAAAGCAGGTGTGGCCGCCTTTGTCATCATAACGGGATACTTTATGATTAATGCAAAATTTAAACTGCATAAGTTTGCAAAATTAGTAGGCCAGATTTGGTTTTATAGTTTAGCTATGCTTGGGGTTGCTCTTGTTTTGGGCTTAGATACGGTGACATCAACAAATATCATCAAATCATTATTACCCATTGGTGCTATGAGTTGGTTCGGGCAGAACTTTTTAGTCCTCTATTTGTTAACGCCATTTATCAACCCTATCATACACCGTTTACAGCAGAATTACTTAAGACTGCTTTTATTAATCGGCTTGGTTATTTGGTTCTTAACACCGACCATACTGAATCTATTTCCTCAATTACCACATACGACCTTTGGTTTTAAACATATATTTTCGTTTGTCTATTTTTACGCCATAGGTGCTTATATTAAGTTATATGGTGAAAGCATCACCCAAAAGACAGGTGTTTTAGTAACTTCCATTGGTTTGGCAGGCTCCACACTAGGGATTATTATAGTTGATATATTGGCGATGATAAATCCTGTATATGTAACACAAACCCTTTATTTTTCGCTGAAGGACTACAGTGTATTCCTGCTCGCTATAGGATTAGGTGCATTTATTCTTTTCTTGAAATCGAACATAGCTTATCGCCATTGGATTAACACAGTAGCGGCAACGACCTTTGGTATTTACCTAATACATGACAATGGCTTATTTGCTCGTTATATGTGGGACCATATTTTTTATACCTATCAGTATTATGATTCTTTACTATTACCTATATATGCGGTATGTGTAGTAGCAATCGTCTTTGTGGTTGGTATGAGTATAGATTATTTGCGAATTCAATTTCTTGAGAAACCTCTGATGAAACACATTACACCCATACTTGAGCAAGGGCAAGAATGGGTGCAAAGGCATCTAGACTAATCTTGCATTTTTTATACACCATTGATATAATTTTGTAAACTGATGTTCAAAATTCGCTGTTTTTGAACATCAAAATAAGAAAATGTGGTATGAAGTACAAAATTGCATTATTTTGAACATCATAGATTATATAGTATAGAGGCAGATAGGAGGGATAGCATGAAATTTGAACCAATGTATAAGATATATTACAAAAAAGGTGAAGATGAATGGAAACGTATACTGGATAATAGACGTTGTTCTGAGAGTTCTATTGTTTTACCGATAGCTATTCATGAATATAACCGCCGTCATACTTATACGGCTTTTTTCATGTATCATCCTGAATTAGTGAATTTGCTTCTATCTATCGAACAGAAAAAACATGAATTTGTTAATTTGGCACAACGTGTGCCTCTAGTTATGTTATGGCATGTTATGAATGGCTTTTTATCTAGTGAAATTAAGGCGAGTAATGATATCGAAGGTGTACGCAGTAGTCGGCGTGAAATACAAGATGCCATACATAATATAGATAATAAGAAGTTACGTTTTTCTAGTATTATCACAAAATATAAAACCATTTTAGAGCAGCCTAGGCGTTTTATATATACCAGTAGTTCAGATATTAGGCGATTATATGATGATATTATACGTGATGAAATTTCAAAGAAGAATCAACCTGATGGAGCGATTTTTAGAAAAGATTCTGTAGATATCGTAAATCATCAAGATAAGATAATTCATCGTGGTACATTGCCTGAATCTAGTATTATTCAAGAAATAGATCAAGCTTTAATGATTCTTAATAATGATGCTATACAATTACCTATACGTGTTGCGATATTTCATTATTACTTTGGCTACATTCATCCATTTTATGATGGTAATGGCCGTACAAATCGATTTATATCTACAGCTTACTTAGCAAAACATTTTCATCCTCTGATTGCATTACGCTTATCTGCTGTTATTAAAAATAATAAAAAACAATATTATGATGCTTTTAAAATGACAACAGCTGAAATTAACGGTGGTGATATAACGAATTTTGTTATGGAGTTTATATCTATTATTGAGAAAACAATTGATGATGCGATTGCTCTATTAGACAAGCGTATAAAACGTTTAGAAGATGAGCGTATAAAACTGAAAGCATTTTTTGAAAGTCATCAGATCACAGATCAAGTATTACAAAATATATACTTTTTGTTATTAGAGGCTCGTTTATTTTCCTTAGGGGCGGGTATTAGTAAAGCTGAGATTCTAAAAGCTTGTAATAAGAGTAGAGGCACAATTCATAATAGGTTCAAACAAATTCCGAATAAATACCTCGATACGGTAAAACAAGGACGTACTGAGTCTTATATGCTTAAGACGAGTATATTGGATTAGTTTTTATATATGATAAAGTGATATTTCATATTGACCTAGTAAAATATGGTATAATAAGTTGTTAAATCGTATACAATCATTTTATACATATGAGGAGGCCTCATGTTACAACGTATGTGTGCAGCTATATTGTTTGTGGTAGCGCTGCTTATATCTGTTATACCTAATGCCGATGCACGTCAAGATATATATGCTTTCACCTATAATGGTAATAATTGGTACGTGGACCGTGATTCCATTGATCGCAGTAAACCGGACGGCTTGCTTCATTTTACGGTGTATACCATGATTGGTTTGCGCTATGATGTGGCGAGCGGTAGCGAATATTATAATGCTGATGTATATTACTATGATCAAAAATTATCTACCGAAGGTGGTCAATTACTATATCGTAACCCTGGAATCTTGGCGGCAGCACGGGTGGCACGTCAACAACCGGATGCGCCTAAACAAGCGCCAAAGGCAGTACCGCAAATAGCGCAAACAGCGCCTCCAGCTACAGTAGTAAAGGCCTTGTCTACGCCGCAAGAGGTGGCTGTACCAAAAAATGGCCCAGTACAAGTTAATACACAGGTGCCAATTACGTTCCCTGTGAAAAAGGTGGCGGCCAAAACGGTGATGACGAATCATAAAACACCGCATCAAGGACCAACTGATTCCCAAGATACTACAGATACAGAGAATCATCAGTAGGTTAAATAAAATCAACTGCAAGTCAAATAGAATTAATTGCAGGTTAAATAGAATCAACTGCAAGTTAGTTATATGCCAATTGAGAATAGCTTGATTGGATATACAGCTAGCTTGCAGTTTTTTTATAGTTAGAAGGTTGTCGTTCTCAAATTGTATGCATTATTTTGGCTAGTATACAAAATTTGCAAGTCAGCATTTTAATGAGGCATTAATGAACTATATAGTATATAATAGATTAGAAATATCTGAGTGTTAGGATGGACGATTCTATAACTGGGAGGGGATAGGATCATACTACATCTATATTGAAATTGAGCTTGCAACAGAAAGAGAGAGCGATGAAGCAGTTCGTTAAAAGGTTTATATGTGGTGTATTGCTAGTAACAACGGTATGTGCTGTGACCGGATGTTACAAAGATGAAGCAAAGACTGTAGCGGAAGAACGTACACCTACAAGTTTTAGGGCTATAGCCGCAACCAATGCATCGGTCGAGGATAAGGCGAATTTAATGGTGAAAAATATGTCTCGCGAGGACAAAATCGGCCAATTGATTCTCATGGGCCTCGACGGTACCACATTAGATGAGCCTCAAAAAGAAATGATGCGCAAATACCGTGTAGGCGGTATTTTATTAGATAATAATAATATGGAATCCAAGGAACAACTACGGGCTTTCACAAAAGGGATTCGAGATAATGCAAATATTGCGAGCTTAGCGCTTCCGTTCATCGCGATTCATCGGGAACGGATGCCTTATCGCCCTAATGTGATGATTCCATGGGTGGAACCTAACATTATCTCTAAAAAGGGCCTTGATGCGGTGGGTAGCCTCGCGACGCGTACCTCCATCGAGATGCGCGACCTTGGATTTAATCTAAATTTAGGGCCCATGGTAAATACACATTCCTTCTATTCCTATACACAGGATCTCGACCGGGCCGCACAGATTGGCGAATTGATTACGAAGCGATATGCGGCGAACCATGTGTTCACGGCGTACCAATTTTTCCCAGGTGGGGCCGATTTTACCGTGCCTGGCATGCGAGTCGATGTATCGAAGGACGCACTGATGGACGATGATACGCGCGTTTTTGTGCAGCTTATCCAATCTACGGCACAGGAGCGACCTATGATTATGGTGAATTCTGTGAAAGTCACCTCTATGGATGTAAAAAATCCCGTTAGTTTGTCTAAACCGATTATCACCGATTGGCTGCGCGGTGAATTGGGCTTTACTGGTGTGGTTTTATCCGATGATATCGAAGTCGGTGCGGCCATTACCGGCATCCCCGTAGGTGATTATGCGGTACGTACCATCAAGGCTGGTGGCGATATGGTAGCCGTGTGTAAACACTCGAATCATATCAAGGAAATTCATACGGCCTTAACACAAGCCGTAGAAGATGGCACTATTACCGAAGCAGAACTCAATGCTGCGGTGCGGCGTATCATGATTATGAAATTTACCAACAATCAATAAAACTCTTTTCTCTTTTGGATATGTATCCCCTTTACTGCTTGTTCAGTGAAAGGGGGACATATCATTTGAGGAGAGAGTTTTTTTATGTGTAAATGATGAATTTATTATATATTTGTTAAAATACATAAAATATATTTTATAGATTATTTAGATTATGATATAATAGGTTCCTAAGGACTGAATTTAAGGGAGGTGAGATCTTATATGAAGTGTGTGAACCATGAGGCGGTAATTGATTCTATCATGGAACAATACGAGAAGGCCTGTATGGATATGAGTGTTGTATACGGGCCTTATAGCGTAGGAAAAACCTATATTGCAAAGGAACTGCAAAATCGATTGACGTCGAATCATGTGGTTTACTTGCTAGGGCGATTAGCGAACGAATCCGTTCATATTCGATCCATTGAGAGAGGATTGGATATGCCATCTGGGTCATTTCGCACTCTAGAGGAGGCTTTGCGTAGAGTATTTCAAATGAGCGTTGATAAACATATGATATTTATTATTGACGATTACCCGGCTCTAGTAGATACGGCACCACAGGTGCCCATCCTATTACGGGAATTGATGGAAACCTATCAGGACTATGGCAAGATGTTTGTACTCCTTATGGGAACCCATGTGGACGAATTAAAAGGGCGAATCTTGGGCGAATCTAGCTTGATTGCCCCATATATTCATAGTCACTTTAAGGTAGAACCTTTCACCCTTGATGATGTGAGAGCATTAGGGTGGAACTATACCGATGAAGATCTTGCGAAACTATACCATGTAACAGGAGGTATGCCAGGCAATCTAGTGCATATCGACCCTACTGCATCCGTAGATGATAATATTGTGCGTCTATTCTTTAGACCAGAATGCGCCCTATATATGGAACCGCAACGACTACTCATGCGTTATATTCGTAACGCTGGGGCAGCCAATGCCATTTTATATGCACTAGCACAGCTAGATAAACCATTCTATACAGAGTTGTGCCATGCTAGCGAACTGAAAAGTGGCACCTTTGCGACCCGTATGGCCGACTTGTTAGACATGGCCATTATAGGCCGTCTCCAAGGAGGCAGCCGAGGTCCATTGCGCTATTCGGACTATCACTTTGTGAATACCATGTTCCAATTTTGGTTTGAATACGTATTCCCTTACATGGAGGACATTCATTGTGGGGATGGGCCGCATGTCTACGATACCATGGTGAAACCAGTATTCGCTAAGAATCTATCATTGGTGTACTAACTAAGTCTGGATTATCCTGTTGAAAGCTGTATATTAGTGCTAACAAAGATCATATAATCTGCTAAACAAGTAAATTCATATAATTGGCGTACTTCATTGAAAATGCGTTGAAATTTTATACAAATACATATTCGAAAACAAAAATTCCGCTGTAAATCTATGCATTTTCAGCGGAATTTCTTATTTGTCTAAATACTCACTTGGGTGTATATTTCAATTGAGCCTAGGCAGAAAGGAACGAATATGAATATGAAACATGTGGTATGTCCCCAAAAGGTATTACAAGCGGTGACAGACCTTAGTTT
>ERZ773014.2658-NODE-2658-length-10183-cov-17.483511_pt1 | contig 10183 bp, 8 predicted proteins | sample MGYA00580841_ERZ773014 | MGnify/ENA primary metagenome ERZ773014 (study PRJEB29015, sample SAMEA2737989) | human oral metagenome | biome: human oral; feature: human-associated habitat; material: dental | place: China | collected 2067 ...
TCGCAGTGACGCGCTGCACACACTCCGGCGCGGGACCCGCTTCCGCGCCGCCGGATCATATCCACGGAGACTCCATGACGGCCCCGACAGCAACCAAAGACAAAGACCAAGAATCCACCGACCCGCCCGCCGCGCCCAAGCCCGAGATCCTCTTCCCCGGCACCGCCATGCTCCTGGTCGCGGTCATCGGGTGCTTCACCGCCTGGGGCATCGCCGCAGACCTGACGACCCCCATGGTCTCCGGCTTCAAGCGCATCTTCGACATGTCCTCGTTCCAGGCGTCCCTGGTTCAGATGGCGTACTACGGAGCGTACTTCCTGCTCGCGATCCCGGCCGCCTTCATCAACTCCCGCTGGGGCTACAAGGCGGGAATGGTGTCGGGCCTCGCCCTCGCCGCACTGGGCGCCTTCGGCTTCTGGCCCGCCTCCCAGGTGATGACCTACGGGGCGTTCCTCGCCGCGCTGTTCGCCATCGCCGCCGGCTGCTCCCTTCTGGAGACCTCCGCCAGCCCCTACGTCATCTCCCTGGGGCCGGAGGAGACCGCGACGCGGCGACTCAACCTGGCCCAGGCGTTCAACCCGCTGGGAACCAATATCGGCGTCCTGATCGCCTCGACCATGATCCTGCCCAAGCTCGACACCCCGGTGAACCTCGCCGACGTCAGCGCAGAGATGGAGCGCCAGATCCGCGCCGAGCAGTTGCGCGCCGTCACCGGCCCCTACATCGGGCTGGGAATCCTACTGGCCGTCATCCTCGTCATCATCTTCATCCAGAGGGCCCCGTCCTCGGCCTCCCCCGAGGAGGAGATGAAGGCGAGCGGATCGAAGTCCGCCAACCCGGGGCTCACCCTGTGGCGCTCGAAGCGGTACCGATACGGAGTCGTCGCCCAGTTCTTCAACGTGGCCGCCCAGGTGTGCTGCTGGACGTACATCATCCAGTACACCCAGCAGGCCATCGACGGCTCCCTTCAGCTGGGATCGCAGATGCTGCAGGTCAGCCTCATCGTCTTCCTCATCGCGCGTTTCGTCATGACCGCCGTCATTGCGCGCATCCGGGCGACGAAGGTCATGGCAGCCCTCGGCTCACTGGCCGTCGCCCTGTGCATCTACGCCGCTCTGCGCCCCGACATCACCGGGGTCATCGCCGTCATCGCCATCTCCCTGTGCCTGTCCCTCATGTTCCCCACGATCTACGGGGTCGCCCTGGCGGGGCTCGGCGAAGCGACGAAGTTCGGCGCCGCAGGCCTGGTCATGGCGATCGTCGGCGGAGCGATCATGCCCATGGTCCAGGGAAAGGTGATGGACGCGACGAGCGCGGCCACGTCGTTCATAGTTCCGGCGCTCTGCTTCGCCATGGTCACTCTCTACGCGATCTACGACCTGCGCACGCCCACCCCGCGACTAATAGCCACAACCTCATCGGAGAGGAAGGCCAAGTGATGACCACGCCGAGCATCCTGAGAACCTTGAGAACGCGGGGAGCATCGAGAGCGTCGGGCACATCGAGCACGCTGGGAGCCCCGCGAGTCCTGAGTGCCCTGAGTGCCCTGAGGCGGCGCGTCGTCGCCGTTCTGACCGCTCTGACCGCGGTGACGACCGCTCTGGCCCTGACCGCCTGCTCGGGCGGCTCCTCCTCATCCGCAGGCGGATCGATCGACGTGCTCTCCTGGTGGACGTCGGCCTCCGAGTCCTCGGCCCTCGATACGCTCATCGATCAGCACAAGCAGCGCAACCCAGACGCCTCTGTCGATGAGATCGCGGTGGTCGGCGGTGGAGGCTCCGAGGCGCACGTGACTCTGGCCACGCGCATTGCGCACGGCGATGCGCCCGACGTCTGGCAGAGCCTCGTCGGCGGCAACATCACGGCATGGCACAACGCCGGCTCCGTCGCCGACGTGTCCTCCCTGTTCCCCGAGGACGTCACGTCGCAGCTCCCCGAGGATGTGCTCTCCTCGGTCTCGGTCGACGGGGCGCAGTACGCGGCCCCACTGTCCGCGCATCGCGCGAATCTCCTCATGTTCAACAGCGATGTTCTCCAGGGCGCCGGGGTCGCCGAACCGGGTGCCGATTACACTCTCGACCAGTTCCTGACCGATCTCGACACCCTGCAGTCGAAGGGGACAACGCCCCTGTGCATCGGTGGAGCCGACTCCATCACCACAGCAGGGCTCTTCGAGTCGGTCCTGCTGGCCACCATCGGCCAGGAGGGGTGGGAGAGGATCGAGGCTGATCGCTTCGACTGGAATGGCCAGGAGGTCAAGGACGCCCTCGATACCTTCGGGCGCCTCATGGACCACACCGACCAGGCTGATGCAACACGCACCTGGGACGAGGCCTCCGGACGCCTGGCGGCGGGCGAATGCGGCTTCTATCAGATGAACGACAGCGCCCTGACCGAGTCGACCACCCTCGAGCAGACGACCGCCGACTCGAACGACGGGACCTCGCCCGTCTCCTCGACCATCTTCCCGGGAACCGAGGGGAGCTTCCTCATGGTCGTGGACGCATTCGTGGCGTCCTCCTCGACGGACAACCGCAGCGGCGCTGACGCCTTCCTGAGCTCCGCCCTCGATCCCGGAGTGCAAACCGCGGTCTGCGAGGTCAAGGGCTGCATCCCGACGCGCAACGACGCCGACGTCTCCTCCCTCAGCTCCTACCAGCAGCAGGCGTCGAAGGACCTGCGCAGCCAGAAGATCCTCAACTCGATCTCCTACGGGGAAGTGATCTCACCGGCGATGCAGGACGGCTTCTTCAAGGCCGTCAACAACTACATCTCGACCCGCGACGCCTCGTCCTTCGGTCGCATCCTCACCGACCGCGTCAACGAGGGGGCGGGAGGTCCCGCCAACCACTAGACGGATCGATTCCTGGCCTGCCGAGCCAAGCAGGAGCGGGGCAGGCAGGAGGCGGGGCCGGCAGGTCGCTCAGAGGCGGGCGAGGCCCGACGGCCTCCCCTACTCGTCGAGATCGGTCGTACTCCGCGCCGAGATCGGTCCAGTTCCGGCTCGAGATCGGTCCGGGTTACCCGGTAGGAAGCACATCGCCGAATGTGACGCATGCATAGGGCGGGGCCCGCCGAAACTCGAACCGTTTCGGCGGGCCCCGCCCTGTGCTGCTGATCGGGCGCCAGCGGCGAGCGCCGTCAGGCGATCTGGTCGAGGAAGGTGAGGATCGAGTGGGGCTCCTCGATGATCTCCTCCAGACGCGCATTGAAGGGCCCGCCATAGGGCATGCCCAAATGGGTTTGGAAAGCGTCCTCGTCGACGTAGGCCTCCATGACGAAGAACTTCGCGGGGTCATCGCTGTGCCGGTAGACGTCGAAAACGCGGTTGCCCGGCTCGGCGCGGACCTTGTCGGCGAATCCGCAGATCATCGTCGCGACCTCGTCCTCAAAGCCGGGCTTGGCGGTGAACTGCGAGTGCAGGATCTTCATGGTTCCTCCTCCTGGCGCCATATGCGGCGCCGCTGCCATCCTATGATGCGGGCCTGCTCCAATTGGCTTGAATGGAGAGCGAGCCTGCCGCCGGTCAGCTGCGGCACAGGGTTTACACGGGCAACTGCGATGGCTAGGCTCGATACTGCGTGCAGCTGTCTGACGATCCCTGATGTACCAACGATATTTAGAAAATACTTGCCACGTTTATCGAACAAACGAGGTTCGGGCATTTTGCGCGCTTATTCATCGAAGTGATATTCCATCTCCCCCTGAGGAGGAATCCATGCGAATCACAATGCCTGTACCGAGACCTGCGCGGATGCATAGCGGACGGCCAGGCTGGGCCACCATTCTTCTCCTAAGCGTTTCCGCTCTCGCAGCACCGCCTGCGTTAGGGGCACCCGCGGCAGACGCTCCCGCTGCCGCCGATGGCAGTGACGACCGCGCCGCCTCCACTGCGGTCAGCGCTCCAACCAGCTTCGGCAAGGAGGCAACCCCCGTCAGTGACGACGAGGCGGTTTCTTCGCCCGATGAGTACAGCGCTCCAGATGAAGACGTCCTCGCCTATTGGACGCCCGAACGGCTGGCGGCGGCCACCCCTCTGGACACTCCGGAGCCATCCGATGCGGACACGCAGCAGGGTGCGACTAGTGCTCAGCCCACCGGTCCCGAGGAGGTGAGCGAGCCGGCCGCCCCCTCGGCAGAGGTCGTTGCGAAGCTGGCGGATGAATCGGATAACGTCGGTACAGCTCCAACCGAGGGGGACGAGCAGCAGGACGCACCGGTGGCCGCACCTCCGGAGACCGGCTATTCGGCGACAAACGGCAAATTGTTCTTCAGAGACGCCAACGGCATCGACACCCATACGTGCAGCGCTTCGGCGCAGAATACGGAGAGCAAGCGCCTGATACTCACCGCCGCTCATTGCGTATACAACTTCGACACGGGGAAATGGTCCGAGAACGCGATCTTCGTCCCCGCATTCGACGGGAGGAATAACGACGACAGAGAGCCTTTCGGAATGTGGACGGCCCGCTCATTCCGTACGTTCGACACCTGGATAGACGAGCAGGACTGGACCCACGACGTGGGATATGTGACCCTCAATGATGGCGGCGACAATGATGAGCCCATTGTGAACACCGTCGGCGGTCATGGCATGAAGTGGAATGGTCCCAGCACCTTCGACGTCTCGATCTTCGGATACCCCAGCAATAAGAAGGATCCCGACGGCCGCCTGGCGATGTGGACATGTCAGGAGAATGCGGCCCGCGATGCCTCGAAGGAGAGTAGTTACTCGATTACCGGGTGCGATTTCGGTAAAGGATCTTCCGGCGGGCCCTGGCTGGATTCATATGACAACAGCACCGGACTGGGATATCTCGAATCGGTGATGTCCAGATGGAATGATGCGGAGGATGAGAACTGGGGTCCATATTTCTCGGGTGATATGAAGACCGCGCGGGATGCCGCCACCCGATATGACTGAGCATGACTGACGAGACGAACGCGAAGGCCGTTACGAACCGGCGCACGGTTCTCGGCCTGACAGCAGCCCTGGCCACGGGAGTCGCTGCTGCTGCGAGCGGTTGCCGCCGCCATGGATCGGCGCGCAGCACGGCCACACATGCCAGCGCTACCAGCACTGCCGGCACCGGCGGCATTGCCAGCACCGGTGGTACCGACGGGTCGGGCGGATCGACTGGCAACGGCACTTCCGGTCCACCACTGCTCACGTCGCGCGATGACCTGGTCGCTCCTCAACCCGAGGCCTGGGAATCCTGGACGCTGGTTTCTCCCGACACCATTGACGTCACTTTCACAAGTGGACCGACTGACTGCGAGGGCGTGAATGCACAGGTCACGGAAACGGATGAGGACGTGACGATCAACCTGATGGTCGGAGGCCTGCCGGAAGGTCCGGATGCATGCAAAACCATCGCCGTAGAAGCGCACTGCCAGGTGACGCTCAGCCGGGAGCTCGGCGAGCGCACGGTACGGCAGGACGCTATTTGATGAGCCGTACATCATCAGGAGATCAAAAACTACGGATTCTCATAGGCTTGTTTGTGGGCCTTTAGGCGTCGTTCCTGAGGAGTCGGTCGTTTGGTAGGGTCGGTGTGCCGATGGGGTCGGTTGGTGGGGGTTGTTGGGTCGGGCGTGTCCAAAATGGAGGAGATTAAAACTTCGGTGGCGTGGGCGTCTCCAAGAAATCATGCGATGACTTGGTGTTTTCGTTGTGTTCTCGGTGTACTTTCGGTGTTGCGCAGCATTATGCCCGGGCTGATCTCCTCCGTTTTGGACACCTGGCGCGCTCAATGCGCCGTGCCGACACCAGAGCAGAGCCGTCCCTGGAGCAAGGCGGACCGGGCCGGGGTAACTCGAGGGCGCTCGAGCATCGTCGTGGACGAGGGCTTGCGCCGCCAAAGCGGGTTCGAGGTCGATCCGAGGCGGGGCCTCATCATCAGGGATGAAACCGGTGTTGAGGGCAGCAGCCTCGGTTGATGGCTGGCCCCCTCACCCCCTTTCCAGCCTTCGCTACCGAGGCGCCTCTGGCTCGACCAACCGCGCATCCCACCCTCAACTCTTGAGGACCTTCCACCCCCTCCCTGCAAAACAGACACAACCTGCAGAAATACCAGAAAGCCCACGAATAAGCCTCTCAGCTTATTTTTCCCTATTCGAGAGCAGCCGTTTCCTGCAGGATTCTGGCGCTTCCAATACGCGCAGAAGCTCTGATCGGACAACGCGATCCAGTATCGCGGCGACGCCATCGAGGTCGTCGGGCTCATAATTGGTTGCGCCGTGGGAAAGTTTATTACGGACCTTTGCCAGCACGGCTTCTACTCTCATATGCTGATTCGCTTCCGCCTCCCGTACCTTTTTGACGAGCGGGGCAGCATCAATTTCCTCTCGCACAGAGGCCGAAAAACCATTAAAGATTGCAATAAGTGCACTTTCAAGACTTACATATGGATTTCGCAGAAGATTTTCACTCAGGAACTGACGATCATCCTCCGCGATAATTTTATTCATGCGATCCAAAAACTCTCGTCTCTCGTTTTTATATGCTTGCCGTCGCTCATATTGCTCCTCTTGATGCTCAAATCCATATAACCCTTCCAGCGCTTGAATAAGGAGAAGGAATCGTGAGCGCGGATGTTGCTCTGAGGATAACGCCATGCTCTCAAAAGTCTCTACGAGCGGATGATGCGACGACTGTAGGCCTTGCCACCTCATCAAGAGAGAAAGAAGGTTGACCTTGTCCTCTTGAATCCTGATCGCGGGTTTACTTTTCTTGAGCTTATCGACATCAGGATAGAGGCATTCCTGCTTTATATCCCAGCTGAATATTTGGTCTTTCCATTCTCGCTTTCGCTTCGGAGTGCGACCTGCGATCGCAAGCACATACATAACATCTGGGGTTCGACCGATAACAGCCGCAATAAGTTCTTGGAGAGGAACGATCCAACACTGCCACCAATCGACCATATTCAGGGGAATACCGATATCGATCCGCAGGACAGGCGCAAGTCTCATGGAAAAATTAAAGGGATCTGGCTGAGTTCGTCCAGCAAAACACAATTTCATTGACGTGCCCCCAGATTCCCATTCCCAGCATTCATCGTTACACGTGACCGAGAAGATAGATTTTTCACCGGAAGTGACCTCTATTTCTGCAGGGTTGACGTCGATAATTTCATCAAGCCCCTCCAACTGCAGCTCTATCGACCGATATGTGCGATACTCATTTCTTTTGAAGGGCTTCCGGGAGAGCGTCGCAAAAGCACCATTAACATATCCATGTCCCGGCATCCAATAATAGCTATACTGTCCATTCATCAGAGCAAAATAGGCACCGCTCGACAGCCTTCCGATAAGGCAGTCGAAGTCGTTGATCTGCGGAAATTCACCACTATCGCCCTCCCATAAGATCGGAAGTTTTCCATAGAATGATCCATGTGGATGCCGGCCGGCCGTAAGATCTAGTACTCCATTTGCTTCTACAACCCCGCCATCAGAACCTTCACCTTGCCTGTCTTCATTATTTTTCAATCGAATATCAGGAAGTTTCCATGTGCAGAGGTACTCCTGGGGAGGAAACGGCAGCTTTACCGCCCTAAATGCATCTTCATGTTCCATGCGGGTGTTCCTCATCTTGTTCCAGCTGGTCGAAATCACTGACATATTCACGATCTTGCACAATGCGGTATTTCTGGAACTCGCTCAAGGCGTGATCGTTGGCCTGGGACTTGGAGATGCGGCCAGTTCCCGCAAGTATCTGGCGATCGTCGAGGTCGAGGAAGGCATCAAGGCGCGTGGCCCAGTCCTCCATAGTCATGGGGATTCGGCGACGGGCACGGGACTCGGCAAGATCCAGGAAGGCGTTGACCAGCCTCCCCAGGTCCTCCAGTTCCTCGCGGGTGAGGTAGTTCTTACCGATCGTGACGTCACTGGGCAGGATCTTGCCGTCGGGGCTGCCGGCCCAAGTGGTCAGGCCCATGTGGGGCTGGTCGGCGTCGGCGCGGGAGCGGATAAGCTCGGCTGCAGTGTGCCCATGAATGGCGTAGTGCAGTTTATTCTGGACCATAGCGAAAAAGCGCTTGGTCGTTGGGGCATCTCGGTTGTAATCGACGCTGGTGGCGTAGATGTCGGTGACCTTCTGGTAGAAGCGCCGTTCAGACAGGCGGATCTCGCGGATCTCTTCCAGCAACCGCTCGAAGTAGTCCCGACCCAAGAACTGACCGTTCTCCATGCGCTCGCGATCGATGACGTATCCACGAATAGCGAAATCCCGAAGCACCTGAGTCGCCCACTGGCGGAACTGCGTGGCCCGTACCGAATTCACCCGATAGCCGACTGAGATGATGGCATCGAGGTTGTAGTGGTCGATGTCGCGCCCCACTTTCCGGGCGCCCTCAGTTCGAACTATCCGGAATTTCCGGATAGTTGCCTGCCGCTCCAGCTCGCCAGAGGAGAAAATGTTGCCCAAGTGCTCACTGATCGTCCGCACATCCACGTCGAACAGCTCCGCCATCAACTTCTGCGTCAGCCATACCGTCTCATCCTCGTAGCGCGCCTCAATGCTACCGCCCCCGTCCTGCGCAGTGAAGATCAGGAACTCGGCCGTGGAATTACGGATGAGTTTGCGACGAGAATCGGCGGATGAAGTATGGCGCGACATTCTTCTATTATACTCCCATCGGACGCCAAATGATGACGCATCCGCTCCAAGCAGGAAAAATAAAGAGAACGAGAAATAGAAGAATAAGCTGGCGCACAAGACTGGCGCTGGCAAATTCGACACCTCTAGTCACGACTCAAGCACCTTTATGCACGGGGCCGTGAGATCGCAGAAGTCAACGAAGTCAACACAGTCGAGAAAATCATCCCGGTCACCACATCGCCTTCATTCAGCGCTGCAGCCCAGGCGACTCGAAACCAACTAACCAAATATTTTAAAACCCACGCTCGAGATACCTCAAGGCGTGGGTTTGAATATGCGAGCCCTGGTCGGGGTGGCGGGATTTGAACCCACGATCTCCTGCTCCCAAAGCAGGCGCGCTACCAAGCTGCGCCACACCCCGTGGAAAACGGACCGGGCCGCCACCGGAGCATTCGGAGGCGGCCCGGCTCGATCACCGAGCGGGTGACGGGAATCGAACCCGCACCATCTGCTTGGAAGGCAGAGGCTCTACCATTGAGCTACACCCGCATGCGCGAGCCGACCGCACCGGCCCGCTGAATAGCCGCGGAATAACGGCGATAACGGCTCAGTACTCCAGAAGCCCGGTCTTGTAGGCCTTCACCAGACGGCGAGGCACGGAGATCTCACGTCCGTTGACGCGGATGGTGTTGAGCTCGGGCAGCTTGGCCTTCCACTGCGAGCGGCGGTTGCGGGTGTTGCTGCGGGACATCTTCCGCTTCGGCACTGCCATGAGCCCGCTCCTCTCAAGAACTGGATCGTCTGATCGATCGAAAACTGGACCGGGGGAAACCTTAACGGCATCGACCAAGGCCCTTCCAGCCCGGGTGAGGCGATATGCGTGTGATATCAATCCCCTCGTCGGTTCTCGCCAACGCAGGAGCTCCCCTCCCCCACCCCTCCGGGTGCTCGGCGCGTCACGGCTAGCCACGGCACGTCGCATCACCTCACGACATGCCACGATGGAACCATGCCCGCCTCCTCCGCCCCCTCTTCGACCGGCCCCGCCGTCTCCCACGATTCACCTGACATCCCTGACTCCCCCGACCCGCAACTCACCCTGGCTCGAGGCGACCAGCCGGAGATCGACCTGGAGATCAAGCGGTCCCACTTCCTGGCCCGCGCTCAGCGTGCGGACTGCGAGGAGGAGGCGCGGGCCTTCATCGCCGCAGTCCGCAGTCGCTACCCCGACGCCCGGCATCACTGCTCGGCCTACATAGTCCCCAGTCCCGGCGCCCTCCCCATCGAGCGCTCCAGCGATGACGGCGAGCCCTCGGGCACAGCCGGTCAGCCGATGCTCGAAACACTGCGATCCTCAGGCCTCACCGCGACCGCCGTCGTCGTCACGAGGTATTTCGGCGGGACCCTTCTGGGCACCGGCGGCCTTGTACGCGCCTACTCGGAGGCGACTACCCGCGTCCTGGCCGCCGCGAAGCGGGTGCGCCTGACAACCCGTTACCTGTGGGAGGCTCAGATCCCCGTGGCCGACGCCGGCCGGGTCGAGGCGGAACTGCGGGCCGCGAGCGAGCGCGGTGCGCACGG